>ERZ772909.1731-NODE-1731-length-11671-cov-6.524879_pt1 | contig 11671 bp, 15 predicted proteins | sample MGYA00511137_ERZ772909 | MGnify/ENA primary metagenome ERZ772909 (study PRJEB29015, sample SAMEA2738095) | human oral metagenome | biome: human oral; feature: human-associated habitat; material: saliva | place: China | collected 2270 ... | reverse complement strand
GTTTGTTATTGCGAATACCTGATTGATTTCGGCGAATGGCACGACTGATACTAGATACAGCTTGTTCCTGTCCGATAACACGTTTATGCAGTTCAGTTTCAAGATTGAGATACTTCTTAGCATCCGTTTGTGTCAATTTTTGAACTGGAATACCTGACAAGCGACTCAAGGTAGTCAAAATATCAGACTCTGTTACCAAGTCTTTATAGACAGGAGCTTCCTCTTCTTTGGCGATAAACTGAGCTGCCTGTTTCCACTTCCCATCCATCAAGGCCTTATCAGCTGGAGTCAAGCCAGATTCATCTGGTTTACCATGTTTAGACTTGTTCTGAACAGTCGCTGCTGCTTCATCCAATAGATCAATCGCTGAATCTGGTAAATGACGGCTAGTCAGATAGCGATGAGCCATCTTAACCGCTGTTTCTACAGCTTCGTCTGTGATTTGTACATGATGGTGTTTCTCATAAGTTGCCTTCAAACCTTGTAAAATAGAGATGCTATCTGCTAGACTTGGCTCCTCAATAGTTACTTTGGCAAATCGACGAGAAAGGGCTGCGTCTTTTTCAATATGTTTTTGATATTCTTCCTGGGTTGTAGCTCCGACAGTTCTCAGAGTCCCGCGCGCCAAGGCAGGTTTTAAGATGTTAGCTGCATCCAATGTCGAATCAATACCGCTACCCGATCCCATGATGGTATGGAGCTCATCGATAAAGAGAATAACCTGACCATCTTCCTCAATGTCTTTAATGATGTTGTTCATGCGCTCTTCAAAATCACCACGGAAACGTGTCCCTGCAACCACATTCATCAAATCGAGTTCTAAGACTCGCATCTTAGCCATTTCAACCGGTACATCCCCACTAGCAATTCGCTGAGCTAGTCCAAGTGCCAGAGCTGTTTTACCAACACCTGCGTCACCAACTAGTACAGGATTATTCTTTGTCTTCCGACTCAGGATTTGAATCATGCGAGAAATTTCTTGATCACGACCGATGACTGGTTCCAATTTGCCAGAACGAGCTTGTTCCGTAAGGTCATGAGTATAATCCTCCAAGCCACCACTCGGATTTTGAGGCATTCCCATCATATTAGCCATAGAATTTTGCTTATCTGCTACTGAACGATGACGTTGACGAAGAGCCTTCAAATCTTCTCTAGTCCATCCAGCACGCGCTTCAAGTTTGCGACGAAGTCCAGCAATCTTAACCTGGTCCTTCTTGTCTTCGTAAGAAAATCCAGATTGCTCTAGGATACGAGTAGCTAAGGCATTCCCATCATGCAAAATAGCATAGAGAACATGTTCCGTTCCCAAAACTTTTGCATGCACTACAGAAGCAATATGTTCAGCCTCTAGAAACAAAACTTTCAAACGGTGTGAAAAAGAAAGCTCCTGATACTCTTCTTTATCGCCGTGCTTTGCCTCTGTCAGTTCTGCCGCAACTTCCTCCAAACGATCAATTTCATATGGAAATTCATTTAAGGTTGCCCCAGCTACACTGTAATTATGATTTGCTATTGCAATCAATAGGTGCCAAGACTCTAAGTATTCTGCCTCATAATGACTTGCTACTAGAAAGGCACTGTCTATACATTCTTTTAATGCTTTTGAATATTTCATGTGGTCTTATTTTCCTTTTCTATCTACCTCTTGTAGTAACTGCTTAAGCATATTAGCACGAATTAGATTTGCTTCCTCACCTAAAATACGGTCTGAAGCCATAGCTACTAATAAGTTCATCTCTTGGCTTGTCAACAAATCTTGCTCAAACAAGAGTCTTAAAACATCTTCAAAAACAACCTGGCTAACTTCTTCACCTACTGAATACAACAAATCTCGAAGCATTTCATGATGATTGGAGAATTCGATTCGTCCAATACGGATATAGCCTCCACCACCTCGTTTACTCTCAACTAGATAGCCTCTACTTTCTGTAAAACGAGTTTTGATAACATAGTTAATTTGGCTAGGAACTACTTGAAAAGTATCCGCTAATTGGCTTCGTTGCAATTCAACCATACCTGACTGCTCCAGAATCGCCTTAATATAAGCTTCTATATGGTCTGATGTATTTTTAAATCTCATAGCACTCCACCTCTTTCTTTAAACCTTGACTATCTTTGACTATACTATCATTTAACACTCTATAAGTCAAATTTTTAGAGCTCAGCCCTTGAAAATACTGACTTTCTTTAAAAACATTTAGGCATTAAATCGCCTTAGTTTTTCTTGAAAGTTCCTAAAAAAGTTCACAAAAAAGAGCCCTAAAAAGGGCGTAATATTGATGAGTTCAGCAGGCAAGAAACTAGCACGGTCAGACGTGCTTTTTTGTTTCTCTGTACCTGGTACAAGTATAACATAAAAACTTGTTCATTTTCTAATTTTGAGCAAGTTTTTCCCTCTTACCCCCCACCCCCTTAAAAAAAACGTTAAATATCTGGACAGTTGAGGGCACCTACCGGTTCCGTTTTCTGAAAATTTTCGCGTTTTTTCATACCGGGGGGGTGTTTTACAATTTTTTTCTAATTTCTAAACCCTGTTATTTTGAGAAAACGGAACTAAAAACAGCTTTCTTGTACCTCTATAATCTCTTATGAATTCATTGTTTTACACATTCTATTGAATTCGCTTGCTGAACTACTTTCTTACTCTGTCAAGCGTTTTACTAAATACTGTAATATGAATTCATTGTTACCTTAAAACAAGGAATTCATAAAAGAATACTAAAAAAGATAGGCGCAAACCTATCTTAAATCCCTTTAACTCTGTCGGCCATTTCCTGAAAATGTTGTTGGTTGCGTGCAACTGGTATTGTCTGGCCATCCTTGTAAATATAATCACCATGGCTATAGCCGTTACTAATTTCTTTTTCAAAATATGAATTGTTTTGTTCTTCTAGTATTGATTGACTAATAGCTTCATTGACTGTTCTTATAATCTTTTTTTTAGCACTTAATAGATAGGCTTCAGCTACCCTTTCCGCATTCTTGGCAATGTTTACCATTTGAGCCGTAGATGATTTTTCAGATTTCTTTTCAACTGTTCGCCCAGTTGGATCTAGTAGCATTAACTTCTGACCGTATTGTAGATTTGTAACCTTTGTTTTCTGCTCTTCATCACGTTTTATTAGATGCTGATTCCTCTTAATTACATTTTCCATGAAATCATACTGATAACGTTCTGGCAAATGTTGGACGATACTTGCAACCATTGATTGGGAAATGCTGTTTACAAACATTTCCTTATCAACGAATCCATACTCAATAGCTTTATTACATGAGAACCATGTTTCTGCTTTCATCAAGTCACGGATTTTAGAAAGTGGTAAACCTGTTTTGTTTTGATAAGCCTTTGCTATACTGTCGTTAGCTTCTTCAAGAGACTTGATTTGTTTTTCATGTTCTTGAGTATTACCGAAAGTCCAACCCATTGCATTATGGATCATAAGCAATCCTGTGGGGCTCATTTCTACAGTATCTCCTGCCATTGCCACCATACTTGCAGCACTAGCACAAACACCTACGATTTTAACAGTAACGTGTCCTTTATGACTTTTTAACATGCTATAGATTTCGCTACCTGTAAAAACATCACCACCTCCAGAATTGATAATAACCTCTAAAGGTTTATCAGGGAATGAAATTTGAATATCTTTTAAGGCGGTATATTCTTTTTGTGCTTCTTGATACATTGGAATGCTATCGTTTGAGATGATAGCGCCTTTTATTTTAATTTGTTGCATTTGTTATTCCTTTCAAAATTCTTTTAAACAATCCGCTACCATCTTCAGACTTCATCATCTGCTCATAAGCAAGATCTTTTTTCAAACCTTCAATATATTTTAATTCTTCTTGCTCTTTCATATCTTCATGATTTTGTGCAAGCCATTCGATTTGCGATTTAAAACCTTTATTTCCCCAATACTCTTGCAATTTCCACCCTCTCAAGTGACCAATTTCTTCAAAAACTCGCTCATTATGTCGTCCGTAAGATTGTTCTTCTCCTTTTCTCTGGTAGTACTGATAATCGCGCTTAGCTAGTTCTACATCTGGTTTGTATAGCATATCAGCAAATTCTAAACTATAACTCTCTTCTAAACATTCGTAGCACTTCTCGTACAAGTCAAAAGTTTCTGGGATAATAGCATCATCTACGAAGTTGCCTAGCTGTTCTTTTACTTGCTTCAATATGTCATGAACCTGGCTAAATTCTTGGGGTTGTTTGTCATATATTTTTTTATTTTTCTTTACCAGCTTATTCAAAGAAGTTACCACTTCATCATGTAACTTGCTTGCTTGTGTTTCCTTTTGACGACTGGTCAAAAACTTGTTTGAGAAAATTTGTCCCATACTTTCCTGTAATTCTGATCGCTTGTTGCGATATTCCTCAATTCCTTCAACAATGCTTTCTGTGAATTCCAAAATCGCTTTTTTGTCTTTCTCTGGTAGTAATTCAGCAATATCAGGAATCAAACCAAAGCGGTAATAATTTTCTTTCGCTCCAAACATCAGGCCAAAAATAGTCGTTTTATTCGTATTAATGAAAAATAAATTATAATCTTGTACCAGTCTAAAATAGATTTTTTTCGCTTCTTGTAAGTTCATATTTTCCTCTTTTCTAGAAAGCAAAAAAGGCAGAACAAAAAACGTATTTACGTCTTATGTCCTACCTCTTGTTTTCAAGTCAGTATTTAAAATTTTTGTTGTGTTTTGGTTTCTACCCTGGTCACAACCCCATCTGCAATTATCAACCGAATGTCACCATATTCTGGTAACTTTACACTCTTAATTATACCACGGTTTAGGAAATAAATCCAGCCTTTATGTAGTTCATTCATTAGATTTCCCCCTTAATCACAAAATAATAAAATAGTTTCATTCTCACATCAGCTCCTCTCATTTAAAAAAATATTATCAACCGTTGTAATACCCTAATAATCGTGCTAAGTTGTCTAATATTAAATTTCTCCGTTTCAAAATTTGATCCTGCTTACTGTATAAGTACCCCGTTTCTCCACCGTTCATAATCTCAAAAATATCAGACCACTCTTTTTTTGAGTGTCCCCATCGTAGTTCAAAAATCTTTCGATCATCTGGTACCAGATTGTCTAATAACTTGTCAATACACTTTTGAAATTCTTCTAACCTTAACACAATGGGATCACTAGCAAACTCTAATGCTATATTTTCAGAGCGGTTTATATAAGTACCGCTTTTACTCCTAACATCTTCAAATCTACTCGCATTCATTCCCTTTGAAGTATATGTTTGTAATAAGTGATTCTTTCTTTTACTAATTAAAGTGTCGATTTTTAAATACTTTTCCTGAAGTTCAAAATCCAAATAATCGCGTCTAGCAGAGTCTAAATTTTTCTTCATTCATTGAAATTCTCCCCTCACTGTATTTATAGTGTATCTCTTGTCTTTGATCGTGAAAGCTTTGAAAGTGTTCCCTTCTAAACCTTTCAAAATTCTACTTGAATTTCTAGCATTATAAACAGTCCGCAATTCGCTACTGTCCAAGTTTGTGTTAAAAATCGTAGTTTCTCGATTATTGATAATATCAAACAAGAAATCTTGTTCCCAATCGCTCTTAGGGGTTACCGTCCCATTTTTTGCCCCCAGGTCATCAATGATTAAAAAATCAACATCAACAAGCTTTTTAACCGCCTCATACTCTGTTAAGTTTGCATTTCTTCCATAAGCCCAGCCTTCTTTTATCTGCTTGATAATCTCGGTTAAGCTGACAAACAAGACACTCTTAGGCTCGTTCTTCTCTCTGAATCTCTCATTGATTTCTTTAGCAAGTGCAAGAGATAAATGACTTTTCCCTATTCCTGTGCTACCGCTGATTAAAGTATTTCCCGTCATACCTGCAAGGTACTTCTGGGCTTGACCTTTTACAAACTCCAACATCTGGCGCTCCTCTGCCGTCTTAACAAAGAAATTATCAAATGTCGCCCCCTTCAACTCGTTAGGAATCGTACTATCACGCATTAAGACATCATAAGTTTTAAAGTAAGCTTGCCTGTCCTCGAACTGCTGTAATAAGTCTTGCTCTTTTTGTTTAATCTCTCCCTTCACACACTCTGGGCAAAATGCTTGTAGTTTTCTTTCTGAACTCCCTAACACTGGTACAGAAATTTCCCAATAATTTACCTGGTGAATATCGCAAACTGTATCCGATATTTTTCTGTTATTAAATTCTTTAAATTGTTCCTTCATCTTTGCAACTCCTAAAATGGTAGGTCTGGGAAGTTATCTTCGGACTTCCCTTTTATGGTTTTAGGCTTTTGATTCAAATAACCGTCAAACTTAGATCCAAAAAGTGTTTCTGGTCTCAGATACTTAGAAAATTCAGGACTATCCTTCCATTCTGCCGTTTTAATATCTATCACCTGTTTAAAATCTTCAAGTGTATAGCCTTCTTTGAATCGTGCTAGTAAAAGCCTTTTTGTCTTATCAACAAACTTATACCGCTTATTAGCTACTTGATTCAGATAAGCAATAGGAATCCAAAGTTCTTTATGTTTTGTTTTCTCTAAATCTTTTATAGCTGTTTCTTCAAGCCAAGTAGGAAAAGTGAAGTCGGGATTTCTCGACAATATATTATCTAAATATAAATTATTACTCTTACTATTAACTCTATTCTCTTTCTCTATCTCTGTTGGACATGAGTTGGAAATAGTCTTTTTATTTTGGACATTCTCCAATTTTGGTAAATCTTGACTATTTTTTCTTTGTTCTCGCTTGTATTTTGCCCAGTTTGTTTCACTCTCAACCATGGCTTTTGCTTGCGATAATGTAGCATGTCCATCATCGTCTATCTGAATCAGTCCACATTTTGTAAAATATGCAACCGTCATATTTATATCATCTTCAGAAACATCCAGTTTTAAAGCTAATTCCTGTACCAAACTATCAAAATATCCTTCATAGTACAAAATACAATCATCTTCTAAACTTTCCAACATAAGACGGATATAAATCACTGTCATAGTGTAGCCACCAGGCATATTTTTAAGTCGTTTAATAAAAAGATTATCAAAAAACTTCTTATCAACTTTTAACCAAAAATATATTTTAGTCTTTGCCATCATCTACCCCCAAAAACTTTAAAACATCTGAGATTTTATAATACGCTTTTCTAGTATCTTCAATAGGCGGTATATACTGCGGTAGTCCTGCACATTCCCATTTTGTCAAGGTTTTATCTCCTATGCCCAGTTCTTCCTTTAGTTCCACCTTACTGATTAAATCTAATCTTTTTTGAGGTACTTTCTCATGGCTTTTTAAATACCGTTCCACTGCTTCCAAAATCTTAGACTTTAAATCTTCAATCATTTTTTCAAACATCTTAGTACCCCCATGGCTTAACCGCTGCAAGCTGAATATATCGCCCATAATCAGGGCTTAAATCTTCGCTATATGTTTCTGTTGTCTGTGTACTTTCTCGCTCAATTCGGGCGCTTCTTTGGCGGTCTCGGTGGTTTAGATAAAGCAGTAGGCCAATCAATACCACGGAAAAGATAACCGCCTGTGTATTGCTTAAATCTAGCTCATTCATTTCATCGCCTCCTCAAACTGCTCTATTAGATGATCTTTACTTACTTTCCGATTAGCATTTTTAGAATTAAAAAGAATATCTTTCAAGGTTATAGTAGCCTCTAAATACTCCTTTTCAGCATGTTCTATATACGCCTGTTGCTCTGCTTCGTTGTCAAAAAAGTACTTGGCTTGGCGTTTAAAGAAGGCTTGTCGCATAGCGTCCATTTCAAAAATACCAGGACTGAAAAACATTCCCGTAGTGCTTTTAGAGACTGCCTCGATTTTATGACTTTCATTCAATTCAGGAAGTTCAATCCAAAGTAAGCGGTGTAAATTTTCTTTGATAGCTTTTAATTGTCCTGATAAGAGTCCTATTCTCAAAAAATCATTGTTTTCGTCTGCTTGGTGTAATTCCATACTAATTCTATCCAAGCTTTTAGCGATAATATCGTATGTTGTTTCTGTCATAGTTTGTTTTCCCTTTTTCCTATATTGGATTATTTCACCACTCCAAACGCTGGGCTATTGCCCCAAGTTGGCGAACGCTTGTAGCGGTGTTTCGTGAGTAATTACCCATCTTTCAGCTAAACAAGGCCTTAGAATCTCCCTGTCAGCGCTTGATTTCAAAACCTTTTCTAATTGCTTGCCTGCTCTTCGGTTTTTCTTTAGGTATTTGATAGAATAGATATTTTTTGATATAATCAAAGCATAGAAAAAATTTCTATATCCTTAATCTTGTCGCTTGCTCGCTTCGTCTAAAATTTGAGCAAGTGATTTTTTTATTTTCTTTTTTCATGACTACTACCTGACTTGGGTTTATAAAGCAAGTCTTTACTTTCGATAAGATCTAGAATCCAACTGATTCCCTGTTCTACTGTTTCAAGAAATGCCCCCAGGTCTTCACTGTCCAAGTTCTCGTAGTTCATGCAAAGATATTCAGCTAGTTGTCTATCTTTCTCAACTAGCTTTTTAAAATCCTTGGGATACTTAGGAATTTCTAACCCCTTGGCATTTATAACTGTCTTAAATTCATTTTCCATTTTCTATACTCCTATACTTTAAAAATTAATTCCTTAATTTCTGAATACCCCCTATTCAAGTTGATCATAGCTATTGCCATATCTTCCAAACGTTGGTAGTTTGTCAGTTCTGCACTTGTCAAGCCATCAATACCATTCTTACTTTCTCGCTCCTTCATGAGTTGCGCTTTATTCTTCCCTGTCACTCCCTTCAGTAATAAGTTTGTCAGGGTACTATAGGCATGCTTGGGTGCTTTCTCCCATGTTTGAATAGCTTCAGTTAAACTTTTACGCTTTGGTTTTTCCAGTTCTCTCTGTAGTTGTCGCTTGGAAAGTTCGTCACGCATTTCAAAAAAAGCTTTGACTAGGTTCATTTTGAATTGCCGTACAGGTTCAGTATTCTTTAGATAAGTGATCAGCAAGGTAGCCTGTTGTTCATTCAGTCGATAGATTTTCATCGGTCTCCCTCGTCCGTCTAATTTACGGATTTCAAATCCGATTATTCCATAGCTTTCAAAATCTTCCTGATGGTTCCTGATTAAGCTTTGTACCGTATCATGTTTGACTTCAGCACATTCAGCGATGATTTCGCTTGTAGTATACGGCTCTTTCTTGCCGTCCATGTAAACCAATTCCATTAGTTCACTCCTTTCTAATAATCTACTTGATTTTCAACTGGTGAAAGGTAATGTTAAAAATCATAAATCATCAATCAACCAATTCATAACTGACTGGTAAATCCGACGTGGGGCATCATAGTTACCTGTTTCAACCTTAGTCAAAGTTTGCGACTTGATGCCCAATTTTTCCGATAAATCTTTCTTAGTGAGTTGCTCCACTGCTCGCTTTTTTCGGACTTTTACAGCCGTTTCAACTGTTATCAGCATTTACACCCTCCTCTCTAACGGCTTTTTTTGCCGTTTTCTTAATCGTATTATACGGCATTAAAAACCGTTTGTCAAGCAAAATAATCTTTATTTTTTATTTTTGTGGCTTTTTATGCCGTAATTGTTTATAATATAATTGAAAGGTAGTGTTACAATCATGAATAGAATAAAAAATTTAAGAGAAAAGGAAGGGATTTCGCAAGATCAACTTGCTAAAATATTAGGCGTTAACTTGCGAACGTTGCAACGTTGGGAAAGTGGTGAAACTTCTATACGAACTAAAAACGCCACAAAAATAGCAAATTTTTTTAAAGTTCCAGTTTCTTATCTCATGATATCTGAAAAAGAGTGGGAAGCATTTCAAGCATTAAATAGTAGCCTCCCAACTTTAGAAGAATTTGATAAACTCATTTTCAAAAAACAAGAAAAACGCTTTAAAAGATTTGTTCAATTTGTATCAGATGAAGAGATGAAAATCAAAGATAGAAATCTAGTCCTAATATTTAACTTGCTAGTCTCTTCTGATGAAACTTTTGGAGTAAACCAGATATATCCCTTTCCATTAGATGAAAAAGATGAATATCATTTTACAAACCAAGAAAAAAGCGAATAATAAGCCCCATATCCGCCTTGTTTCTTATTCTGGCACAAAATACTGTCTGACTGTTTAAAATCGAAAATAGGGGCATTCTCGTATCTCCTCGCATGGTATAAACTCAAAACCTTTTCTAATTGCTTGCCTGCTGATGAAAAAGGAGTTAAAACCATGAAAATTACACAACACACGAAAAAAGACGGATCAGCAGTCTACCGCTCCAGTATCTATCTTGGTATCGATTCTGTAACTGGTAAGAAGGTCAAGACTACTATATCAGCACGAACAAAGAAAGAACTCAAAAACAAAGCCACCCAGGTTAAGGTAGAATTTGAGAAAAACGGCTCTACACGGAAACAACGCTCACATATAACAACATATAGCGAACTTGTAGACTTATTTTGGCAAACCTACCAGCATACCATAAAGACTAATACGCAGATAAAGATAAAAGGCTGCTTAAATAATTACCTCTTACCCTCATTTGGTACTTACAAACTAGATAAACTTACACCTGTCATTATCCAAACTCAGGTAAACAAATGGGCGGATGAGTACAATCAGGACGGAACGGGGTATAAAGAATACAATCATCTTCACGCCTTAAATAAACGTATTCTACAGTATGGGGTTTCTATCCAAGCATTAGACAATAACCCTGCTCGTGATGTTGTCATTCCTAGAAAGATAACCAGAGATAAACAAGAAATTAAATACTTTCAAGATCAGGAACTTAAAAACTTCCTCTCCTATCTCGATAACCTGGAGAATACTTTTATCAATTTTTATGATACTGTGCTTTATAAAACGCTCCTAGCTACTGGACTGCGTATCCGTGAATGTCTGGCCCTGGAATGGTCTGATATTGACCTGCAGAACGGAACGATCGATATTAACAAAACACTCAACATTTTAAACCAGGTAAACAGTCCTAAGACAAAATCAAGCTATAGAGTTCTAGATATCGATCATAAAACAGTGCTCATGCTTCGTCTCTACCGAGCAAGACAAGCAGAAAACGGTAGAAACATTGGCTTAACCTATGAGAAAGTATTCTCTGATAGCTTTGACAACTATGTCAATACTCGAAAGGTTGATTATCGCCTACATAAGCACTTAAAAAATGCTAACTGTACTGATTTAGGCTTTCATGCTTTCCGACACACTCACGCTAGTATCTTGCTTAATGCCGGTCTACCCTACAAGGAAATACAGACACGGCTTGGCCATGCAAAAATATCTGTAACTATGGATACTTACAGCCATTTATCAAAAGAAAACCAAAAAAGAGCAGTCTCATTCTTTGAAACTGCCCTCGAAAAAATAAAAAGTTCTTAAAAAAGTCCACAAAATTAAAAAAGCGATACATAAAACCCTTATGTATCAACGATTATAGAATGATTTCGGTATAATTGACTATTATACCGAAATTTTCTCATTTTTAAAAGAAAAAGGGCGCTGGTAAAGGATAATCTTCACCAACTCCCTATTTTTCTACTTATCTAAGCCTAATTCTGCCAAGATTTGACGTTTGTAGGCAATCTTTTGGACTTCCTTGTCCTCATCTTCAGACCAATCTAGTTTAATTTCTGAAACAATCTGCCCAGGGCGATTTTTCAAGATAT
>ERZ772909.1726-NODE-1726-length-11689-cov-3.958226_pt1 | contig 11689 bp, 9 predicted proteins | sample MGYA00511137_ERZ772909 | MGnify/ENA primary metagenome ERZ772909 (study PRJEB29015, sample SAMEA2738095) | human oral metagenome | biome: human oral; feature: human-associated habitat; material: saliva | place: China | collected 2270 ... | reverse complement strand
GTAAAGGAACTTCTACTCCTTCTATTCTACTTGCAATATTTTTAAATGCTTTTGCTGCTAGAGAATCTCCTTTATAAACTAAAGGTTCTCCTTTATTTGTAGAAATAACTACATTTTCATCATCAGGGACTACTCCTAATAATTTTACTGCTAATATATCAAGTATGTCTTCTACACTTAACATATTCTTTTCTTTTACCATATCTATTCTTAGTCTATTTACAACAATTCTTGGATTTTTTATTCCCGCTGCTTCTAATAGTCCAATTATTCTATCAGCGTCTCTTGTAGCTGAAACTTCAGGAGTTGTAACAACTATAGCCTCATCTGCTGCAGCTATTGCATTTTTAAAACCTTGTTCTATTCCTGCTGGACAGTCTATTAAGATATAGTCAAAACTTTCCTTTAAAGAAAAAATTAATTCTTTCATTTGGTCAGTATTGACATCGTTTTTATCTCTTATTTGAGCAGCTGGTAATAAGACAAGATTTGGACATCTCTTATCTTTAATTAAAGCTTGGCTTACTCTACATCTTCCTTCAATAACATCGATTAAATCATAGACTATTCTATTTTCAAGTCCCATAACAACATCTAGATTTCTTAAACCTATATCTGTGTCTATAAGTAAAACCTTATGACCTTTGTCTGCTAAAGCAGCTCCTATATTTGCAGTCGTTGTTGTTTTTCCAACTCCACCTTTTCCTGAAGTAATAACAATAACTCTTGCTCCCATACTATATCAACTCCTCAACAACTATTTCTTGATTTTTTATTCTTGCAATCCTAAATTTATTTTTTTTGTTAACTCTTGAAGAATCTAAAATTTCTTTTTGCATATCAGTTTTTGTTTTCATTCCTATAGTCAGTTGAATAGGATTGAAATAAATAGCAGTTACAAAAGCTTGTTCATCTCCATTTAATCCTGCATAGACAGTTCCATTAAGACGACCTAAAACGATTACATTTCCTCTAGCTCTTATTATAGAAGACGGGTTTACATCTCCTATTACAACTACACTTCCATCTGATTCTATTTTTGCTCCTGATCTTAAAGTTCCTCTATAAAAATGAGTTTTTCCTTCTTCCATCAATGGATTAAACTTACTTAGATCCATTGCTTGATCCTTAGATTTTTTATCTTTAGGTTTTTTCTCATTTTTTTCGTTCTTTTCATTTTTTTCAGTAAAAATATATGAAATAACTATGTTACTATTTTCTGTTAGGATTCCAATTAGAATATCTTCTTCTTCACTTGTCAACTTTCTACCGCTGAACTCTATTGCCATACGACTATTTCCAATAAAATTCTTTGCTTCTAATATCTTAGTTTTTAGAATATCACATAATTCCAAAAAATCAGATTTTGGGTTTAAAGCAATTACCAATCTATCATTTTTACCTTTTATAATTACCTGGTTGCTCATAATTCCACCTACATAATAATTTTATTCTACCCATCTAGAAAAGTATAACATAGTATGTAAAATATTGCAAACACTAAGAAAAAAAATTAGATGTTCCAGTTTTCTAGTCTTCTTCTTAATTGTTCTACCTCAAGTTTTAAATCATTCATTAAGTATTCTAAAATTTCTTTTGTTGTTTTTTCATCGTTTACCATAGCTGCAACTTGTCCTGACATGAAGCTTCCTCTTTCAGTATCCCCTTCAACAACAGCTAATCTTAAGCTTCCAGTTCCTAATTTTTCAATTTCTTCTTTAGGAGCTCCACTTCTTTCAAGTTCTATCATTTCTTTTGCTAATTTATTATCTATAACTCTTACAGGGTGCCCTGTTGAAGTTCCTGTAACAACAGTTGATCTATCTTTAGCTTTTAAGATTATATCTTTATAGTTTTGATGAATTATACATTCTTTTGCTGTTAAGAATATAGTCCCACATTGAATAGCATCTGCTCCCATAGCAAGTGCAGCTAAGAATTGTTTTCCACTAGCTATACCTCCAGCAGCTATAACTGGTATAGATACTGCATTAACTATTTGAGGAAGTAAAGCCATAGTTGTAAGAGTTCCAACGTGTCCTCCACTTTCCATTCCTTCAACTATAACAGCATCTGCTCCTATTTTTTCCATTCTTTCTGCTAATTTAACTGTAGGTATAACAGGAATAACCTTTATATTAGCAGCTTTTAGTTTATCCATAAAAGCTCCAGGGTTTCCTGCTCCAGTTGTAATAACTTTTACTCCTTCTTCAATACAAACATTCATTTGTTGCTCTACATCTGGACGTAAAAGCATTAAGTTAACACCAAATGGATTAGAAGTTATTTCTTTAGCTTTTCTAATATGTTGTCTTAAAAGTTCTGGTTCCATTCCTCCACCAGCAATTATTCCAAGACCTCCATCTCTTGAAACAGCTCCTGCTAATTCTCCACCTGATACCCAAGCCATAGCTCCTTGAAATATTGGATATTTAATCCCTAATAATTCACATATTTTATTATTTTTCATTAAAGTTTCCTCCATATATTTTAAATTTATTTCTCCATACATAAAGATACCCTTAGGAAGATATGCATATACTATACATCTTAGTGCTGCTTCCTTCCAGATCTGACACGGTTCGATGATAATATATCATATCCCCTAAGGGCAATATATATTATCATTTTTATTTTTATTTGTCAATATTATGCACCAATTTTATTTAAAAAGTCTTCTTTTATTTGTTCTCTTATCTTTGATTTTAAAGAAGAGTTTTCTCCATTTAAGATTTCATCAAAAATTTCAACTATATTAGTCTTAATTTGTAATGTTCTTGAATCAGTGTCATAACTATAATAAATTTCACCAGTATTTAATTCTTTTAATAGAGGTGCTATTATTTCTCTAGTAACTTCATCTTCTATTTTCATAGTTTCAATTATTTTTGCAACATCAAGTTTCATATCTTTTAGATGTATACTTCCATTTATAACTAAATGAGAACCATCTGTTTTTAAATTTTGGAATAAAACTCCCTGTCCACCTTGTAATAAATCGCTTCCTAAATCTTTTAAATCAGCCTCAGGAATATTCAAAGTTGACTCTGTAAGCTCTGTATCAAAGTTAATGAAACCTTTAAATTCACCTATGGTATTTCCTTTTTCTCCAAATAATTTAAACTCAGTATTATCTGTGTCCTTTGAAATTCTTGTTGAGAAATTCTTAACTTCACCATTAAAACTAATTCCATAAACATTAGAAGTGATAATTATACTGTTAAAGAATAGTTCCCATACATCTTCATCATCTAATTTAGAATCTTTTTCTTTTCTAACACGAATTTCATCAAGAATATTTCTATATTTCAAAGAAAGATTATATATTTTTTGTTCATAAACTAAGTTTAAATACATGTTGATATAACCATCTAAATCGAATAAAACAAGTTTATTTCTATTTAAGAAGTTTCTTACAACTCTATCTAGTGATTCTTCTAAAGTCATTCCATCTTTAAGTTCATCTTCAGTCTTACTTAAATCTTTAATATCTAAATCTTGTCCAAGTTTCTTTGTACTTTTACCAATATTAGATATTTCTCCAACTACTTCTGAAATATTTAAATTCTTTTCACTACTTTCTTTAATATTCTTTATGCTTTGTTTTATTTTTTCAAGTTCACTAAGATCTGTTCTATTACTTAAATTTCTTGAAAAAACTTCATTTAAATTTAAATGATTTTCTTCTATTTTATTCAAATAAAGATTTTTAAGTTCTGTTAGAACTTTTTCTCTCTTAGCTTTTTCTTCAGCTTCAGTCACTTTATTTTCAAAAACAACCATATCTTCTTCAGAGTTATATTCATATTTTGCATCCCCAAAGAAAGATATTCCTTCTATTTCTGCATCATCAAAAGTTATTATTTTCTTTCTAAAGTTTATATTGTAATAACTTTTTAATTTATCGATAGAAATAAAGACTTCTTCTTCATTTAAGTTACTCATAATCTTTACATCTTTTAAAGTAATGTAACGTTCAAAATAATCTAAATCCAAACTACCTATTGTAACTTCTGCATTATTTGCCTGAGACATTTTTCTTTCTAAATAAGCTTTTAACAAAATATCTCTTGCAAAAAACAGGATGGTAACTGAAATAACAATAAATAGTAATAAAAAACCTATAAATTTTTTCATATAACCTCACCTATATATATTTTCTAATTATTAATTTGATTTTTTCTTTTTTAGTTAAGCCATTTTCTTCCACAATCTTAAATTTTCCATACTTTTTAATTATTATAGTATCTCCCACAGCTATCTTAGTACTTTTTTCTCTTTCTACCTCATAATTTAATTGTACATTTCCTAAATCTATGTAGTTTGTACCTAAAGTTCTAGATAGATTAGTTAGTTCTGCAACTAAGCTATCCAACCTTAAGGATGCTAGAGTTATATTTAATTCTTGGTATTCATTTTGAGGTATCTCACTTTCATCTATTTCTATAATTTCAACAGGTGAAGAATTTACTCTCAAAAGATTCTCTTTTAAAAAATCAAACATATTCTCTAATATAATACCATAACAATGACCATTTTTAACAATTAAATCTCCTAAACTTTCTCTTTTTAAACCTAAAGCTAAGATATTCCCTAAATAATGCTTGTGTTCTAGCTCTATAAATTTAGATTTCTTTTCTATTTTAAAGTATTTCACAGGAAAAAACAAATCTTCTTCTGTAAAATCTTTTGGATAGACTGCCAATAAATTTTTTTCACAGTCTTCATTTAGACCCTTAAAAGAGAAATTTAGTTCATGATGTTTCAACTTATTAAGTTGAGATATTGGAAAAAATTGTTTACTATATACTATCATATCAGTTTTTTCTGCTAAATCAATACAATTTTCAATTTTTTCTAAATTATTATTTGTTTTATCTATATTTTTCATAATAGATATTCTATCATTTTTTTTCTAAAAATAAAATAAAAAAAGTCCATTTTTTATATGGACTTTTTTGTGGGATTAGCATATCTATTATTTTTTTCATTATTATTATGGGAAATTACCCTTCTCATTTAAGAGAAGGGCCTTTTTTCTTTCTGGGGGGAGAGAAAAAAATTTTATTATCTATAACCTTTAGACGAGATCCCTAAGAAAAAAGTTTAAAAGTTTTTAAAAATTTTTTTATAAGAATTAATGCGATAAAAAACAGTTCATTGCTAGCTAAATTTCTTAACGATGAAAAATTAACGTATCGCTGTAAATTCAGCAAACTCGCTTCGCTCAGACACGCTGAGATTTACTCGGCTCACTTGCTTTAATTTTTCATCTAAAATTTAGAATGCAAGTTCACTTGTTTTTTACTTATCTCAATTATCTAACTCACTTATTTTTCTTTTATCTAAATTTAAAAAGGATTATTTTATTTGTCAATAGAAATTTTTTAAAATATCATTTTCTAATTATAAAAGTAATGTAAATTCATTTTTCTATGATATAATATTTAAGTATAATATTAATATTCAAAAGGGATAATATGAAAGATAATATCGCATTAATCGGGTTTATGGGAAGTGGGAAGACAACTATAGGTAAACTTCTCGCAAAAACTATGGAAATGAAATTTGTAGATATAGATAAAATAATAGAAGCCACTGAAAAAAAATCAATAAATGATATTTTTAAAGAAAAGGGGCAAATATATTTTAGAGATTTAGAAAGAGAAATAATTTTACAAGAATCTTCGAGAAATAACTGTGTTATTGCAACTGGGGGAGGTTCTATTTTAGATAATGAGAATGTAAAAAGTTTGCAAGAAACCTCTTTTATTGTTTTTCTTGATGCAAGTATAGAATGTTTATATTTACGTCTAAAAGATAATACAACTCGTCCAATTTTAAATGGAGCTGAGAATAAAAAACAGCTGATAGAGGAGTTATTAGAAAAAAGAAAATTTCTATATCAAATATCTGCAAATTTTACAATAAACATAGATGAAAACACTAGTATCTATGAAACTGTAGATAAGATAAAAGAAAGTTATATAAATTCTTAAAAGAGGTGATTTTATGGTAAATGGAAATACTTCAGGATTGAAGGAACATATTTTAAATAGTTTAGATGAATTATACAATTCAAAAATAGAAAAAGGAAAAATAATAAATCAAGAGATTATAGATTATATTGCTGAAGTTAGTAACAAAATTAACAGAGAAATAAATATAGCTATGGACAGAAGTGGTAATGTGATAGATATTTCGATAGGAGACAGTAGTACAGTAAATCTTCCTGTTGTTCCTGTCTACGATAGAAGACTATCAGGAGTAAGAATAGTTCATACTCACCCAGGTGGAAATCCACATCTTTCTTCTGTAGATATTTCAGCACTTATTAAATTAAAATTAGATTGCATAGTTTCTATTGGAGTAAGTGATGAAGGTGTAACAGGTTATGAAGTTGCAGTATGTTCTATACTTAATGATGAATTAACTTATGATAGAACTTTAGTTAAAAATTTAGATGATTTTGATTATTTAGATGCTATAAAAGAAGTTGAAGAAGCACTTAGAAAAAGAAATATAACTGAAGATGATAAAGAATATGCACTTTTAATAGGTATAGATGATGAAATCTATTTAGATGAGTTAGAAGAATTAGCTTCTGCCTGCGATGTAGAAGTTGTAGGAAAGTTTTTTCAAAAGAGAAGTAAACCTGATCCACTATTTTTAATTGGTTCTGGAAAAATTCAGGAACTAGCTTTATTTAGACAAATTAGGAAGGCAAATCTTTTGATTTTTGATGAAGAGCTAAGTGGTTTACAATTAAAAATGATAGAGGAAGTAACTGGTTGTAAGGTTATAGATAGAACAACTTTAATCTTGGAAATCTTTGCTAGAAGAGCTAGAACAAGAGAAGCTAAATTACAAGTTGAATTAGCACAATTAAAATATAGAAGCAATAGGCTTATAGGTTTTGGAATAACTATGTCAAGACTTGGAGGAGGAGTTGGAACAAAAGGGCCTGGAGAAAAGAAACTTGAGATAGATAGAAGAGTAATCAAGAAAAATATAGCTTATTTAAATAATGAACTTGAAAATATAAAGAAAGTTAGAAATACTCAAAGAGAAAAAAGAGAAGAATCAGGAATGCCTAGAGTATCTTTAGTTGGTTATACAAATGTTGGAAAATCTACTTTAAGAAATGTCTTAGTTGATATGTTCCCAAATGATAGAACTCTAAAGAAAGAAGAAGTTTTATCTAAAGATATGCTTTTTGCAACACTAGATACAACAACAAGAACTATAGAACTAAAGGATAAAAGAGTAGTATCTCTTACAGATACAGTTGGTTTTATTCAAAAACTTCCACATGATTTAGTGGAATCTTTCAAGTCAACATTGGAAGAAGTTATATTTTCTGATTTAATTATTCATGTTGCAGATGCTTCAGCTAAAAATGTAATTGAGCAAATAGATGCAGTTGAGAATGTTTTAACAGAACTAAATTGTATGGATAAAACAAAAATTCTTCTTTTAAATAAAATAGATAATGCAACTAAAGATAATACATATGCAATGATAGAACAAAAGATTGATGAGATAAAAGCAAAATATACTAATTATCAAATATTGATTATTAGTGCTAAAAATAGATTTAATATTGATGAATTGATGACTTTAATAAAAGATAATCTAGCAGTTAAAACTTATGATTGTAAAGTTTTAGTACCTTATTCAAAAATGGATGTGTCAGCTAAGTTACATAGGAATGTAATAGTTAAATCTGAAGAATTTGTTGATGAAGGTGTAGTTATGGAAGTTATCTTAAATGAAAAACAATATAATCAATTTAAAGAATATATAGTGGAGTAGTGTGAAACAAATAGAAGTGAAAGGTGGTTTTCTTGAGTAAAAAAATAAAGGTTACTTTGCCTCAAAATATATATGAAATAATAAAGAATGATATTAGTGATTTTAATATGACGAGTAATTATTTTATGAACTATATTTTTCTTAATTTAAATGATAAATATAAGAATTTTAAAGGTAATCCTGCTATTGCAGAACAAAGTAAGGAAAAATCTAGTATACAATTTAATTTAAATAAGGAAAGTAGCCTAATTTACTATGATGTTTTAAGGGATAATAATGCCCAAAATGAATCTGAATTCATGAGAAGTTTACTTATTAGATATGCCACTAATCCTAAGAATAAAAGAGAATTATTTATTTTTAAGGAGTCAGTGGAAAGAATAAATTTAGCAATAAAAGATAAAAAGAATGTATACATTACATTTAATGATGATAGAAAAGTTAAGGTAAGCCCTTACCATATAGGAAGTTCTGATTTAGAGATAGCAAATTATATTTTTTGTTATGACTTCAGTGAAGAAAAATATAAAAACTATAAGTTAAATTATCTAAAGCAGGTTTATACAACTTCTGAAGGAGCTAAGTGGGAAGATAATGATTACATTGAAGATGTAATTAAAAATTTCGATCCTTTCCTATCTAAAGGTCAGATTATAAAAATTAGACTTAGTGAAAATGGGAAGAAATTACTTAAGACAATTAAAATAAATAGACCTAAATTAATAAGTGAAAATGGAGATTTATTTGAATTTGAAGCTTCTGATGAACAAATTAAAAGATATTTTAGTTATTTTTTTGATGAAGCAACAGTTATTGAGCCAATTGAATTAAAAGAATGGTTTATTAAAAAATATGAAAATGCTTTAAAAAACTTAAAAAAATAAATAGGAAAGAAAGGATGAATATGAAAAAAATATTAATGTTTTTTCTATTGATGGCAAGTATTAGTTCTTTTTCACAAGAGAGCTTGACTATAGATGAAGCTTTAAGTAGAGTGGGAAATAACAAAGAAAGCTATGAATTTAAAAGTTTTGAAAACACTAAAGAAGCCACAGATATTAGAATCAAAGATAATAAATTAGGTGATTTTAATGGAGTAACTATATCAAGTAGTTACAATATAACTGAGAATAATTTTGAAGATAGAGATAGAAAATATGATAAAACTTTTCAAAATAAAGCTAGTTATGGACCTTTTTTTGTGAACTATAATTTTGTTGAAAGAGATAGATCCTATGTTAGTTATGGAGTTGAAAAAAATCTGAAAGATGTTTTCTATTCAAAGTATAAAAGCAATATAAAGGTTTATAACTATCAACAGGAATTAAATAAAATTTCTTATGATAAAACTATGGAGAATAAAAAAATCAATTTAGTCAATCTATATAACGATATATTGAATATCAAAAATGAATTAGAATATAGAAGAAAAGCCTATGAACATTACAAAGTTGACCTAGATAAATTTAAGAAATCTTATGAATTGGGAGCAAGTCCAAAAATAAATTTGGAAAGTGCAGAACTTGAAGCAGAAGATTCAAAATTACAAATAGATATTCTTGAAACTAAGTTAAAAAGCCTTTATGAAATTGGGAAAACTGATTATAATATAGATTTTGAAAATTATAAGTTAGTTGATTTCATCGATAATAATGAAAGTATAGAAAAATTACTAGCCAATTATATGGAAAAAGATATAGCTGAGCTTAAATTGAATTTATCTGTTGCAGAGGAAAGAAAAAAATACAATAACTATGATAGACATATGCCTGATTTATATCTAGCTTATGAAAGAGTGGATAGAAATTTAAGAGGAGATAGATACTATAGAGACCAAGATATATTCAGTATTAGATTTTCAAAAAAATTATTTTCTACTGATTCTGACTACAAGTTAAGCGAATTGGAAGTAGAAAATTTAAAAAATGATTTGAATGAAAAAATAAGACTTATCAATGCAGAAAAAATTAAATTGAAGGCTGAATATTATGAGCTTTCTAAATTACTTTCTATAGCAAGTAAGAAGTCACAATTAGCTTATAAAAAATATTTAATAAAAGAAAAAGAATATGAGTTATCAAGAGTAAGTTATTTAGATGTAATAGATGAATACAACAAGTATTTATCTCTTGAAATTGAAAACAAGAGAGCTAGAAATACTCTAAATTCATTTATATATAAGTTAAAAATTAAAGGTTAATGGAGTGAAAAAGTGAAGAATATATTTAAAGGAAAATTAAAATTTGTGCTACTTCTATTGGTGTTGATTTTTATTCTATTTTACTATTTTACTCATAGAGGTAAAAAAGAAGAAGTTTATGTTGATGAATATTCATATATGAAGGTAGAGCAAACAGATGAGATTGGAACTATCAATCTAAATGGTTATGTAAAGGCTAATAATCCAATAGGAATATTTGTTGATAAAAAATTAAAAGTAAAAGAAGTTTTTATAAAAAATGGTGATTTTGTTGAAAAAGGTCAAATACTTATGACTTTTGATGATGATGAAACTAACAAATTAAACAGAAGTATAGAAAAAGAAAGAATTAATTTACAAAAAATTCAAAGAGATTTAAACACTACTAGGGAACTGTATAAACTAGGTGGAGCTAGCAGAGATGAAGTGAGAAATTTAGAAGATAGTGCTAGAATTACTCAATTGAACATAGATGAATATGTTGAAGTTCTAAGTAAGACAGCAACTGAAGTTAGAAGTCCTGTTGATGGGGTTGTATCGAACTTAAAAGCACAAGAAAACTATTTGGTTGATACAGATTCATCACTTTTAGAAATAATAGATGCTGATGATTTAAGAATTATTGTTGAAATTCCTGAATATAATACTCAGACTGTAAAATTAGGTCAAAGTATAAGAGTTAGACAGGATATCTCAGATGATGATAAGATCTATGATGGAGAAATAACAAAAATTTCAAGACTTTCTACAACTTCATCTATGACAGGTGAAAATGTTTTAGAAGCAGAAGTTAAAACAAATGAAATTATACCTAATTTAGTTCCAGGTTTTAAAATAAAGGCTGTACTTCAATTGAAAGCTGATGTGAAGAATATAATCATTCCAAAGATAGCTTTACAAAATGAAGAAGGTAAGTATTTTGTTTATACTCTTGATGAAAAGAACACTATAAGAAAGAAAATTATTACAATTAAAAATATTGTTGGAGATAACATAATAGTTCTATCAGGTTTAAATCCAGGAGAAGAAATAGTATTAACTCCAGATAATAGACTGAGAGATGGTTTAGTTCTTGTAGGAGGAGATAATCATAATTCAAGTGAAGAAGTTACTTCTGTGCCTGCTGATAAAGCAAAAGTAATTGTAAATTAGTGAGGAGAAAGTTAATGATAATAACAGTTGATAAAGTAAATAAAACTTATAAAAATGGCTCACTAGAATTACAAGTATTAAAAAACATCTCTTTTAAGGTTCAGAAGGGAGAGTTTTTAGCTATAATGGGAAGTAGTGGTAGTGGTAAATCAACAATGATGAATATTTTGGGTTGTCTTGATAATCAATATGAAGGAAGATATATTCTTGATGGAATAGATATATCAAAATCTACTGAAAATGAATTGAGTGAGATTAGAAATAAAAAAATAGGCTTTATATTTCAATCATTTAATCTTTTACCAAGACTTACTGCACTTGAAAATGTTGAACTACCTTTGGTATATTCGTCAATTCCAAAAGAAAAAAGACATAAAAGAGCTAATGAACTTTTAGAAATGGTTGGCTTAAAAGATAGGACTCATCATAGACCTAATGAACTTTCAGGAGGACAAAGACAGAGAGTAGCTATTGCAAGAGCCTTAGTAAATGATCCTAGTATAATTCTTGCAGATGAGCCTA
>ERZ772909.1725-NODE-1725-length-11701-cov-3.659110_pt1 | contig 11701 bp, 8 predicted proteins | sample MGYA00511137_ERZ772909 | MGnify/ENA primary metagenome ERZ772909 (study PRJEB29015, sample SAMEA2738095) | human oral metagenome | biome: human oral; feature: human-associated habitat; material: saliva | place: China | collected 2270 ... | reverse complement strand
AAAAAATATCAAAAAAAAAAAGAAGCAACACCCTAAAGTGTTACTTCTTCTTCTAGCTCTCTCGCGCCCACAGCACCAAGCCTTCGCATTCCTCTAGCCCCGTCAGGAGTATTATCAATATAGCATACTTGATTCCATTTGTCAATCAGTAAGTTCGTATTCGTGTTCCACTTGTTGGACGTTTTCCTTAATACGATTCATCACTTCTGTTTCAAAGCCTACATCAAGGGATACCGTCTTCCCACGTTTGAATGAGCGTGCTCTATCACTGGTTGATTTGATACTTGATTCACCACTTGCGAAACGATCCGCATATTCTTTCATCGCAAGCACATCTTCTGTCGGGAACCAATTAGTATACGCATCTTGTCCAGTGGATTCCAGATAGTGTTTCGCCTTCATGTAACCATCATAACGTGTTTCAGCTTCTTGTCTGAATTGATTGATATATTGCATGGAGATTTGTGTTTCACCTTCCCAATCATCACCAATCTCGTGTAAGTCTAAGGCTTTGACCTTCTCGAATGGTTCTTCAATTTGATGTTTGATACCAACACCATCGAAGACATATCCTTTGACACGTAATTTCTCTTGAAATTCTTCTAAAGCTTTTCCGTAAGCGTCAGTACGTTTCGTGATACGACTTAATAACCGTGGTTTATCCTTCTTCAAATATCGTCCACCGTCTACACCGTATTGTTCCAATCCAATCCGTTCCGCCATATCGGATTTCACTTCTAGTAACGAACTATCCGCTACTAATTGTTCCAATCCGTCTATGTAGCGTTTTTGTTTGATTAAGTCGTTCATTTCTTTTTCGATGGATTCATCTAATGTTTCCAACGGTAACATATACTGGTATTTCATCGCACAACGTTCTTGATACAAGCGTTCAATCTGTAGGTAATCTAATACCACTTGACCTTCTTTGGATACACGAATGTCTTTAATACGATTGTATTCATCCTTAAACGCCTTTCCTGTTTCCTTATGGTCATTCAGACGCTTACGATACGACCGCAGGCGATACCCAAACGACAAGAGTGGGTCTTCTTTGGATACACTCAAGGCTTCAATAGGCTCACTCATCGTTTCCAACATCGGTGTGATAATTGTACGCGCACGTTCTGGAATCTCTTTTAGGATACCATACACGCTATTTACACACTCGTCTATCACGCGTTTACGACCTTTTTGAACTAATTTATCCCGGTCTTCAATACTCAAGTTCTCGCGTTCCATACGGGCATCCGCATAATCATACAATCGCCTGAGCAGTTGCTGGTATCCAGACGTATCTTCCTGTAGCACATCATCCACTAATGATCGTGCTAATGCGTTCGCTTTTTTCATTTCCTTACGATGCGTTCCAGCACGCCACATGGACGTATCCTTCGGTAAACAAGCTAATAGAAACTGTAAACCCCCACGTTCGTTAACCACCTTCGAAGCGTATTCCTTGACATACCCTTTCACGTTCTGTCTGTCCACACCAATCATACTGGACATGTATTGTAGGTGTTTTTCTCTATCCAGACTCAAATCAATTCCGTGTCGAATCTTCTTGAATCCTTCTTTTGAAATCATTCCTTTTTGCATCCCGTCTTTGGTCAAGCGTTTCCCTTCACCCCTATCTACCATCGCTAAGTGACAGTGTACATGTTTCGTATCCACTTGAATCGTACCTATGTATTGCAAATCGGAATAATCGCGACCTAGATGTTTCAATCCGTTCATGATTGCACGACGGAGTTTTAATTGGTCTACGTTCCCACGTAAATCCCCACGTTGTTTCACTTTGAATCCTTGTGGAAGAATCCCGTTCTTGATTAAATAATCCGTATCAAATGAAATGACGGTCTTCATCACCGTTTTCCCATTGTCAAACTGACGTTGAATATCCTTACTCGCTTCTTGTAACTTCTCATGACTCAAGGATACACTACCGTATCCAAAAGCGATTCCGCTCATTCCATCCGCTTGTTTGATATTCTCTTTCACTTCTTTTTTTGAATGTGCACGTTCAGTAGCACTCTTACGAGCCATGTATCGCATGACGAAAGCATCCCCATCGAAATAAGTCGCTGGTGCAATCGGTTCGGTAGCTTTCGGTCTGGACATGTAGCGTGTGACATATTCCCCCGGTGTAGCCCCACGGGTTCCTTTATTATTGCGCATCTTCCGAGTGAACTCATTCATAATCGTAATGCTTTGTTTCAAACCCATACCCTTCACTTCCTTTCATAAAAATAGGTTGGAGGACTAGGCCCCCAACCTATCCGGTTGTTTTAGAAATCTAATTCTGGTTCTTCTTTTTCGACTGGAATTTCCACACGTTTGTGTTCGTGTTTCAAGTTGTGGTTCGGACGTTTGATTCCTTGTTTATGATTCAATGAGAATCCTTCTGTTGTGCGCCCTTCTAAGGCTTCATCAATCATCTTACGAACTTCTTTCATTTCGTGAGCTTCTTCTACAGCTTCAGGCGGATACACCACTTCAACATCCGGAACTTCCACACCTTCAGGTGCCATAGATGCGTTCAACCCTACCCAAGCAGGTGATACATTTTCTGGTTCTTCCACAATCACAAATTCTTGTTCTTGTTCCACATGCACTTCTGGTTCTTCGTGTTCCACAATAACTGGTTTTTCAGGTGTGTAACGACGTAACGCATCTAAATCTTCGTATCCATATTCTTGTAATTCTTTCTTGATATAGTTGCTGTTTAAAGTGAATGTTTCAGCCACACGGTCTTGCAAGCGTGCTTTTTCCATTAAATCCACCGCTTTGTCTTCTTTAATGAGTCGTTGTACTTCTGATTCTTGTAACAATCCAGCCACATCAGCATAAGAAGCATACACAACATCACGGTTTGATAAGAATTTGTATTGTGAACCGAATAAATCAGATGGACGACCTTTGCGAATCTCAATCTTATCCGCCCATGTGTATTGCTCACCGCTGACCGCATAATCAGAATATACCACACGACCATAATCATTATCTAACACGTACATAGATGCAGGCGTATCCACATCCAACACGAGTGTTTCGTGAGCTTCGTGCATCAACATGCGTTTCACACGATGCTCAAAATCTTGTTCAAACAATCCTAATGGAATGAGTTTAGCAATTTCTTCTTCTTTTGGTTTGTACACAACGTGCATCGGCACGCGTTCTAAGATTGCGTTAACAAAATCTACGTCTTCACCGTTATACAATCCATCTATTGTCACAGCACTTAACTGACCATGGAATACGAACACAGGACGTGGAAACGCACCTTCGGATTCACGTAAAACGGTTACGTTCTGAACTTCCATTTGAGCCTTTCCTTCGCCTGTTTGTAAGCGGACGATACGTCCTTCTTTCTCAGCAGTTGGTAAATCACCCACTAAGGCTTCCATTGTTAATTTGTTGACATTTGCGCTAAATACTTGTTTTTTCATTCTTTACTTTCCCTTCTATATGTTAGTCTACTAATTCAGCGGTTAATCCATCCGGAATACCGTTCTTGCCTAATTTAAAGCGTACCAACGCACGCGCTTCACCTTTACCACCGGTTTTTGTTTCCGATGAAAGAATCACTTCACCAATGTATTCCGCTGGTCTATCTTTCTCATAAGGAACCAACACTGGATACACAGTTAGTAATTCAAACTGGAGATTCAATCCATCTGTATCAATCAAGTTGTAATGTTTTCCGTTACCGTCTACTTTATCCTTCAACGCTGGTAGCAACGTATTGATAAAGCTACTATTCGCATCTTTCGGGATGTTTAAATCCTTCATCACGGATTCACGAGCTTGCATGTATTCATCATACGTCTTCCAAGTGAACATCTTCTTGAACAATGCTTCCATAATCGCTTTATCATTCGCCAAGCGATCCAAATCAATAACAGACGCTACGCTTTGTCTATCCGCTTCCGCTTGCTTCGCTTGTTCAGAAAGCACTCGAATCTGTTCTTTCGTGTCATTCAATTCCGTTTGTACTTGACTCAAGGCACTATCGTGTTGTTGTACAATCGTCAATGTTGTAATAGATGTGATGGTGAATACCAGTGCAGTTGCACTAATCACGAACCAGTCTTTCTTGAATAACTCTTTACTGATTTTCATATTTTCACACCCTTTCTAATGTTGGTGACTGGGGTCATCTTTTTCGTCATCCCCGTATTCCGCACCGAATTTTGTAATGAATCGTTCTACTTTTTCAAACTTACCCGTGTTCGGATTGTATTCCGCTTTGACATAAGCGATAATCTTATCCGTCTTAGTATCCTTTGTTGCGAACAACACATGTCTATCTAAGTTTCCGTCACGGTTATCTGAAGCCACATACCAATTCGATGGTTGATGTTCATCCGCTGGATTCACTAACAACCACGGTTGAGAACCGATAGTAACATCATCATCCCCAAAATAAGTAGCCAATTCTTCAGTAATCTTCTTACGAGAATCACCTTCGGCTTTCTTATACTCATTTTGTAATTGAACAACCATCGCTGTCGCATCATGTAAGGTCTTTCCTTCCGCTTTGAGTTGTTCAGGAGTCTTTGGTGTTACTGATTGTTGTTTCTTCAAATCATCTTTTGCTTGCACGAGTTCAATTTCTAGTTGACTCTTAGCGTTATCCAGACGTTGTACGTATAATGTACCACCTGTAATAATTCCAAGCGACCCTAGAATGAACACCGCGTTCAGAACGAATTTAACTTTTGAGTTCATAAGCAAGTTTCCTTTCTGATTCAATATTCTATGTATATTATAACAAGACTCACGTTAAAACGCAAGCCTTGTTACTTGATATATCAGTCAACTTTTATTCCCCAACCTTTTTGAAGGTAATATAATCACGTGGACTAATATAATTTCGATACAATTCAGTAGAGAATCCTAAGTGCAAGTGCACCCCTGTTGCATATCCAGTCGCACCCATCGTTCCAATCTTCTGACCTTGTTTCACGTCTTCACCTTCGGTCACAATCGGTTGTTCCTTCAAGTGTCCGTAATACGTGTACAATCCATCAGAGTGCTTCAATACCACATGGTATCCATAACCTGTACCCCAGCCGGCACGAATGACTTTACCGTCACCACTGGCAAGGATTTCGGAATCCCCATCAAGGTACACTAAGTCGATTCCTTCGTGGACATCATTACGTACTGTTCCGTCTAACAACGTTACAGAACGTCCTTCGTCGTAATCAGATGTGACAGCGTATTTGTCTTGTGTGTTCAGTGGCAGTGCGTATCCACCCGGATTCGGCACCGCACCTTTCCCAAATTGACGTTCACGATACGATTCACATTTGTTCAAGGCACCTTCAGCACCTTTTTTCGCACCGTCTACTTTCGCTGTTTTTGCAAGTGCTAAAGCTGAGTTTGCATAGGCTGTATCTGGTTTCATATCCGCGAATTTAGCGTACCAGCGTTCCGCTTCACGCGCACGAATCTCTTGACCTAACCAGATGTTCCCTTCGTATCCACGAGCAAAATCTAACGCCGCTTCGCTAGGCGAACCCCATGATTTGCTCGTGTAAGCCTTACGCCACTCACCAACACCGTCAGGCCCTAGTAGATAAGCAGTTTGTGCTTCAACGGTACCCCATGAGATATTGTTTGCTTTCGCCCATTCGAAGAACTCATGTTGACGTGAACCCGTGATTTGCCACAAGCCCATCCCTACTGACCCACCACCAGCATGGTAGGTGTTTTCATCAGGAGTAATCCCGTTTGCGTATAAGTTCGGTAGGATGTATCCATCCACGTAAGCACGGATGTCTTCCATAATCTTTTTCTTTTCAGGCCCGATAGTGTATCGTTCCCCATAAAACCCTTCTACACGCGTCGGGTCATTTCCAGATTCTTCTTCACTGTTACCAATAGCCCCAGCGATTTGAATATCATCCCATCCAGCTTCTTTTAAAATGGAATAAATCTTCTGAGCAGTTTCGAATTTCTTTTGTTCATATTGTGAATCCGTACCTTCAGCAACTTCTTGTTGTGCGTTTGCTACCACCGTAGCTGTAGCCACAGAACAGTCGTCAATTCCTTCGTCTTTTTGTTCGGCACCACCAAAAAAGATCAGACCGACCATAGTAATTGCAGAAACAATCACGGTAACGATTGCGGTAACACCCCACAAACCAAAACTAAGAATCGTTGCGACGAATCCCACAATCGCATTGACTAAGGCTACAGCCCAACCAATCATCGCTTGTACCGCAGAACCGATGAATTTCATCATGTTCGTAAACAGGGTGAGTTTCACATAACTATCTAATAGATTCTTTAACTTTTGCACGCGACTGACGTTCTTACGAAGTTTCTGAACGCCTGTTTCTTTCTTCTTCTGACCATCCCCTTGCTCTAAAGGATTCAAGGATTTAGGATTCCCTTTGCTTTTAGAACCAGTGGAAGACCCTTTGATTTGCTTGGAATCCTTATCCTTTGGTTTATCTGTTCCTTCTTTCCCCGTATCCGATTTCAATTCAGGTTTCTTTTTCTCACCCACTTTAGATTCTTTCTCATCGCCTTTAATTTGCGTTGAATCCTTCTTCTTTGATTCACCTTTGGTATCTTCGGATGAAGATGTCTTTTTTCGTTTATCTTCACTCATTGAACTGTCACCCCTTTATCTACCGTAAACTTTTAATACATCGTCGCTTGTGTTCATTGTAGAGTTTTTCGCCACGTTCTCTTTCTGTAATTCTAAATCTAATAATTGCGGAAGTAAATCCGTTTGATATGAAGATTTAGATGATTTATATTTCTCAATACTTTGTAAGTAGTTTGTCAACACAATATTCGCTTCTTTAACGATGCTCACAGACCCACTATCCACTAATAATTCTTTGAAGGATGTTCCATCGTTTAATTTAAAGTCTGTTACAGCAGTTGTGTTTGATGAACTATTGGAATCTTTTTGTGCTCTTACTAGACGCATTGTTTCAAATAACGATTTACCATCTTTACGTACTTGAGCACCGTATTCCCCAACTACATGGTCTTGCCAGTTGAAGTTGTATCCACGTGGAAATACTGTTGCTGTTTTCAGATAGAGTTTATCTTCGTCATCATCTTTAGATACCACACTATCCCCTTTTACTTCCTTCGGTAAATCTGGAATTGCGATGGTTCTTCCGTCGATACTCAATTCTTTCGCACGACGTTGGTATTCATCAATCGCTGTTAATTCAGCTTTCATGGTTACTAATGATTTGTGCAAGTCTTCCTTCACTTTTGTATCCGCAGGGTCTAACACAGCTTCTTTGAAGACTTGTTCCACATCAAAGGTATCATTGTTCAATGCGTTCAGCGTTTGTACGTTCGTCGCACCAAAATTCACAGCAAATCTTGCTTGGTCATATTTCGCAAAGGATTCTTTCCCTGTTTCTTCTTCGACCTTCGCAGTGACCGGAACAATCTCAGAGTTTCCACGTAAGGTCACATCTAACACTTGTGATTTGAAAGGTTCTTCTCTTTCAAATAATAAACCCACATATCCCGTTGTACCGAAGACATAAATCTGACCAGACGGTGCTTCACTGATGTGTGTATCGTTTCCGTTCACCTTACGTGGCCCTAGGAACATTTGGTAATCATTCGCGTTTGCTGAAACTTGAGAAATATCATCGAACTTCAACAAAATAAACGCCTTCGTGCGGTCATCGTTCGTATACACGTTCACTAGCTGACCTTTGGCATCCGTTCGGCTCATTTCAAAGTCTTTTGTATAGGCGGATATAGTCGTCAATCTCTTAGCATTGTACGACCAATCGGAAGCAAAACCAGAGATAGCACATAAAATCATAATGGTTAATAATGATACAAATAACACCCCAAAACGTTCAATCGTATAGTGTTTTCCTATCCATTTCGGTAATTTCATTTTATCACAATTCCTTTCTTCTGTTTAAAATATTCATACACTAAGTTTATCATAAGTTGGTTCATATATCAAGAAACAATGATTGTTTTAGTGGAATAAAAAAACTGGTTTCAAGCAGATGCTCGAAACCAGTGATTGCTATTTTATAGATTAAAACAACAACGGTGATACAATCGTGTTTGTGAAATCGTTCAATGCGTCGGCACCGCTTTGACCTAAGTTAACAATATTATTGAAAGCCGCGCCTAAGAAGAACACACCAAATGCTAATTCAAGAACCACAAACAACCAGTTTGTTTGTTGACCTTTATTCTTCAACGCAATCCAAATATCCCAAACAAACTTGACGATTAGGAATAAACCTACGATTCCAAAGAACGCTGTCGCTACAGAAATTCCGTTATCTTTAAAGTTGTTTAATTTCTTAGATACAGCATTGTCTTTTGCTAGATACATACCAGCAGTCATTAAAAAGTTATTCATTACGCTTTTCATCCTTTCTTATTTAGTGGGTTGTTTAGTATAGAAGTAAGGCGAACCCTACTTCTATACCATTATACCCAATCTATCCTTAAATTGCAATTTTTTATACATCCCCTAAATCAATTTTAGGTTTCTGATTTGGTTTGCTTGTGTGTAATGTTGGTTTCGCATCATCCACGTTTGTCTTACCAGTAGCTTCTTTGTGGATTTGAGTCTTCGTGCGTGCACGCTCAATCGCTCTATCCGCACGTCTCTTCGTAGCCACTTGTGCTTGATAATTCCGTTCGCCTTGCTTACGGTCTTTCTTACGTTGATGTGCTGTTTGCACTTTCTTCATACCAGAAGATACTGTAGAAGATACTTTATTAGTGAAACTTGATACCGCATGTCCAGTCTTCGCACCTACAGAGGTAATCGCTCGACCAGCACCGCTTTGTTTCACATTATGAATAGCACCTTCAACACCAAGTGCAAATTCACTGTTCTTAATATCTTGACCGATATTTGATACTTTGTTTCCAACAGCGTTTCCGATTGCGCTACCAGTGGATTTAACACCACCAACAACAGCTTTGGTTGCTTCCATGTTTGTCACATACTCAGCACCCTTACCAGCTAATCGTCCAGACGCTTGACCTAATTTAGCCCCTTGACCAATAACACCATTACCAGAACGGTTGCCTTGTGCATCTTTACGACCGAGCATTACGTTCGCTGTCGCATCACGGAATCCTTTTGCGTTTTCAGCAAGGTTTGCACCTTTCAATGGTTGAGCGTTTCCGCTAGGTCTTGTTCCAATGATTTGGTGTACGATGTTTTCAATCGTTTCGTTAAATCCAGTGATAAATTGTTTACGGTTTTGAATCGCAATCTTACCAACATAGAAACATAATACCATGATAATACATGATTTAAACGCTAAGTAACTAGATGCTACAATCGCGTTATCCCCATTCGGTATCGTATCGACCAGTTTCCGCAACGCGGTTGGTACTGCAAAGATGACTTCTTTAAAGATCTGATACATGAACATTGTACCAAACGCAGATAGTAATAGCATTACAAAAGCACCAATCACCTTAGCGATACCACCGGCAACACCAAAACCTACTTTGAATGTGTTCACAATGATTGTAAACATACCTGTTAATGAATCTTTCATCATCCCAGCAATATACATGAATCCAACAATCGCAAGTGTTCCTGTTAAGAATACAGCTTCAAGGAATAGGAATAGACTTAACAATCCACCACCAACAATGTTGACTGAGAAGTGATTTGAACGTGCAATCAAACTAGATGATTTTGTTGCAGATGTCATTAACACAGAGCGCCCTTGAAAATCACTTGATAAGTAATTGTAAGTCGCTAAAGGACTAAACGCGTTCTTACCTTCTGTTGTCACCGTTGTGTATTTACCTGTTGTTGATACTTTAACATTATTTCCATCGTTCGTAGCTTGCATCAATGCTGGTTTACCTTTAGGGAATCCATCAGCAATGTATTGTACTACTTTTGTTTTATCTTTCAACTCACCGAACACATCATCGACACTCTTACCTTTTTTAAAGGCTGATTCATAATCAGATGCTAAATACACCTTATTTGTCATGTATGCGATGATACGTTGCATAATCAAATCAGATTTCACAGCATCTTTAGCCGTTTCTGTTTGTTCTTTGATGTTTTCTAATTGTTTGTCTAAGTTCTTAGACGCATCCAACTGGTCTTCACCTGTTTTTGCACGGTTTGTAGCCACTGTAGTACTTGCAAAATTACCATCAGCTTCCGAGTTCGCTTTTTCAACCATGTTTTGTAAAGCTACCACAGTCTTACCCGTTAAACTTTGTGCTTCACGGTCATACGTGAGTTCAAATCCGTTTGTAGACAATCCGTTTTGTTCCACGTTTGTTTGGAAGTCATATAAGATTGAGTTGAAGTACTTATCTACTGGTTGACTCGTAGTACCTGTATCCGCCATTGAACCAATCGCATCGGTATACACACGACCCATCAATGGAAGTAACACTAAGAAGAACGCTAAAATTGCGATTGCTTTTTTGAGCCATCCGAGTGATTTTGCAAAGTTCTTCGATAACATCCACCATAAAATAATCAATCCAATCATCAATGGAATCGTTACATATACAGAGATTCCGTATAAGGCATTATACCAATCCCCGATATACTTCCCTAATGTCACCATCCATGAATCATCGCTGTAACCAGTAAAGTCTTGTGTCTTAGATACCATACGAATCCCATCTGTAAATAAATTAAACGGATTCAATGTTTGTAACACATTACCAATCACACCCCACATGGAATCAATCGCACGGATTGCAGATAATCCAGCCCATAAGAGAATCCCTTGTACGGTACGGATTGGTTTCCAGAACATGTTTCCATCTAAGGCATCTAACCCAGCGCTTTTCATCGCTTCACCATAGATGATATATCCTGTAAAGTCTAAACCTGTATCCCCGTTACCAAACACAGGTGTGTTTCCGTTTGGCCCAATCCCCAATGTATCATAAGAGATACTAGAGTTTGCTTTCGTGATTTCTACCACGGAGAACACAGAACCTTTGCTTCGGTCACGGTCACGAACCCCAAGGTAGTTCCCAGCTTCACCGGGGCCTTGTTTCCCTTGAACGTTCTTGAAGATGTCTTCTGGTTTCCCTTTAAACCCAGCCTTATTAGCTTCTTTAGACACGTAAATTTCCATGACTTGAGCCACGTCACTTCCCGTGTTGTAGAAAGAATAGGCTTCATTTTCCTTATCGTCCGCGAATATCGAAGGCATTGTTGATGCTAAGAACACAAAGAACAATGCCACTATCACCGTCAATCGGACGAGTAGGCTCTTTTTTCGCTTCATTCGTTCATCCATCCTTTCATTTATAATCGAATATCGTGCTCGAACACGACGTTAGCCATTTTTCGACGAATATAACTAATCCCACTATGAGTTGTCAACGCTGACCCAAGGTCTGGTGGAACCGTTCCGTGAACCGTTTGTTTATACAAGTCTAAGGTTCTTTCCGTCATCGGGCCTAGGATTGTATAATCCGCTTTGTGGAACTCATTTAATGCTTGTTGGTGAATCATATTATCCGTCTTGTCATATAATAACACAATTCGTACTTGTTTTCGATTCAATCGTGTGAACAAACCTTGTAAATACGCTTGTACGTCTTTATCTTCAATAATGTCACAAGAATGAATCATTAAGACATCCCCAGCTTCTAGTTTCGATGATGCAAATGTCACAGCGTTGATAAACTGAGCCATCGCACTCACAGGGTCTACTTGATAGAG
>ERZ772909.1724-NODE-1724-length-11706-cov-79.004549_pt1 | contig 11706 bp, 8 predicted proteins | sample MGYA00511137_ERZ772909 | MGnify/ENA primary metagenome ERZ772909 (study PRJEB29015, sample SAMEA2738095) | human oral metagenome | biome: human oral; feature: human-associated habitat; material: saliva | place: China | collected 2270 ... | reverse complement strand
TCAAAGTGAGTGCGCAAAGCCATCTGAAGGCGATGTGTTTGAACCTGTTGAAAGCCGCCAACAGGCTAAGTGCGCCCGCTGCTGCCTAAAAGGCGGCTGGATGCCTGATTATCGGGTGTCCGGGGAGGATTAGGAGGGTATTTGAGGAGAGTCAGTGGATATTTGAAACAAAAACAGTCGAAAACTTATGTTTGGATTTCGGCTGTCGGGGGGGGGGAATTTTGCAAAGGTCTCAAGCTACGAATAATTCATATGCTTACTGCCCATTAAATACAAAAAAAGCTTACTTAATGATTTAAGTAAACTTTTTTATTCGCGAGAACAAATTTCTTAAAACCTTTTACAATTACCTGAAGAATCAAAATCCATTTAACTTAAAACTAAGATTCTTCAGACGGCCTTTTCTCATAACTGAAGACTAACTCGACTATATTGGTTACCTTTTACTCAGCCACATCATCTTCATGCACAATAATGTGATTCACATAAACTGGCTGTGCAGAAACTTCATTCGATAATGAATCAGTTATTGGTGCGGATGCTTCGGTTCCCGATAAAGTATCGTGTGTAGAATGAATTGCTTCTGTTACCTGGTCGGCTTGCGTCCCTACAAACGGAATACCCTCTAATTGTGTAGATTCTTGATTATCAGTTTTAGGCTGAGTTTCAAATACCGTTACACGATCTTCCACAGAGGACAATGCTGGAGTAACAACCTCTGGTACAGACGGTTTCTCTTCGGCCTCTATAGAAGCCTCTTCTATTATAGGATTGTGTACCGTTTCAGAAGCTCCAGTCGGTTCAAATGCTTTGACTTCCTCCGGTTGTTCCACAACTTTAAGCTCTTCTACTACCGGTGGTTGTACTACTGCGGATGCTTCTACTTTCGAAGACTGTTCTACAGTCTTAGCCGTTTCTGCATCCACTGGCTGCTCAACTTTAAACTCATCCACTATAGGTTGCGCCACTACTGCAGGCATATCTACTTCAGACGGCTGTTCTACAGTCTTAGTTTCTACAATCACTGGCTGTTCTGCAGCTTTAGATTCACTTGCTATTGGTTGTTCTACTGCCTCAGGTGTTTCTACCATAGATGACTGCTCTACGGACTTAGTTTCTTCAACCACTGATTGTTCCACAGCCTTAGATTCATCTACTGCAGGTTGCTCTACCTTTTCAGGAGTCTCTACAGATTGAACATTTGGCTTAGATGTATTTAACGTTGCAGGATCAACTGGAGTAGCATTTCCTCTATCCAATTTTTCAATATCTGTCTGTTTAGCATCTTCTGTTTTAACCTGCTTATCAAGAAGATTATCAGAAGAATATTGATCATCTTTAGACTTTTTACCGTCTTCAGCTTGTGTAGTTTTTGAATGATGAACCGGCTCAACTGATATCGTTGTTCCTGGTTCTTCTGCTGTTTGTTTCAGATTTTCTGGCTCTGTCACCGCTGGTTCTGCTTCCACCGGCTTCAATGCAGGATTGTGTGGCTCAGCCTTAGAATTTTTGTCTTCTAAATCTGGCTGCTGGTTTTCACTTGGATATTTCTGAACAGCTTTTTCAGGAGATGAGGATTTAGTTTTGGCTGTATGGCAGTTTTCCCCTATTTTGATGAGTTCAATTCCAGAAACTAAAAAATTGGGGCTTTCTAATTTTCCTTTTAAAGCAACATAGATTGGCGTGCTTTCAGGCATATTTTTTCTGGCGCTGACAATCTCTGCTGTCGCCTCATAGCCATTTCCACTACCGGGTAATAAAGCATAAGTATTTTTCAGATTACAACTCTGAATTCGTACATAATTATTTTGAGTAACTAATGTACCTTCTAAATCATACTCTTTAGCTAAGGCTGTCTGGGTAGCTGCTGAAAGCAATACACTGCAAGTAAGAAAAAAGTGTTTAACCATATATTTAGTTCTTAATTTTAAAGTAATCTGTTGATACCTAAAAAGTTACGCTCGGCTGCGTTTAACAGAAACCGTTCCTTCAGGCATGAAATAAGTGTCTATGACTACAGCACCGGCATTTTCAATTTCACATTCAAGCTGATAACATAAAACCATAATATTGTCTTTAGACTCAGTCAGTCGAATGTCCAAATTTCTCAATCTGGGTTCATATTTCAATAAGGTCTTCCTCATGAAATACCGTAAATCATGTGCACTAGACGGTAAATTCTTATAAACCATACTAAGGTCAGGGATTCCATAATCAGGCAAATGCTTCAAGGAACCACTCCGACTATTGAGAATGCGTTGGATATTATCTAAAACACTCCTAACTAACTGGAAACCATCTGGAAGCCCATCTAGTGGCAAGCCATCAGAATAAAACCCCGTCAATTTCTCATAGAGGGCTGCATCCATTATTTGACTTTCTTTTCGGTCTCTTGAATGACAACTTTATTATCTACCAACTCAACAACTAAAGGCTTTTTATTTTTCAGCTGTTTTTTGGATAGAAGCATTTTCCACGGTTGATCCTCTCCTACCCGATTATAAAAAGCCACGATACCAACATACTTGGTCTCTTTATCCAAGGTTTCATCCAAGCTGATAGTTTCACCAGGTCGAATGGTATATTGCTTATACCCTTCTACCAAATCATTGCCCAAAATGGTTTTATCTTGATTAAGCAAGTCACGATAAGATGCAACTTCATAATTCTGCTTATCTCTAAGCTGATAAATGCGAACAACTGTCGATAACGATTGACCCCGTTCATTTTGATTCAAACCATTACGAGCAACCAAATCAATCTTTAATATCTTTAACTTAGTATAAAAGATACTTTTAGTTACATTGGTCGTACCATCTTTTACGCCTTGCAAAACCCCGCAACCTGATAATACCGCGCACAACAAGGCTAATGCACAGACTGACTGAATTCTAGTTTTCTTATTCATGATTTTCCGTTTTCTTAAATTAGTTTGAATATGTATAGTTCGCTATTTTTATTTGTTTGTCTTGATGCATCGTACCTAAACCGGTATTAATCCCCAACATTTGTTTTTTTGCCAAACGGCTTTGAGGTATCCATTGCTTCTTGATGTTTAGGTAAATGCTTGCATCAAAACGGCAACCCAAATAGAGCTTCAATAATTCAAGTAATTTTTGGTGTAATGTTTGTTTTGGTAATAGAAGTTGTGCATTCTCAAATGTATCTGGTGTAATCTCAATACGTATCAGATGACTATGATCTTTTATTCTACTGCCTAAAGATGCACTTCCTCCATCCAATCTCAAACCGGCTTTCCCCAACTCACGATTTTTTTCCAATATTACCCACTGAGGCTGAAATTCTTTTACTTTTACATCTGCAAAAGGTAACAAATATCTAACTATACTGATAATACCTTCTTTTGTTCGGGTGCGCTGATAAAAAACACTGAACAATCCCAAGATTCTACTATCTAGCAAAGGATGTATAAATTTACCGTTTACCATCCCCTGCCCAATAAGGTGCAGAAGAGAGCGAGATAAATCATCTTGCCCTTCATTTTGAAACAAAAACGGATAGCGGTATTTTTTCCATGCCTGAAAAAACAGGGTTGTAATTCTATGGTTAAAAATATCCAAAAATGCAGCTAAGCTTTCACTACCGTCTTTATGCGTTGCAATATCGTTCAGGAAATAATCCGGCAAGACAGCATCTACGCCATACAAACCTAAAAATGTTGTTCTTACAGTTGGTAACTCGGCTTCCGCATCATATTCAACCGATGCAATTTCCCCAGAAGGGAAAGATAGAGACTTCACCCTTCTGAATCTTACCATTGACTCTACAGCTTTTTCTTCAGCACTATCGGCAAGCGTTTCCAAAACCCGACAAAATTGGAAAAAATTCATTGTTGCTGCATTGCGTACAATAAACTCTCCCAATTTCTCTTGAAAAATTTCAGATGCTATACCTTCGCGATGAGATTTATTTCTGGGAATCTCCCATAGAGGAAGTGTCTGTCTGCCGTTATTTTCTTTAGCACTTTTATGCGCTGTTTCTAAAACCGTGTGATAGTTGTTTTGCTGTCTTTCCATGTATATGTTTTCCCGGATGGCAGAGAAACTATGCTGAACCGGGTAAATAGGTTCAAATCAGCATACATTGCAAAAAATTCGTTCAATAATTCTCCGAACAAATAAATTTCTGCTTCCCCATTAAATGCAGTTGAATCAAATGTTACTGTAATATGAACTCCACGATGAACTGCACCACGCTCGATTCTTTGTACCGTTTCATGCTTAACGTCAACAATCCCGTTCAATCTGCGCTTATTCAATTCATCTTCGGTCCAATCGTAAATCGACAATGCACCTTTCAAACTATCAACGTTTAGTAATGATAGATAATTTGGTGACAAATGGGACAAGATACGCCATTGAAATCTGTCTTCTGTTGGAGGATAGCATGACAACGTCGGAGTCGTAAGGTTTCTTACCATTTTAATATTGGGCTCGGCTATATCCGTGTCTTGAATCTGGGTTTCCCTCAAACTCTTACGTGGCAAAGCACCATTAGTCCCTACTACTTTTAGAGAAAGTGTTTCAGTAGGCAGGATATCTTTTCTATCCCACAACAATCCGCCAAGCATAATAAATGTTTCATGCTTTCCAGATACTCCTCGTTTTACCTTGGTATGGTAATACCGTTCAGGAGCATCATATTTCATCAATCCACCACGATGCTGGAATGACGAGAAAGGAATATATGAGTAGCGCTTGCCTGTCTCATGATTTACAGCTTCAACTTCATTTACTGAATACACCTCAACCGCCATACCTTCATGCAACAAAGGCTTAACAGGATATTCAAATGCCTTGTGATCCACCCGAATAGGCTCAGCTTCCATGTCAAAGAGGTTGATGGCAGGGACACAGTTTAATTTCAGGCAATCTGGAGGAAATCTAAGCTCTGAAGGATATTGTTTGGACAGAACTACATTAATACTAAACTCATTAATGCGTTCCGACCATTCCTCGGCATCAATACCAATCAAATCAATAAAGAAAAACTTCTGTTTGAAACAAAAGTATTCCAATAGTAATTGATATCCACTGAAACTGTTATTTACTTTTTCCCACAATCTCTCATCTTCGGCAAATCCGACGGCCTTAAATTGTATATTACCTCCAGATGGTAGTTCGGCATGATGGATACTAATTTGAGCAGCCTGATTTAACAAAGCATGACGTAATGCGAAAGCAACTGGTTCATCAGCAGAAATATAAATTCTGATTTTAGAAAAATCCAAATTGTCTTTCTGCGTCTGCCTGTGAATACCAAAAGTCAATTTGATGACACTTTGACCATTTGCATCATAATCCAATAACGTATGCAAGATACTCAAGGGCTGGAGTTTAACATCACCTGTAGTTCGGTACAGGCATCTCGTCAACCTGTCATTAATATTAATGGGCTCAGATTGTACGGATAGTCCTTTTTTAACAAGTTGCCCGCCCTGCAACTTTTTATCATCTGGAATTAACTCTAAAACAGTCAAAGAAGGAATCATCCTCAGATAATGAGGCCACAGCATATTGACCAAACCCTCAGTCAATTCTGGAAAGTCATCATCAAGTTTTTGTCTGATTCTTCCTGTTAAGAAAGCAAAGCCTTCAAACAATCGCTCCACATAAGGATCGCGTGTACCTACTCTGTCTAAATTCAGCATTGCGGCACGATCAGGGTGAGCTTTTGAAAACTCTAACCCTGCTTCCTTGAGATACCGCATCTCTTCTTCATAATAACGTAATGTGGGATCTGACATAATATATGTTTAATCGATTAATTCTAGTGCACGGACAATATCAGCCTGCATTAATTCAGTTCGTAAAAATTCAAGTTGCCCAGTAGCTTCAGTATCTTTCTTATCAAAATTTTCATTTAACAATTGATACCACAAAGCATATACATCAAATGCAAAATGTTTATCCCACTCTTTTACTGTCAAAACCTGCATCTGCCGTGAAGCCTGTTCCAACAGTTTCAAGGCCCAATCTACTTTTTGATTGTTTGCAGCCAAACGGGCCATCATCAACCACTTTTTAACCTGCCCAGCACCTGACTGCAACTCTGATAATGTTTCCAACCAAGCAAAAGCAGCATCCAAGCCTTGTTCTTGTGTTTTTAACAAAGCCTGTTGCCATTGACTTTCTTGGTTTTCTACATGAGATGATGATTCTATTACTGCTTTTTGAACTGTTCGGCTACTGGTCTGCTTGCGCGTGGATGGCATAACCTTTTGCCCCAACCACGTAAGCGTATCGGCTGAGACAAACGGAAATCCGTTATCAAAACTTAATCCGGTCAAGCCATCACATCTGGTCAGTAAAGATTTCAGCTCAAATAATGATGAGTCAACCTGAGAAAGATATAAACCACCCAACGCCTGCTGCCCTTGCCACGCATAATATTGCAAATCGAGCCAATACTGATTAGCGCCTTCTAAAAAAGCTGCTTCTACTCTATCAAGCAAATCCCGCCATTGCTGCTCATTAACCAAACGATTTAAAGTTGCCAATAAATCTGTCCTTGGAGCTTTCAAACGAGTCTGGCCATTTTGATGAGGAGGGATACCATTTAGCCCACCCCAACGTACAGCACGAATCATCTTATATGCAGGCCAATATCCATCATCCTGCTCTCTTAAATAGGCGGCATTAATCCTAACTTGATCGAGTAAGGCTTTAGAAGAGTTAACTTGAGTGACAGATAAACTTTCAGACGGCCTCTGACTCTCTTGACGAATCTGTGGTACAACTTCCTGGTCAATAGGCGCACTAATTTCCTGATTTTGACCTGTACTTGTCTGAGGTGATGAAAAACGAACAGATGACTCTTCAAAATATTGCAATAACGGAAACAGGCTGGGGCGTACTGATTCTTCCCATCCCTCAAGATAATGCTGCAACGACATTAACGCCGATAATGTCCGCTTAAGGTCTACCGAATTAGATAACTCAGTCCCTTTGAGCGTATCCAGCACTCTTTCCCCAGACAGCCAATTTAATGCATTGCGTTTTTGTACCGGCTTTTTCGGCCATAGTGATTGATCAAATTTTTGCAGCAATCCGCATAAAATTTCCAAACCATCTGAAAAACCTGCCAAACCCCGGTCTCGCAAAGCGGCAAAAATATAATAAGTTGCTACTCTCAAGTCTTTAGATTGACGTTTTAACAAGCGTTCAGAAGCATCCAAAATCAATCGGCAATCAATACCTGAAAGTTTGGCCAATTCAATTTTAATGGCCTCAAAATCATCGGCATATGCAACATCCTCGCCACAAGGGTGGCCGTCTGAAACAGGTTCCAGCCACTCTTGCCAGCGATGAATATTGTTATCGGTGATTGATGTACCCTCATCACCAAGTATCGGCTTTACCCATTGGGGTAATGTCATGATTATTTAACCTCAAAAATCTTATTCGGCAGATGGATATTCTTCAGTTCCAACAATCCCAAAGGTCCTTTACCGGAATTAGTTCTCATATAGAACCTCATCAATTTGTCTTTCTCCAATGGGAATTCGACTAAATAAGTGCCGCTGTCAATCGGTGTAACCCTAGATTTTTCAAGCATACGGATAAAACCGAAGCGACCACTAATTTCTTGAGTCTTACGCATACCTTCTGCCTCAGTTTCCCAAGAAATACGAAGACCGGCATTGCTGACATCTCCAGGCCATTTGAATGTCTTCCACTCTGTTTGTTGGTTGAAATAATCTAAAGACTGACCGTCGATAATTAAATCATACTGAACAATACCTTGAGTAGATGTCGGTTTCAGTTCAAAGCTATAGCCACCCTCTCCGTTAACGAAGAAGTCTTCAGAAATAGCACTCAATTTATTCAATTGTTGCAGCAATCCCGGATTAACCTTCAATTCACTTCCGGGTGCAACGATCCATTGATTACCTTGTTTGGTTAAAACACCTGCTAATTGGGTTGTGACAAACTGATTAAGTGCACCTTTGTTAACATCCAAATATTTTGCCAATACCGGAATCGAAACTTCGATTTCTGATCGAGCAAATGGATATCTGCCACCCAGTTCAGACTGCATAGGATTGACAAAATTGCTTGCCCACAAATTATTGATGTCTTTTTGAGCAACACCGGCAATTGAATCCCATACGGAATTAAACGGCAATACAAAAACATTTCGTGCAAACGGCAACAATCTGTCACCCACACCGGCCTCAATCAAACGTGCGTACTGTATACCGTCGAGGAACTCATTATCACCACCGTTTAAAACACCTTGCACGGCTGTTCTTGCCGCACCTCCGGTATCAGAGGATGCCGTCATTTGAATCAAACGCTGCTTCACAGTAGTTACACGTTCAAGGTAACGCTGCAGGCTCAAATCACTCTTTGGATTAATTTGTGCATCAATCAATTGCAACAAAGTTTCAAATTCCGCTTCTAACGGCCCTGCCAGATAATCATTTACCTTATCTTCCAAAGCATTAATATTTTCAGTTTGAGAATTTAATACCGCATCCGCAACCTTACGCGAGCGAGTAGACAGTTGTCTTGCGGCTACACGTTTAGCTGCATCTGCAACAGCAGGATTGACATCAACTTTCTTGCTATCCAGCTGACTGCTTTCTTTCACTGCATTAAATAATGCCACCAATGGCGAACGTTGAGGATCCGCATAGACGTGAAGCTGATTAACTGCATCCAAGCTGGTTGTTCTCGGTTGCCATGTAATGCTGTTCATCATGTTATACCAAGCGGTAGCATATTCCTTAAAGTAGCGTTCTTTCAGGCTATTGATTGCCGCTTCTGTTACCGAAGCTTGGTACACATTACCGCCCAATACCCAATCATTGCTCTTGCTGTCTTTAATTGCCTGCTCTAATCCCGGCTTAATATATTTTTCCCAACCCTCAACCGTATATATACGCGGCAAAGGTTTTCCAACATTCCAAATACCTTTCAAATCCTTATTAAGCAATTTGTCTAAGGTAATGGTTTGCAACTTGGCATTCGTACCCTGAATAATGCGTTTATACAATTGCTCACTGCCTTGGTCACGATTGATCCAGTCTACCAAGACCTGACGGCTTCTTGATACCAATTCAGTTTGTTCAGGCTCTGCCAAATTATTTTTCTGTGACATACGCGACACAAAAAACTGTGCCAATGTTTGCGCATCTTTCGCCGCCACATTTTGTGTCGTCAACATCTGCGTCAACTTGGTTACTAAGAATTCCGCATCTTTTGTGCTTTTTGTTTTCTCAACATGAGACGTCAGCATCAAATATGCTTTTAAATCTTGATAAGCACTATCCTGAAGTTCAAAGTCATCAGGAATCCTGCCTTCCAACATTACCAATTCATCTAACTTGTTCTCAAAGAATGCAGTAGCAGGACGGCTGATAACATCTTTTGCTAAATTATTATATTTACGGTAAGCAACAGCTAAGAGCTCTTGTCGATGTTCATACCCCAAAAACTTAACCGCATATTGCGAGAAGCTTCGACGAGACTCCAAATCTATAATATCTTGTTGCAATCGAATAAGTGTAGCTACTTTCTCAGCACGAGATTTTACTTTCTGTACGCTTTCAAAATCGGTCTTCAAACGGCTGATTTCTTGATAGCTGCTATATGCACTGACTGCAAATGCACCACCGACAAGCAAGGCAACTGCACTTAAGCCCAAATAAATTTTTTCCGTTTTAGAAAAACGCAGTTTCTTTCCGGAACCCAAAACAGATAAATCATTGAATGCACGGAAAATCAAATCTCCTGATTGTTCAGGTTGATTTGATTGAATAAAAGAAATACCTGCAACAGTATCCAGTTTTCCCAATCCCCGCTTTTCTGCAGCAATATAATCAGCCAAAGCCTGTGTTTGTGACGGCAGTTTGGCGGACAATTTCGCAATGGGTGTTTGTTCTAAATCTGCCTCAATCAATCGTGTACCCGCAGCTGCCAACCGATTAGCAAATTGATCCAACTCTTTCATCAACTCTGCTGAAGATACTGTTGAACCATATTTCAAAGCATGACTGACTGCTGATGGCATTTCATTGGCATCATTTACAAAATGAACTTGATTAATTGGAAGTTTCCAGCCAAGTTTTTTCATTAACTCAAGCAGTTGAGCGGCATTTTCCTGAACTGAAAACTCTCCTTGAAGCTCAACAATACCTTCTGCAGGACGTTTTCCCACACCCCTCAGATACTGCCAACCATTCGCAGGTTCCATTGCCTGAGCATCTATCCAAATCGCAGAAGCCGTTTCTACCCAAAGTTGCGGGCGAATATTAGGCAAAACTCTATCCAAGAGCATTGGTTCTTGGGTTACAACGAAAATCCAAGGCTTACGATGTTTTTTATATTGTCTAGTCAATAAGTAAATATGGCGTAGCTGCTCCCAACGTTCCGCTATACCAATCAGAGTTGAAGACTCTCCATTATCCCCACTTAAATCCTCAGGATTTAAATGTTTCAAACCGGAGTATTTATCGGAGCTCCTAGCCCAAAAAAATCTCGTAATCAAAGGGGTAAGGAGTATCAATGAGATCACAATTGATACACATGCCCAGACCACAATTTTTGCAATAGTCGACGTAATGCCAAGATTTTGGCCAAAAAAGTATAATAGGATTGCGCTGATGGCACTTCCAATAAAGATGATTACCCCTGTTGTAATAGGCTTCATAGTAGAGTTTTCTCGAAAAAGATAAGGGATGGATTATAATAGGATATTTCCTCTCCGTCATTATTACATATAAATCTTATTTGAATAAATATTCATTTAACCCAATATTTATCATCACCTTTCGATGTTGCTTCAGCCTCTGACTCATAAAAACTATTCGCTAGTCGCACATACAATCAACCAAACCAACACCCCTCCGAAACTATCAAAGTTATATTCAAAATTTGATATTTTCTCCTCATACCATATAGATGCAGAAAATAACCGTGTTGTTTACACAACAGATTTAGGAAACAAACCCTATCTGGCTATACCTTATACCGTATTTTTTCCGACGGCCTTTATCCCCCAAAAGATAGCCAGTCTACCACCTTTGCTATATCATTCAACTATACAGAAACCAAGGAAAACACCATGTACGAAGTCAACCGCAGCGTCTTCCTGCTTATCCCCCTCGATCCTTTTTGGAACTGGCTGAAATCCCTGCCCGGCAATCACTTGGACGGTCTGACGCTTGAAGATATCCAAGCCGATGCCAATTCCTACCTCGTTCGCCCGTGTGAAACTGCCGACGAAGTATGGGACGAAATCGAAGCACGTTTTGAAGATATTTTTGCTGCCGAATTGGCTGACTGGTGCGAAGACGAAAGCGAATGGCCGGATTTGGACGCCGACATTTTCAACGAATGGTTCGACATCCAACTCTCTACCGTGATTACCGACCTCGAACATGAACCAATCGCACGCGAAGAGTTCCAACCCATCAATCTCAACTAATGAAACTGACCGTCCGCAACTACCACCTCGACGGCTACGGCCATGTCAACAATGCGCGCTACCTCGAATTTCTCGAAGAAGCGCGCTGGACGTTTTTTCAAGAGCATGACCTTCTGTCCGAACTCAAAGACATCATGCTCGTTGTTGCACGTGTCGATATCCGCTATCGCCGCCCGTCGCTTGAAGGCGATGTCTTGACCTTTACAGGCCGTCTGAAAGACATCGGCACACGCCACATCATCCTCAGCCAAA
>ERZ772909.1723-NODE-1723-length-11707-cov-10.308102_pt1 | contig 11707 bp, 10 predicted proteins | sample MGYA00511137_ERZ772909 | MGnify/ENA primary metagenome ERZ772909 (study PRJEB29015, sample SAMEA2738095) | human oral metagenome | biome: human oral; feature: human-associated habitat; material: saliva | place: China | collected 2270 ... | reverse complement strand
AATATGGATATGAATTTAGCCACACATTAGAAACTCAGATTCGAGGACAACTTAAAAATGGTCTTGCTATGATAGATTTTTATGAATCATGTGATAAAAGAAATAGATTATCACGTTATGGAAATGACTATATAGCTACACTTTGCATTAAACTATAATGTTATAGAACATACTTCAGGAGAATAGCCCGTTTTATTTACCGTATGGTTTAAAATCTAATGTTTAAAGATGCAATATTCCCACATTTAATTATTGAAATACTAGAAAAGAAAAGTGATAAAACAAACTTTATAAAAATCTTCTGTCTTGTACTGACCCCAAAAGGTTAGACAAATAATTTAAGTGAAGGATTTAGTTCTGTATTGCCTAGATATAAAGATGATTTACAATATTTTTCCGGAAATAAAAGGAACAATTGTGGAGGAGAGTAATGATTCAAGTAACTGAAATCACAAATAGGGGTCAAAAATCGGTACTTGCGACAGCTGTTCTAGCTGATTTGCCAGAGTGGTTTGGGATTCCCGAAAGCACCAGAGCCTATATTGAGGACGCTGAGAATTTGCAGGTTTGGGGAGCTTATGATGGGAACCAACCAGTGGGGTTTATCAGCTTGTCCTATTCTAGTGAGGATTGTGCTGAGATTGACTGTCTGGCTGTTAAGAAATTTTATCATAGATTGGGAATTGGCAGTCGGCTTCTAGGAGTTTTGGAAAATGTTGCTCGTCAAAAAGCATCCTATCTGCAAGTCAAAACGGTAGCACCAGGCCATTATCGTACTTACGACAGGACGAACGCTTTCTACCAGGCTCAGGGATTTAAGAAGTTAGAAATTTTTCCTGAGCTTTGGGATAAGAGCAACCCTTGTTTGATTTGGGTTAAAAAATTAAATTCAGAAGCATATTTCCAGATCTGATTGAGCTTTTCTCACTATTAGCTCAATACTGCAACATTAGCAATTACGAAAAAATCGCATGGATGAATCTGAAATGATTTGTCCATGCGATTTTTATATTTAAGAGGCTATCGTAAGCAATGGTCTATCTAGCAGAATAGAAATGCTTACGCTTCTTTCTTTTTGAGTAAGAAGAGACCACCGCTTGTAGCCAGAAGAATCGTTGCAACTGTAAAGAGAGCAGAGTTTTCTTTGCTTCCTGTTTGTGGGAGCTGAGGCTGCTGAGTATTTGTTGCTTTTTGAGCTGTAGCGCTAGGCTGTGCTTCGCTTGTTTTCTGAGCTAGGCTTTCTAATTGCTCTTCTTTTGCTTTTGGAGCTGTCGGTTTGTCGGCTGTTTTGCCTGCTTGTTTTGGCTGAGGTTTTTGGTTCAAAATTTCTACAATTTCGACACTTGGTTTGTGAGTGATAGGCATATCTTTCAGCTCAGCCAATTGATTGCCGAAGACAGCGTTCGATACCCAACGGTAGAAGTGAATGGTATGCAGACGATTGGTTGGATTTCCAGCATAAACGAAGAGCGGATGTTCCTTGTAATTACCAGAAATAGCGACAATTTTATTGGCTAATTTTTCATTGCCTGGCCACCAGCCTGCGATGTAATAGTCACTGTCTGCAATAGTCGCCAAAGTCTTGAAGTTGGCAGGAGCTTTTGCGATCCAGTTTCCAGAATTAGAATAGAAGAGATCATTCTTCTTATAGCCGCTAGTCAATGGATCTTTATCGTCTATAATAGCCTTCATCAGCCCTTCAAAATCGCTGCCGCCAGAGAATCTTTCTGCATCAAATCCATCTAGAACACCGAGTTTTTCAAGTCGTTGCATAGCAGAGCCGCCCACTACAATCGTTTGTTTGCGACCAAGAATAGACTTGTCAAACTTGTTGCTTTCAAGGACGATGACATCAGCTTCCTCAGGTGTATCGACAATATCAAAGCCTAGATTTTTCAATGCCAGAGCGGTATGAGCAGGTGAGTCCACTCCTGCCCAGTAGAATTGATGAGGAGGTGCATAGACCTTCAGTGCTTTCAAGCTTGGCCCTTCCGGAACCTTATACAAGGCGTCTCCATAAATAGCATAATCACCTAAGAGATTTGCAAAGGTTGATGTATCAACGATATAACCATCTTCTGTTAGATAGACTTTCTTACCTTGGCGAATGGCTTGGTTTACAGCTTTGACTGCGCTGTCAGATGTATTAGCGATGACATAGTAAGGTGCTGAGTAGTTGATATCGCGTGTTCGAGTAGCACGGAGAGCAGTGACTTCACCGAGTTTGCCATCAAAGAGTTTATCTTTAAAGATCGGCTCAGCTTTAAAGCCTCTCATATCAGGGAAGTTTACCAAAAGTTCAGCATACATGGCAGCCCAGGCAGATTCGTTTGATCCTTTGTAGAGGATATGGTTAGCATAGCCACGTTTAGCTTGAGCCATATCGACAACCAGATCGCCCTTCTTATAGTTGCCAACATCTTCCTTTAATTCTTGAATGACAACACCGTTTCTCTTGAAGTATTCAATCATATTAAAGGCTTGTTGGGAATCATTGTCTTTGTCAAGACCCATTGGGATGACATAATAATCAGGGAAGAATTTTTTCTGACCATTTTTTACCCGTCCAACAACCTTGCCGTCAGGTCCGACCAATTCATTTTCAGCTTTTGGATCTTCAACCTTATTGATGCCACGGAGATAGAAGTTGAGGCGCATTTCCATGAGCTTATCAGGATCTTGGGACAGGTAAGAGATACCTCCAAGGACAGCGTGATAACCAGCTTTATAGGATTCTTGATTGCCCTCAGGGATTTCAACGGTATGTCCTAATATTCCATGGTACATAGCATAAACACCAGTGTAGCCAGAGAAAGAGTCATCCCAGCCATCGCCCCAGTCTAGTTTAGGAATGATGTAGTGGTCATACTTGGAATTGGCAACGCCGGCGCGGCCCATGTGGTGGGCATTTTCCAGCATATTTTTTGACAAAAGGTCATATTCAAAGTTTGGATCGTGTGGCGGAGTAGCTGGCTCAATCAGGAAGTCCTTGACAAAGCCGTGGATGTCGTAAAGTGCGATTGGATTCCATTTGTTGATGAGTCCAGCAACAATACGGGTTTCTGGGTTAGCCTGATAGCTAGTATCGCGGTTTGGATCGATTCCGTTAGCTAGGGCACGGGTATTGGCAACATCTCCGTCAGGATTTTCAGTAAAGTCAAAGAGGAAAATGAATTTCTTGAGGAGTTCTTTGACGCTGAGTGTGACAGTCTTAGCATTTCCATTGGCATCGGTGGTTTGGAAAGAAATTTGATCTTTGGTCGCAAAAGTATTGAAGAGTCCAGTGATAATGTCGATAGCAGGTTGTTCATCGGCGTGGGTATTGTTGATAAGGACTGGAAGTTTGTAGTTCAGCCTACCATTTTTCAGAGCAGCTAACATTTCAGCTGGTTTAGTAAGGGCGACTTTATTGGTTGTGTTGAGATAGTCGTCAATGCTCTTTTGGTCGGAGCTGATGATACCGAGCTTGATATCACGACCTTGAGCACTGCTACCAATTGTTTCGATTTGGACCAGCCGGTCTTTTTTAGCATCTTGTCGGCTCTTTTCGATAGATGCCAGCATTTCATCGTGGGTATGGAAATCTTCGTACGGACGAAGGACGATATTCTTGCGAATGGTCAGGCCAAGATCTTCGCTGGTTCCGACTAATTCATGAGTTCCCATAAAGTTGCGGTAGGTTCTACGGATATTGTTCGGTGTCCGCAGGCTTAAGTCTTGACCAAATAGTTCATTAAATTTGAGGGAAACTTTTAGGTCATTTCCATCAGCTTTTTCTTCGACAGTGACAAATGGGTCGCCGGTGAAGGTGCCGTCATCCATTTTCCAAGTTTTCCACTCGCTAATAGGCTTGTTGTCTAGTGTCCAAGTGATTTTACCAGCTTGAGCGCCCTGTTCTTGAATAGTTTCTTCAATGCTGGCTTTTTCGGACATGTAAACTTTACTGTCAGCAAGCTGAACCTTGTTTTCTTGGGTGCTAGCTGCGCGGACTTCTGTTTTAGGTGCAGTATCCAGTTTTTGGCTAGCATCAGCTGCTTTTTCCTCTGGGGCTGTGGAAGGAAGACTAGGAGCCTTGCTGTCGGCAGCTTCAGATGGGCCATTTTTCTCTAGTGGCTCAGCTTGTGGAGTAGTCGAAGTTTCTTCAGGTTTCTCTGTACTTGCAGGCTTAGGCTGTTCCACAAGAGCACTGATTTTGCTGCTGTCTTGCGGAGGTTCAGCAGGGTTAAGCGTATCAGCCGCCGCATTTCCTTGAGCTAAAACAGCCAAGAGAACCGCAGCGGATAGACTGAGGGCTTGTGTATATAAGCGTTTCTTATATGAGTTTTTCATAAGAAACCTCCTTTTTAGTGTGTTCTTAAGTTTAGTATAACAAAGTTTGAAACCGTTTACAAACAAAAACATAGATAAAAAACAAACTTCTAACAAAAAGGAGAGATGTGTGTAATTTATAAAGAGCATCTGAATCTGATATCGAGAGAGCCATTTTTAGTGGGATGTTGCCGATATTTAAATCAATTATTTTTTAAAAATGGCTTGCAAGATTCGCAGCTTGGATTTCTGCAAATTCATGCAAAAACCAAGCGTTTATGCTACAATATTAGCAATAAAGATGATTGGAGCAAACGATGAAAGCGATTATTACGGTTGTTGGAAAAGATAAGGCAGGGATTGTGGCTGGTGTAGCTAGTAAAATTGCCGAGCTGGGGCTGAATATTGACGATATTTCACAAACGGTTTTGGATGAATTTTTTACCATGATGGCAGTTGTATCTAGCGACGAGAAGCAGGATTTTGCTGCGCTTCGTAGTGAATTTGAGGCCTTTGGTCAGACTCTTAACGTTAAAATTAATATTCAAAGTGCAGCGATTTTTGACGCTATGTACAATATCTAAGGAGAGGGCGCATGGATATTAGACAAGTTACAGAAACCATTGCCATGATTGAGGAGCAGAATTTTGATATTCGGACCATCACCATGGGTATTTCACTCTTGGACTGTATCGACACAGATATTGATCGAGCGGCGGAGAAGATTTACCAAAAAATCACGACCAAAGCGAAAGACCTAGTGGCAGTTGGGGATGAAATTGCTGCCGAGCTTGGGATTCCCATCGTCAACAAGCGGGTCTCTGTAACTCCGATCTCTCTGATTGGGGCAGCTACAGATGCTAGGGACTATCTGCCTCTGGCTCATGCTCTGGATCGGGCAGCAAAAGAAATCGGTGTTGACTTTATCGGTGGTTTCTCTGCCTTGGTCCAAAAGGGCTATCAAAAAGGGGACGAAATCCTCATTAATTCCATTCCGCGAGCTTTGGCTGAGACGGACAAGGTCTGCTCCTCTGTCAATATCGGCTCAACCAAGACTGGCATCAATATGACGGCAGTTGCGGATATGGGACGGATTATCAAGGAAACCGCCCAGCTTTCTGACATGGGGGCGGCCAAGCTGGTCGTCTTTGCCAATGCGGTAGAGGATAATCCCTTCATGGCGGGCGCTTTTCATGGTGTCGGTGAAGCAGATGTGGTCATCAATGTTGGTGTTTCTGGGCCGGGTGTTGTCAAGCGGGCCTTGGAAAAGGTACGTGGTGAGAGCTTTGACGTAGTGGCTGAAACGGTCAAGAAAACAGCCTTCAAAATCACCCGTATCGGTCAGTTGGTCGGTCAGATGGCCAGCGAGCGTCTGGGCGTCAAGTTCGGGATTGTTGACTTGAGTCTGGCTCCAACACCGGCAGTCGGGGACTCAGTGGCTCGCGTCTTGGAAGAAATGGGTTTGGAAACAGTCGGTACTCATGGTACGACAGCGGCACTTGCCCTACTCAATGACCAAGTCAAAAAAGGCGGTGTCATGGCCTGCAATCAGGTTGGCGGTCTGTCTGGTGCTTTCATTCCTGTGTCAGAAGACGAGGGCATGATTGCAGCTGTGCAAAATGGCTCGCTCAATTTAGAAAAGCTAGAAGCTATGACAGCTATCTGCTCGGTCGGTTTGGATATGATTGCCATTCCAGAAGCGACACCTGCTGAAACCATCGCAGCTATGATTGCGGATGAGGCAGCGATTGGCGTTATCAATCAGAAGACGACTGCTGTACGGATTATTCCGAAGGGCAAGGAAGGCGATATGATTGAATTTGGCGGACTCTTGGGAACAGCTCCGGTCATGAAGGTCAATCAGGCTTCGTCAGCAGCCTTTATCGCGCGGGGCGGTCAAATTCCAGCACCGATTCATAGTTTTAAAAACTAAGTAAATAGGAGGCTGGGACAAAAGTCCCAGCCTCTCAATTGTCTTTGGATTGTCGAGCAAGACGCAGTGGTTGAGTGGGCTCTACTACGCTGATTTCATCAGCTTTTACAGCCCTACTCAACTGTGCGGAGGTGGGACGACGAAATCGAATTCTAACGAATTACCGACTTCTGTCCCACTCTCTATCCCTCTGTCTTGCTCAGTCAAGTGCGAGACAAATAAGCCACTCTTAGATGGGTGGCCTTGATGAGAAAAGGAGACATTCATGGCAAAAACAAAATTATACATCATCCGACATGGTAAGACTATGTTTAACACCATTGGTCGAGCTCAGGGCTGGTCGGACACTCCCTTAACTGAAGAAGGCGAACGTGGCATCCGTGAACTAGGGATTGGGCTAAGAGAGTCTGGCTTGGAATTTACCAAGGCTTTCTCAAGCGACTCTGGTCGAACTATTCAGACCATGGGGATTATCCTAGAAGAGCTGGATTTGGTCGGGAAGATTCCTTATAAGTTTGATAAGCGCATCCGAGAGTGGTGCTTCGGGAGCTTTGACGGGGCTTATGGTGGCGATCTTTTCCGTGGAGTGATTCCAAGGGTGCGTGACACCGATAATTATAAAGAGCTGACTTTCCCAGAATTGGCAGACGGCTTGGTTGAAGTGGATACGGCTGGCTGGGCTGAGCCCTGGGAGCAACTGAGCGGGCGGATTTTAGCTGGATTTACAGCTATTGCCCAAGAAGTAGAGGCCGCTGGTGGAGGCAATGCTTTGGTTGTCAGCCATAGTATGACCATCGGGACTTTTGCCTACCTGCTGGACAAATCCATTAGCAAAAATCCTGAGGTTGACAATGGCAGTGTGACAGTCGTTGAATATGAAAAAGGGCAATTTACGATTCAGATCTTGGGAGATGTGTCCTACCGTGAATTTGGTGCCAAAATTTTGGACGCTGAATAAACGGTTAAAAGAAAGCATGGCAATAATTCAGCTTTATTGAGCTGTCTTCTCTCAATGTTAGAAACTGCTTTTTTTCAGAAACGTGATATAATGAGAGGAGAATAAGGGGGTAAGTGTATGGCAAAAACGAGATTATACCTAATCCGGCATGGTAAGACCATGTTTAATACAATCGGACGAGCTCAGGGCTGGAGTGATAGTCCATTGACGGCAGAAGGCGAACGTGGCATCCATGAATTAGGAATTGGCCTGCGACAAGCAGGAATTGACTTCAAGATTGCTAGATCTAGTGATTCGGGTCGGACCATTCAGACCATGGGAATTATTCTGGAAGAGCTGGGCTTGACTGGAAAGATTCCTTACCGGTTTGACAAGCGCATTCGAGAGTGGTGTTTTGGCAGCTTTGATGGTGGCTATGATGGTGATCTTTTTATGGGAGTCATGCCTAGGGTCTTTAATATCGATCATGTCCATCAACTCAGCTATGCCGAGCTGGCAGAAGGTTTGGTGGAAGTCGACACGGCTGGCTGGGCTGAAAATTGGGAAAAACTCAGCGGCCGAATTTGGCAAGGCTTCTCAGAGATTGCTGAGGAGCTGGAGGCTGCGGGTGGTGGCAATGCTTTGGTAGTTAGTCATGGCATGACCATCGGAACCTTTGTCTATCTAATTAATCGCATGCAACCTCATGGCCTAGGCAATGGTAGTGTGACCATCGTAGACTATGAAGATGGACAATTTTCAGTTGTTTCCATCGGTGATATGTCCTATCGTGAAGTTGGAGCGAAAGAGCTGGAGGACAAGTCTTGAGACGAGGTCGCCATGAAAGAAAGAGAAAACTCTCTGTTTCGACTAATAAATAGGCTCTTATTTTTAGGAATTGGGATCAGTTTGCTGTTTGCTCTATTGCGAGCGCAAGACATGGATGAAGACTTGCCAACTTTTATGAATCATTGTCTTAAAGCCCAGAGTTCTGACTTACCCAAGGTCTCAGTTGATGATTGGGAATTGACTTTAATCAATCGTAACCATTTACAGGAAGAGTCTCATCCTAAGTTGACCCAAATCGATGATATTCAGGTAGATAGTCGGATTGCTGAAAATACTAGACAATTTTTAGCTGCAGCTCGGGCCATTGCGCCGGGAGAAACCTTGATTTCGGGCTATCGTAGCCGAGCGGAGCAGACAGAGCTCTATGAAGAAGCCCTAGCTTTGGCCGAAGAAGAAGGCTTATCTCGGCAAGAAGCGGAGCAAGAAGTGCAAAAGCGGATTCAGCTGCCAGGTGCCAGTGAGCATCAGACAGGCTTGGCGATTGATATGAGCGAGCCAGAAGGTCAGGAAGATGGCGTGGCAAATAAGATTGCAGAAATTGCCCCTAAATACGGCTTTATTCTGCGCTATCCTGAAGGGAAAAGCGATATTACTGGTGTGAATTTTGAAAATTGGCACTATCGTTATGTTGGCGTAGAGTCGGCCCAATACATGCAAAAACATCATCTAGTTTTAGAGGAGTATCTGACTCTTTTGAAAGAGTCAGCTCGGTAAAGCGTCACAATCCATTGATAGACAAAAAATCAGCTGCTCAAGTGAGCAAGCTGGTTTTAAGGCTCTTTGTCAACTGTGGTGAGTTTCAAAAAGTTACTAGAATTTTGATATAAATTCAATTTTCTTATTGACCCTAACCTTGGGGAAGGGGGATACTAATACAAGATAAGAAAGGAGAATATTATGCAAATCAATATGATTCGTTCAGAAGAAGCAATTTTAGAGGCGACTGAAGACTTTTGGAAATGACACTTTTGTTTGAAAATTTGCCAGAACATGATATAATGTAGGTGATTTCAGGAGGTGATAGTATGCACTATAAAAGAATTGAATTGAAGGTGACAGATCAAGGAATTCATGAGCGCAAGATTTTTCAAGGTGTTAAAATTTTTAGCCGCAGCACGCTGTCCAAAGATCAGAAAAGTATTCTAACGCAGAAGATTTACCTGACTCCGAAGCAAAACATCGTTTACTATCAGCGAACAGATGTCAATTATGACCAGAACTGGCAGCATAATAAGGACTATTACGAACTGGCTTATGACCAGTTGGACAGAGAAATTGTCTTTAAGGTTTGTCAAGATTTTGACGAACTAAGTCCTTTTCTGGAAAATGAGCTGCTTGAGAAGCTAAAGGAAAAGCAGTCAGCAGGCAAGTTTTTTGAAAAATTAGATATATAAAAATCCGGCTGCTTTCATAAGCAGTCGGATTTCTTTGAGTTATAGTTTGATAATCTTTCATGATAAAAATAGATCTATTTTTATCATGAACAGCTCACTTAGTTAGAAGTTTTGGAAACAGTATAGTTGACATCTATGGAGAATAAGCATATAATCAAAAAATGATTGAGTGCTCACTCAATTAGTAGATAGGTAAAGGAGTTCATAAAATGGTTGTTCAAGCAATACAATATAGTCGTTTCGGTGATGAAGAAGTGTTAGATTTAGTGAACATTAAATCTGATTCTTTGAAAGTGAATCAAGTTAGGATAGAAGTTCATGCAGTTGGTTTAAATCCTATTGATTATAAGACTTTTGAGGGTGCAAAGCCACTCCGATTTCTATCTTTTATGGCGAAACTAAGGCAGCCAAGTCGTTGGTTTGAGTCAAGGTCATCTCTTTTTCCAAGAGGTGTTGGTCGGGATTTTGCTGGAGTTATCATAGAAATTGGTGAAAGAGTAAATAGATTTGCAGTAGGGGATAGGGTTTTTGGAACAATGATCAGTGACCCTGGATTAGGCACCAAGAGGGGAGCTTTGGCAACAGAAATCTGTGTCAATGAATCGGAAATTGTATTGAAACCAGAGATGATTGATATGAACCACGCAGCTACTATGGGTGTAGCCTCTTTAACTGTGGGAGGTGCTTTTAGAAAGATTGAGCTAAACTCTAAAGATGTTGTTATTTCAGCAGCAGCAGGAGGTATTGGAAGTATCGCAGTACAGTATGCGGTTGCTAAGGGTGCAACGGTTATCGGAATTGCAAGTAAGAAAAATTCAGATTATCTGAAGTCCTTAGGTGCCATACCAGTAGCTTACGAAGAGAACCTCCAGAATGCACTTCTATCAGCAAGTCCAAAGCCAATTACAAAATTCTTGGATTGCTATGGAAGTGATTACGTTAAGTTAGCTTTTAGTTTAGGCTTGAAGGGGAGTGAGATCGGAACTCTAGTACCTTCACCATATGTTATGATTAGAGGAGCCCAGTTTACTGGTCCGAGACATTCCACATATGATGATTTTAAAGTTCTAGCGGAAATGGTCTCAGATGGGAAGGTTCTGCTGAATATTGATCAGGTTTATGACTTTTCTCTAAAGTCAGTTAGAGAAGCATATCGTAGTCTAAAATTGGGACACACTCGAGGTAAGAAAGTCGTAAAAGTAAGAGGGTAGCAGGGAGGTGCTAGCAGTGGAAAGTTTAGAACAAAAGTATGCCCAGACATTAGAAAATAGCAATTTGAGTTTAAAACAACGTCAAGTACTGTTATCAAGTTTAAAGTTATTTTCAGAAATTGGTTTTGAAAATACAACAGCCAGTCTTATTGCTAAGGAAGCTGGAGTTTCAGAAGGGACAGTTTTTAGTTACTTTAAAACTAAGGAAGGCATCTTAGAAGCAATTTTATCGACTTTTCTTGAGCAAGTTATTCCAGATGTGATTGCTGATTTTTCTGAGAAGAAATTTACAGCAAACCAAGAGTCTTTTCCAGTGTTTTTGAGAAGCATTGTCCGAGATAGACTAGTTTTCATTCAGGAGAATCAAATGCAAGTTAAAATTCTCTTGAGTCGTTCTTTTATTGATAAAACTATTTTTGACCAGTTAGGGAGTGTTATTGTTCACTCTATCATTAAGCCAATTAGTCCAGTTCTGAATCAGTTTAAAGAAAATGGTGTTATCCGAGATTGGTCAAATGAAAGAATCGTTCGTTATATTCTAGCCTTGAGTCTTTCTTATGTTATTCCAATGATGTTAAATGATAAGGAAGATGTGAACATAGATGAAGCAGTAAATGAAATAGTTGAATGCCTGTCTTTTGCCTTAGTAGAAGTAAAGTGAATTTTGATTTTTAAGCTTACTATTAAAAATAGTGAGCTTTTTTGAATTCAACATAAAAATCCCCAATCATAATGATTGAGGATTGAGCAAATGAATTTTAAACAATACCTTGTGCAATCATAGCATTGGCTACGTTTTCGAAGGCAGCGATATTTGCTCCTGCAAGGTAGTCAGTACCAAGACCGTATGTTTCAGCAGTTGTTTTAGCTGTGTTGAAGATATTGGTCATGATGTCTTTGAGACGGCCGTCAACTTCTTCACGTGTCCAAGAGAGGCGAAGGCTGTTTTGGCTCATTTCAAGTGCAGATACAGCTACACCACCAGCGTTGGCAGCTTTGGCAGGTCCGTAAAGGATTCCGTTTTCTTTGTAAACTTTGATGGCATCAAGGTCGCTTGGCATGTTGGCACCTTCAG
>ERZ772909.1722-NODE-1722-length-11708-cov-58.544066_pt1 | contig 11708 bp, 9 predicted proteins | sample MGYA00511137_ERZ772909 | MGnify/ENA primary metagenome ERZ772909 (study PRJEB29015, sample SAMEA2738095) | human oral metagenome | biome: human oral; feature: human-associated habitat; material: saliva | place: China | collected 2270 ... | reverse complement strand
TGATTGTCGAAATCACCAAACGCTATTACGAGCAAGACGACGAAACCGTGTTGCCACGCAGCATTGCTACTAAAAAAGCGTTTGAAAACGCCATGACCATGGACATCGCCATGGGCGGCTCTACCAATACCATTTTGCACTTGTTGGCCGTTGCCAACGAAGCCGGTGTCGATTTCAAAATGGCCGACATCGACCGCCTGAGCCGCGTTGTACCTTGCATCTGTAAAACCGCGCCAAACAACCACGACTACTACATGGAAGACGTACACCGCGCAGGCGGTATCTTTGCCATCCTGAAAGAATTGGACAAAGCAGGCAAACTGCACACCGACGTGTACACCATCCACGCACCGACCCTGAAAGACGCGATTGAAAAATGGGACGTGACCAACCCTGAAAACACCCATGCCATCGAGCGTTTCAAAGCGGCTCCCGGCGGCGTGCGCACTACTCAGGCGTTCTCGCAAAACCGTATGTGGAAAACCCTCGACCTCGACCGCGAAAAAGGCTGTATCCGTGATGTCGAACATGCCTACTCGCAAGACGGCGGCTTGGCAGTATTGTTCGGCAATATCGCAGAGCGCGGTTGCGTAGTGAAAACCGCAGGCGTGGACGAGAGCATCCTCAAATTTACCGGCCGCGCCCGCGTATTTGAAAGCCAAGAAGACGCAGTAGAAGGCATTTTGGGTAATCAAATCGTTGCCGGCGATATCGTCATCATCCGCTACGAAGGCCCTAAAGGCGGACCGGGCATGCAAGAAATGCTGTACCCGACTTCTTACCTGAAATCCAAAGGTTTGGGCAAAGCCTGCGCCCTCCTGACCGACGGCCGCTTCTCCGGCGGTACTTCCGGCCTGTCCATCGGCCACGCTTCTCCTGAAGCGGCAGAAGGCGGCGCCATCGGTTTGGTACACGAAGGCGACACCATCGAAATCGACATTCCAAACCGCAGCATCCACCTTGTCATTTCCGATGAAGAGCTTGCCGCACGCCGTGCCGAAATGGAAGCACGCGGCAGCAAAGCGTGGAAACCGGAAAACCGCGACCGCTACGTCTCCGCAGCCCTGCGTGCCTACGGCGCGATGGCGACTTCCGCCGACAAAGGCGCAGTACGCGACGTATCGCAAATCGAACGTTAATTAACCTGACTTTAAGGCCGTCTGAACGCTTTCAAGTGTTTCAGACGGCCTTCATTCAAACGGACAAATATGGACAAATTCATTTTAGCGATGATCGGCATGGCCATTGCCCTGTTGATTATTATTGGCGGCGGATTTATCGCTGTCGAATATTTCAAATCCCATCCTGAAGCATTCCAAGTCAAGCCGCTATCAAAATAATCATTTAACGGCATGAGTTTCAAGGGGAAAGAGCCGTAGCTCAAAGCCGTCTGAACGCAGTACATATAATGAAACATATTCTTTACTGGCTGGGTGGTTTTGCCGTCGCCCTCGGCATATTCCAATACTACGAAACCCATCGCTATTCCGAAGACCAGCTCATCTACGCCCAACCGCCGCAAAATCGTACTGCCGTTGCCGATTTTGACGCCTTGGCGTATTTAAACTTCCTCCGCTCCTCAGCCAATCTGCCCGCACTGGCGCACTCAGACACACTCGAACGCGCCGCACGCAATCATGCCCGCTATCTGCTGCAAAACCCTGACGACGGCCATGACGAACACAATACGCGCAATCCCTTTTATACAGGCCCACGCCCATCAGACCGCACGCGCAAAGCCGGTTATGCCTATAAAGGCGTGCACGAAAACGTCAGTACCGGCCAGCATCCGCCAAACGAAAAAATCAACGACCACCTACCTGCCCAACATCAGCTGGACAACCTGATGACGGCGATTTACCACCGTCTCTCCTTACTCGACCAAAATATCGACGAGGCCGGAGCCGCATTTGAATCGCAAGATAAACAAATCGCGCTGAGCATCAATCAGGGCGACAGCAGATTCAACAGCCTCTGCCAAAAAAACCGCCCCCTATCCGACCTCAGCCGCTCGTTTTATCAAGATGCCTGTCATGGCCATGCCATTGTTTATGCGGATGAAATTTCCAACCGCAAACTCCGGCCTTACATCACCTATCCGCAAGGCAATTTCGCTTCGCCGGTTTTCCACGGCGAGCGTCCCGATCCTATGCCGCATTATGAAATGACCGGCAATCCGGTCAGCATCGCGTTCTCAGAACAATCGCCTCCGGTCAAAATGCGTTCGTTCAAACTGTATCGGGACACAAAAGAAATCAGAGATGTCAAAATCTTAGATAAAGATAATGACCCAAACCGCCTCCTGACCGAACGCCAATTTGCGCTGTTTCCTTTACAGCCATTGGAATACGACACCGACTACCGTGCCGTGTTCGAATACCGTCAAAACGGAAAAGACAGAACGGCCGAATGGACATTCAGCACGCAAAAACCCGATTATCCTTACTTCATCGTCAAAGGCGGGGAAACGCTGGCCATCGAATCCGGACAAAAATATTTTATCCATTGGCAGGATTTTTGGTGCTTGAAGCAATGCGAACGCTACAACTACCGCATGAACCGCGACACCCAAATCGACATTATCGAGCGGCAGGCCGGCGGTATTATTATCCGTGTCAACGGAAGCAAAGGCAGCAGCATCCGCTTAATGCCCGAAGGCGAAGACAGGCGTGCCATTACACTTTATTTATGGAAATAAAGCCGTTTTCAGACGGCATGAAGCACCAAAAAGCTGATAAAATACCGCCTCACCACCCTACGGCAAGCTATCCAATATGACCAAACATCCGCAAACAGCAGCCAATACCCGCTATGCCTTTGCCAGCATTGCCGCCATGTTGGCCGCGTTTTTACTGTTCGTTGCCGTGATGTTGCTGCCTTTGGGACTGACGGCAGACACCCAAGTGAGCCTGATACGGTTTTCACTCTACGCAATCGTGCTGTTTGCCGTACTTGGCGGTATTTTTTCTGTACGCGTTGCCTATTTGCGTAAAAAGAACGGAGCATGACATGACCCAAGCCGATAAAATTCCACAAGAAATCCGCCTCCAGCAAGAGCGGCGCGTACTGACTTTGGTCTATGTTGACGGTGCCAAAAGCCTTCCTGCCGAATACCTGCGCGTGTACTCGCCCAGCGCGGAAGTGCGCGGACACGGTCCAGGTCAAGATGTTTTGCAAACAGGCAAAGCCGAAGTCAGCATTACCGATTTAGATCCCGTCGGCCAATACGCATTGAAAATTACTTTTTCAGACGGCCACGACAGCGGCCTTTACGACTGGGACTATCTCTACCGACTGGCGCACAATCAAGACGCGCTTTGGCAAGACTATCTCGACCGCCTCGAGAAAGCCGGCGCATCCAGAACGCCAAGTGCCGAAGATTTAAAACCCAAACACACACATTCCTGCGGCAGCGGCGGTTGCGGCGGAAAGGCCGTCTGAAAAAGGCGAGACCGTAATATTGGATGATGGCAGAATCATTGACGGCAAAGCATTCCTCTCCCCACCCAAAAAAGGACGGATAGTAGCCATCTTCGGCGATACCAAAGCCTGTCCGCAGGCAGTGCGCGCCGCGCAAAACGCAGACGTTTTGGTGCATGAAGCAACCTTTGCGGCAGGCGATGAAGAGACAGCGGAACGAGTGTTCCATTCGACCGTATCCGATGCCGCCAAGCCGGCTTTGTAAGCCAATGTGAAACAACTTTACCTGACCCACATCAGCGCACGTTATACCGAAGAAGGGCAACGACTGATGCTGGAGCAGCAGGCACAAACTATATTTCCCGCGTCGAAAGTGGTTGGCGATTTCGACGTATTCGATATCTGAATCCGTATTATTTTAAGAAGGCAGACACTATGAGCGACCACAAAACCCATTTCGGCTTCACGACTGTTGACGAAGACGAAAAAGCAGGCAAAGTTGCCGAAGTCTTCCACTCCGTGGCAAAAAACTACGACATTATGAATGACGTAATGTCCGGCGGTCTGCACCGTGTTTGGAAACATTTCACCATCAATACCGCCCGCCTGAAAAAAGGCGACAAAGTATTGGATATCGCCGGCGGTACTGGCGATTTGTCCCGAGGCTGGGCGAAACGTGTGGGCAAAGAAGGCGAAGTTTGGCTGACAGACATCAACTCCTCCATGCTGACGGTTGGCCGCGACCGCTTGCTCAACGAAGGCATGATTCTGCCCGTATCGTTGGCAGACGCTGAAAAATTGCCGTTCCCCGACAACTATTTCAATCTGGTTTCCGTCGCATTCGGTCTGCGCAACATGACGCACAAAGATGCCGCGCTGAAAGAAATGTACCGCGTATTGAAACCGGGCGGCACCCTGCTGGTGTTGGAATTCTCCAAAGTGTACAAACCTTTGGAAGGCGTGTACGACCTCTACTCTTTCAAACTGTTGCCGATTATGGGCAAACTGATTGCCAAAGATGCCGACAGCTACCAATACCTCGCCGAATCCATCCGTATGCACCCCGACCAAGAAACCTTGAAGCAAATGATGCTGGATGCAGGCTTCGACAGCGTGGATTACCACAACATGAGCGCAGGCATTGTTGCCCTGCATAAAGGCGTGAAATTCTAAGGCCGTCTGAAGCAAACACAAAGGGCGTGATTGATAGACACGCCCTTTGTTTTTAAACCTTCCAAACCAATCTGACACAAACCAAAGGCCGTCTGAACAGCCGTAAAACGAAATCAAATATTTCGGTTACACCATTCAGACGGCCTTAATACGTTTAAATCAGCTTATGTCCCTGCTTTCACGCTTTGCCATTGACGGACCATAAATTTCAATGCCGCCGGTTGGATAGGCACCATAATAAAGCTGTTTTTCAAATCCTCATCGGTCGGGAAAATCGTATTGTCGTTTCTAAACTCTTCATCCATCAGCTCTTGAGCCGGTTTGCTGGATGGCGCATAAGTAACAAAATTGCCATTTTTCGCCGCAACTTCAGGATCTAAGAAATCATTGATATACGCATGGGCATTGGCCACATGTTTCGCATCTTTCGGAATCACAAACGAATCCACCCAAATCCCCACGCCTTCTTTCGGCATCATCACACGGATTTTTTCCTTGCCGCCTGCTTCTTCGGCACGGCGTTTGGCAATGTTCAAATCGCCGCCAAAACCAATCGTTACGCAAGTATCGCCGCGCGCTAAATCATCGATAAAACCGGACGAAGTAAAACGCTTGATGTACGGACGGTTTTTCTTCAAGACTTCCGTAGCCGCCTTAATATCCGCCGTTTCACTGCTGTTTGGATTTTTACCCATATAGTTCAACACCATAGGATAAATTTCCGCCGCGCTATCCAAATAGCTGATGCCGCATTGCTTGAGTTTGGACGTGTATTCAGGGTTAAACACCAAATCCCATTGATTGTCCGGCAGCTGATCCGTGCCCAAAGCCTTTTTCACACGTTCGGTATTGATGGCGAAAGTGTTGGTACCCCAATAAAACGGAACGGCGTATTCGTGGCCGGGATCGACCCCGTCCATCAGCCTCATCATTTCGGGGTTGAGATGTTTATAATTTGGAATCATAGACTTATCTATTTTCTGATAAGCACCTGCCTTAATCTGCCTGCCCACAAACGCATTGGACGGCGCAACAATGTCGTAACCGGATTTTCCGGTCAGCACCTTGCTTTCCAGCGTTTCATCACTGTCGTACACATCATAAGTAACCTTGATGCCGTTTTTCTTTTCAAAATCGGCAACGGTTTCCGGATCGACGTATTCCGACCAGTTGTAAATTTTCAATACGTTTTGGTTTTCCGCCGGTGCCGGTTTTTCGGCAGGCGGTTTGTCCGAACCGCCGCACGCTGCAAGCAGCAAAGCAGTCAGGACGGCCAGGGGCAGATGTTTGGTCATTATCATTCCTTGCATATCAGGTTGAAGAAAGCAGCCATTATAAACGCGATGGCTTCAGACGGCATTCAAAATCCCGCCACACCCTTCCGAAAACCGCCGATTCCATAGCTAGAAATAGGGATTTGCGGTAAGATACCGCCATTCGTTTTCCTTTCTTTTACCATTACAAGACATTTGAGAGATATTGAAAAAATTATGAAAACCTCCGAACTGCGCCAAAAATTCCTAAAATTTTTCGAAACCAAAGGCCACACCGTCGTCCATTCATCCTCGCTCGTGCCGCACGACGACCCGACCCTGCTGTTTACCAATGCGGGCATGAACCAATTTAAAGACGTATTCTTAGGTTTCGACAAACGCCCGTACAGCCGTGCCACCACCGCGCAAAAATGCGTACGCGCAGGCGGCAAACACAACGACTTGGAAAACGTCGGCTACACCGCCCGCCACCACACCTTCTTTGAAATGATGGGCAACTTCTCCTTCGGCGACTACTTCAAACGCGACGCCATCCACTTCGCTTGGGAATTCCTCACCTCCCCCGAATGGCTGAACCTGCCCAAAGACAAACTCTTGGCGACCGTGTATGCCGAAGACGACGAAGCCTACAACATCTGGCTGAACGAAATCGGCATGCCTGCCGAGCGCATCGTCCGCATCGGCGACAACAAAGGCGCGAAATACGCGTCCGACAACTTCTGGCAGATGGGCGACACCGGCCCCTGCGGCCCCTGCTCTGAAATTTTCTACGACCACGGCGAAGAAATTTGGGGCGGCATTCCCGGCAGCCCTGAAGAAGACGGCGACCGCTGGATTGAAATTTGGAACTGCGTGTTCATGCAGTTCAACCGCGACGAGCAAGGCAATATGAACCCGCTGCCCAAACCGTCCGTCGATACCGGCATGGGCTTGGAGCGCATGGCGGCAGTAATGCAGCACGTCCACAGCAACTACGAAATCGACCTGTTCCAAGACCTGCTCAAAGCCGTTGCCCGCGAAACCGGCGCGCCGTTCAGCATGGACGAGCCGAGCCTGAAAGTCGTTGCCGACCACATCCGCTCCTGCTCCTTCCTGATTGCCGACGGCGTGATGCCGTCCAACGAAGGTCGCGGCTATGTACTCCGCCGCATCATCCGCCGCGCCGTGCGCCACGGTTACAAACTCGGTCAGAAACAGGCGTTTTTCTACAAGCTCGTACCCGACTTGGTGAAAGCAATGGGCGACGCATATCCCGAGTTGAAAGAAAAACAAACTCAGATTATGGAAGCCCTGCGCGCGGAAGAGAGCCGTTTCGGCGAAACGCTGGAAAAAGGTATGGGTTTGTTCAACCAAGTGTTCAACGGCATGAAATTCCTGAAACTGGAAAGTCTGCTGCCGCAAGACGGTGCGGGCAAACCACTGGCATTGAAAACCGCAGAGGGTGTGGAATTCACCGCCTCCTCCCGTGCCGCTTCAGGCAAAAAGCAAATCGTTATCCGTCCCCAAGTTTCAGGTAGCCTGAACGAAGGCATGTATATCGATTTGCAGGCTGCTTTGGAAACCGCCCATATTCCCGACGCGGAAAAACCGTTTGCCGAAACCTTGAATGCCTATTTGATGGACAACATTGCCAACAGCAAACTCGTTATCGGTGGCGAACATATCTTCAAACTCTACGACACCTACGGCTTCCCCTACGACCTGACCGCTGACATGGCGCGTGAATTAGGTATCGATTTGGACGAAGCAGGCTTCAACCGCGAAATGGAAGCCCAACGCGCACGCGCACGCGCCGCACAAAGCTTCAAAGCCAACGCCCAACTTCCTTACGAAGGTCAAGACACCGAGTTTAAAGGTTATAGCGAACGCCAAACCGAATCCAAAGTCCTCGCCCTCTACAAAGACGGCGAGCAAGTCAACGAATTGAACGAAGGCGATGAAGGTGCCATCGTTATCGACTTTACCCCGTTCTATGCAGAATCCGGCGGTCAAGTCGGCGACGTCGGCTATATCTTCGCAGGCGAAAACCGCTTTGAAGTACTCGATACCCAAAAAATCAAAGCGGCCGTATTCGGCCAATTCGGCGTACAAACTTCAGGCCGTCTGAAAGTCGGCGACAGCGTTACCGCCAAAGTGGATGACGAAATCCGCAATGCCAATATGCGCAACCACAGCGCGACCCACTTGATGCACAAAGCCCTGCGCGATGTATTGGGCGAGCACGTTGAACAAAAAGGCTCTTTGGTTACCGCCGAATCCACCCGTTTCGACATTTCCCATCCTCAAGCGGTAACTGCCGAAGAAATCGCCGAAGTCGAACGCCGCGTCAACGAAGCCATTTTGGCCAACGTTGCCGTCAATGCAGCCATTATGAGCATGGAAGATGCCCAAAAAACCGGCGCCATGATGCTCTTCGGCGAAAAATACGGCGACGAAGTCCGCGTACTGCAAATGGGCGGTTTCTCTACCGAATTGTGCGGCGGTACACACGTTTCACGCACCGGCGACATCGGCCTCTTCAAAATCATCAGCGAAGGCGGTATTGCCGCAGGCGTGCGCCGTATCGAAGCCATCACCGGCCTGAACGCACTCAAATGGGCGCAAGATCAAGAGCGTTTGGTTAAAGACATTATTGCCGAAACCAAAGCTCAAACCGAAAAAGACGTACTGGCAAAAATCCAAGCAGGCGCAGCACACGCCAAAGCATTGGAAAAAGAATTGGCACGCGCCAAAGCCGAACTCGCCGTCCATGCGGGCGCCAAACTCTTGGACGATGCAAAAGACTTGGGAACAGCCAAACTCGTTGCCGCCCAAATCGAAGCCGATGCCGCAGCCCTGCGTGAAATCGTGACCGACTTGACCGGCAAATCAGAACAAGCCATCGTATTGCTCGCTGCAGTCAACGACGGCAAAGTCTCCCTGTGCTCAGGCGTATCCAAAGCCCTGACCGGCAAAGTCAAAGCAGGCGATCTGGTTAAATTTGCGGCCGAACAAGTCGGCGGCAAAGGCGGCGGCCGTCCCGACTTGGCGCAAGCCGGCGGTACGGATGCCGGTAAATTGCCTGAAATGCTGGCAAGCGCGGAAGAATGGGTTAAAGAGAAGCTGTAATGTAGAAAAATACAGGCTGCCTGAAAGTGGGTTTTCAGGCAGCCTGTTTGAATAAATTAAGACAAAGAAACATCATATGAACAGCAGACACAGATATAGCGGCTTGGCTTGGCTTGGCTTGGCTTGGCTTGGCTTGGCTTGGCAATTATAACTTAAAAATCAGTAAAATATCAAACCTTTCTTGTATTTTTAAAGGGGTTTGATATGGCAGGCAACAAATCCCTTCACGCGGCGAACAAAGCCAAAAACGATGAGTTCTACACCCAGCTTTCCGACATCGAAAACGAGCTGCGGCACTACAAACACCATTTCAAAGACAAAACTGTTTATTGCAACTGCGACGACCCGCGCGTCAGTAATTTCTTCCATTATTTTTCTTACAATTTCGAGCATCTCGGCCTGAAAAAGCTGATTGCTACCTGCTACAAAAACCAAAACAGCGACCTGTTCAGCCAAAACGACAGCGAACAGGCGGTTTGGCTGAAATATACAGGGGACAAAGACGGCAACGGCATTCCCACCCCCGAAGAAATAGCAGTCAAACCGCTGAAAGGCGACGGCGACTTCCGCAGTGAGGAATGTATCGGACTGTTGAAACAGGCTGATATCGTCGTAACCAATCCGCCGTTTTCACTGTCTCGGGAATATGTGGCACAGTTAGTGGAATACGGAAAACACTTCATCATCATCGGCAATAAAAACGCCATTACCTACAAAGAAATTTTTCCGCTGATTAAAGACAATAAAATGTGGCTGGGTTCTACGCCGATGGGAACGGATATGCTATTCGGCGTACCTGATAACTATGCCGAAATCCTTGTTGAAACCAAGAAAACAGGCAGCAGTTACCGCATTGTGGACGGGGAAATCAAGGCACGCGCCCAAGCCTGCTGGTTTACCAACCTGGATATCGCCAAACGCCATGAAGAACTGATTTTATACCGAACCTACAACCCTGAAGATTATCCAAAATACGACAACTACGATGCCATCGAAGTATCCAAGGTTGCCGATATTCCCTGCGATTACGATGGTGTGATGGGTGTGCCGATTACGTTTTTGGATAAATACAATCCCGAGCAGTTTGATATTTTAGGTGCAACCGAGAGTGAAGGAAAAGGGTTTTCAAACGGCTTGTGGCATGCAGAAAGCAAGGTAGCGCAACCTTTGATTAACGGTAACAGGATATATAAACGTATATTCATCAGGCAAAAGGGGAAATGACTATGAAAATCCAAATGACCACTCTCACTATCCGCGAACTGACGGGCTACGACAGCGAAACCAAAAAAGCGGCGGGCTACACCGACAACAACGAAGACGGCGTACGTGCTTTCGGCGGCAAACTGGATGTTCGCCCGCCCTATCAGCGCGAGTTTGTCTACAAAGACAAACAGCGCGATGCCGTGATTGACACCGTATTGAAAGGATTTCCACTCAATGTGATGTATTGGGCGGTGCGCGATGACGGCACGTTTGAAATCGTGGACGGACAGCAGCGCACTGTTTCCATCTGCCAATATGTGAACGGCGATTTTGCCTATATGATGCGCTACTTCCATAATCTGCAGGCAGACGAACAGGAGAAGATTTTAAATTACGAACTGACCGTTTACCGGTGCGAAGGGACGGACAGCGAAAAGCTGGACTGGTTCAAAACCATCAATATTGCGGGTGAGAAACTGACCGACCAAGAATTACGCAACGCCGTATATTCGGGCAACTGGGTAACGGATGCCAAACGTCATTTCAGCAAAACCAACTGTGCCGCCTACCAAATCGGAAAAGACTATTTGAACGGTACAGCCATCCGCCAAGACTATTTGGAAACCGCTATCGGGTGGATTGCCAACCAAGACGGAGACGAAGCAGTCTGCAAATATATGGCGGTTCACCAACATGATAAGAATGCTGATGATTTATGGCTGTATTTCAAAAATGTGATTGAATGGGTAAACCTGAAATTTCCCGTCAAGCGCACCAAACTGATGAAAGGGCAGCCTTGGGGATTCCTATATAACCGTTTCAAAGATACCGATTTGGATAAAGATGTATTAGAAGCGGAAATTGCCAAACTGATTGCCGACGACGTGGAAAACAAAAAAGGGATTTACCAATATGTCCTAACGCACGATGAAAAGTATCTAAACATCCGTGCCTTTTCAGACAGCATCAAACAGAAGGTTTACGAAAGACAAGAAGGCATTTGCCCGCACTGCAAACAGAAATTTGAATTGTCGGAAATGGAAGGCGATCACATTACACCGTGGTGTAAAGGTGGGAAAACGATTGAAGAGAATTGCCAGATGTTGTGCCGGGACTGCAACCGCAGGAAGTCTGACAAATAGTTGCGTAGGATGGGCTTCAGCCCACCTTTTTCTTCATTTTCAGTCGTTGATTGGTGGGCTAAAGCCCACCCTACGGTTAATACGGTTACTGATTCATTTCCCCCTGCATCCAAATCACGCCGCACCACAAAAAACGCGCGCCCGATGTGCAACCGCTTCCGACATCGGGCGCAATGAGACAAAACGGCAATATGCCGATACGGATACGTCATCCCCCGCCTGCCTGTTTTTATATCATACGCAAATTTATAGTGGATTAACAAAAATCAGGACAAGGCAACGAAGCCGCAGACAGTACAGATAGTACGGAACCGATTCACTTGGTGCTTGAGCACCTTAGAGAATCGTTCTCTTTGAGCTAAGGCGAGGCAACGCCGTACTGGTT
>ERZ772909.1713-NODE-1713-length-11755-cov-8.826752_pt1 | contig 11755 bp, 10 predicted proteins | sample MGYA00511137_ERZ772909 | MGnify/ENA primary metagenome ERZ772909 (study PRJEB29015, sample SAMEA2738095) | human oral metagenome | biome: human oral; feature: human-associated habitat; material: saliva | place: China | collected 2270 ... | reverse complement strand
ACCCGATCTGGCTGATCCACAAGGCATACGGCCTGCCCAACGGCTGAAGCCTCACGCAGTATCCCCGGGCGCGCGAGACAATGCATGCCCGGGGATATTAGGGTGTGCCTATGAGCATCTCTCGTCGCGTTGTTGTCACTGGTGCCTCCACCGGAATTGGGTGGGCCACCGCCCGCCTGTTGGCCCAGCGGGGGTGGAGCGTCGTCGCGGTGGCGAGGCGTCGCGAGCGCCTGGAGGCTCTCGCGGCCGAGATTGGCTGCGAATACTGGGCGACGGACCTCACCGATGAGGCACAGGTGGAGGAGATGGCCGCCCACGTCCTGGAGGGTGGCCCCGTTGAGGCGCTGGTCAACAACGCAGGCGGCGCGATCGGCGTCGACCGCGTGGCGGAGGGTGATCCCGCGAGGTGGAGCGCGATGTTCGAGCGCAACGTGATGACGGCCCTGCACTGTACGCGCGCCTTCCTGCCCGGGATGCGTGAGCGGGGAGGGGACCTGGTCTTCCTGACCTCGACCGCCGCCCACGACACCTACCCGGGAGGCGGCGGCTACGTGGCTGCCAAGCACGCCGAGCGCATCATCGCGAATACGCTGCGCCAGGAGCTGGTGGGTGAGCCCGTTCGCGTCATCGAGATCGCGCCGGGCATGGTGCGCACGGAGGAGTTTTCACTCAACCGGCTCGGCTCCCAGGAGGCGGCCGACCGCGTCTACGAGGGTGTTGCGCAGCCCCTCGTCGCCGAGGATATTGCAGAGGCGATCGTGTGGGCCCTGGAGCGCCCGTCCCACGTCAACATCGATTCGATGATCGTGCGCCCGGTGGCCCAGGCGACGAACACCCTCGTGGCCCGCACGGCCCCAGAGGCGTAGGCGTCGAGCCCGCGCGAGGCAGTGGGACGAGGCCGGGGCGCTCTGGTGCGCGGCGAGCGGTGAGCGTCCCCGGCCTCGTTCCTTCTACTTGGTCCAGCCCAGGACGCGCACGACGCCCGGGACGTCCTCGGTGGTCGTCGTGACCTGGGTTGCGTCGCCGCCTGCGACGGGAGCGACGAAGAGGGGCAGCGAGAGGTCGGAGTAGGGGTCCTTGGGCGATGCGTACAGTGCCATCTGCGTGCCGTCGGGGCTCACGGCTAGCCATCCTTCGATGGTGTGAGTGCTCTCCAGGCCGGGCAGAGCGACTGTCGTCCAGTTGGAAACGAGCAGCGTCTGGTCCTTCGGGGTGGTCTGGGCGAGAGGCGTGCCGGGCTTGGAGTAGATGGTGCCTTGGTCGATCGTGAGGCACGTGCCGTCGGGGGTGACGGCGTCCGCGCCGAAACAGCCGACGCCGGCCTCGTTGGCGACCCATATCGCGGTTTTGGTGCGCTGGATGGACAGGTCGGGCATGACTTGGAATCGTGCGTAGTTTTCGACCGTGAAGTCTGTGGGAACGGCCTCGGGCGCTTCAGTTTCTGAGGGGAAACGGTAGATTGTGCCAACGCGATCCGATGCGGCGTCCTTGTCGATGTGGGCCACGTAGATGGCTCCGTCGGGGCCGAATTGGGCGAAATGATTGGACACGGGGGTGTGTCCGCTCGGCGTGGGAATCGCGTCGTTGAGGACGGTGAGCGTGCCGTCCGTGGAGACCACGGCTACCTTTTCGTTCTCGCCGTCGTTGTTCGCGACGATCATGCGCGAGAAGTCGGGGGAATAGCACTGCATATACTCGCACATGTACCCCGGTGCGGACAGGTACTCGCTCGGGAAGGTGAAGGTGCGCGTCGCCGTGATCGTGCCCGATTGCGGGTCGATGGCCCGCACGGTGGTGACCGTCGTGTCGATGCCAGCGTCGGAGGCTGCGAAGATGATGCCGGACATGGGTGCGGTTGCGGGGTCTTGGGAGGCGGTGGGCCCGCCGGAGGAGGGGTCCGATGGCGCGCCGGTCGTGGAGGGGGTCGAGGAGTGGGCGCAGGCGCCCAACGACAGGACGCAGGTGGCGGTGAGCAGAGCGGACGACAGGGTTTTGATGGACATGTGGCACCTCGTGAGTGTGATCGTCGGGTGGCGAACGTTGCAGGATAGTTGTGAGCTGACAAATGAATCAAACTCCAAAAAGTGATGTGCAGCACCTGTCATTTCATAGCGTTTTCACAGTTTCGCCATAAGGTCCGCTTATGTGCCGCCCCTACTCTGCGAAGCAATGATGCACACATCAGCAGAAAGGAGCGTCCCTTATGGCGGACGACAACAAGAACCTGTCGGGTGACACCGAGCGCACCTCGATCCTGCCCCAGTCGGAGCCGCAGGCCGCGGATCAGACCGAAGTCCTGCCCACCCACGCGTCTGGGGCGGAAACGGCGCTGTTGCCTCCCGTTGCTCAGGAGGAAACCGGCAAAGCGTTCGCCGGCACGCCCCTGGAGTCTGTCGCGGAGTCTTCTCCCGACGACCAGGTCAGTGACGAGGCCGTGGCGGCAAGTGCCGCGACAGTCGAGCCCGCATCGAAGAAGACCTCGTGGGGCAAGCGCGCAGCTATTGCCGGCGCCGCAGCCGCGCTGCTGTCCGTCGGTTTCGGCGCGGGCATCATCACGCATGCAGCCATCCTCGGCGACGGCGAGGACTTCTATGAGCAGGGCTACGAGGACGGCTACAACGACCAGGGATACGGCGACGAGGATGGTGATGTCGGCCCCGGCGGTCGCCAGGCGCCAGGTGACGGCCAGCAGCAGGGGCCGGGTGGGCAGCAGCAAGGCCCCGGCAACGGCCAGCGGGGTCCCGGCGGCGAGCAGGGAGACACTGGCAGCACTCGCCCGGGCCGCCCTCCGGAGGGGGGCCGAGGCCCCGGCAGCAAGTCTGGAAGCCAGGGCGGTGCGGACACCTCCACCCAGGATGAGGGGTCGACCGCCAGCTGAGCGATGAGGGCGCGCGAGACGACACCTGTCTCGCGCGCCCTCTACGCGAGCGTGGCCACCAGCGTCGAGAAGGCCACGCACACGAGGAGCGCCGCAAACACGAGGCCGAGGACGCGATTCGAGACGCGGGTCGTGAGCCGAGCACCCGCAAGCCCGCCGAGCATCGATGAGCCGGCAAAACACGCGACCATCGCCCCGACCTCAGGCGTGAGCGTCAGCGAGCCCGACAAGGCGCGCGAGACCAGGCCGAAAGCAGCGGTGATCACCATAACCAGCAGGGACGTGGCGGATGCGCGTTTCATCGGGTAGTGCAGCGCCAGGTGCAGTGCGGGCACGATCACAAAGCCGCCGCCGACCCCGAAAAAGCCGGTCAGAAAACCCGTCAGCGTCGCGAGAACGACAACGCGCACAGCCGTGGGTGCCCCCGAGGAGAGGCGCGAGCGCACCGAAGCCCCGGCCTCGTCCACGGGCGTACCGCTTGCGCGCAGCTGAGAGCGCACCATGCACGCCGCAACCACGGCCAACAGAGCACAAAAGGACAGCATGAGGGCACGCGAGGGCACAAGCGGGCTCAGGGACGAGCCCGCCCACGTGCCCCCCAGGCCCGCGAGCGCGAAGAGGGTACCGTCGCGCCACGCGACATCGCCCCCGCACCCGCGCATTGCCAGGGACACGGAGGCCGTCAGCCCCACGATGATGAGGGACAGTCCCGTCGCTTGATGGGGATCACGGCCCAACACGTACACCAACACGGGAACCGACAGGATGCCACCACCCGCACCGAGGGAACCGACGACGACGCCCACGACGATGCCGATGAGCACAGCCGACACAATCACGACCGCACCCCGGCTAGGGACGCGGACGTGGCCGGCGAGGAGGCGGGGGAGGGGAGGCAAACCCCGAGGGAGACCGCCACAGCGGGATCCATGATGTCCGAGGCAGGCCTGCCCGCCGCGATCAGCATGCCCATCGCGCGCAGGACTGGGGTGGCATGCTCGTAGAACGCCCGGTATCCCTCGCACAGGTAGTTGTGCGCCCCGTCACCGCGTCGGACGAAACGGTCTTTCGGGCACCCACCCCAGCACAGCCGCAGGTGCGGGCACGCCCGACACTGCGCGTCCACATCCGGCTTCAGGCGCGCGAAATCCCCCATCCTGGGAGAAGACGCCAGATCGGCGAAGGACGAGGAATAGATCGACCCCACCAGCCAGTCCGGCTCCACCCAATGGTCACACGCGTACACGTCCCCGTTGAACTCCATCGCCATGTTCACCCCACACGTTCGCGCGTGCACGCACACCGACGCCGAGCCAAACATGGCCGCCAGGGTCGAATCAACATCCTGGATGAAAACCTCGCCCACGTCGCTACGCACCCACTCGTCGAACACCTCACACAGGAAACGTCCATAACCAGACGGCGAGGTCGAACGGCTGGTCACGCAGTCCCCGTCTTGGCGATACAACAACGCCGACGTACCGGAGCGCCAGCCACGCTCAGCCTGGGCCAGGTCCGCGGCGCGTACCCGCTCCACAATGGGAATGAACTGCAGGTACCGTGCTCCCAGCTCGTCACGGAAATAGCGGTAGACCAGCGAGCCGTGCGCCTCATTCGCGGCGTTGACCGTGCACAGGATGTTCGTCTCAACCCCCGCGCGCGCGAGCTCCTCCCAGCCGCGCACCACCATCGCATGAGTGCCGCGCCCGCCGCGGTTCACCCGATAGGCGTCGTGCAGGGGAGCTGGCCCGTCAATCGACACGCCCACCAGGAAGCCGTGGTCCGCGAAAAAGCGCGCCCACTCTTCGGTCACCAGCGTCCCGTTGGCCTGCAGAGCGTGACGCACCCGCTGAGCGGGGCGACGGTAGCGCTCGCACAGTTCCATCAGGTGTTCGAAAAAGCCGAGACCTCGCAGGGTGGGTTCCCCGCCCTGCCACAGCATCGTCACCTCGCCGTCGGGACTCGACTCAAGGAACGCCTCCACGTAGCGCTCCAAGGTCCCCTCCGACATGGTCTGGGCCCCCGCGTCGTACAACAGCTCCTTCGACAGGAAAAAACAATACTGACAGTCCAGGTTGCAGGCCGCCCCCGTCGGCTTGGTGACGACCGAAAAAGGAATCCGACGAGTCATGCGCCGTCGCCTTCATCCGCGGACCCCGACGTCAGGGGCGTGCGCTCGCGGTCGTCTTCTTCCGGCGCGCGGTGCGCCGCGACGTAGGCGCAGCCCTGGGCCGCCCCGAGGGGGCCAAGGGATGCCCCGACCACGTCAATATTCCACTCCATGACCGGCAGCAGCTCCGCTCGCATGTGGGCGGCGATGTCCTCTTTGATGGAGGGGAACGCGTCCACGATCTCGCCTGCCAGAATGATCGCTCGCGGGTTGATGAGAAGGCTGGCCGACCCGAGCACGTAGCCGACGGCCGCCGCGGCGCGCTCCAGCGCGCCGAGCGCACGCTCATCCCCGGCGTGCACGGCGGCGCGCAGCGCCGTCAGGTCCTGTGCTCCGGCGCGCTCGCACAGGGCGGGAATCGAGGCGAGCGTCTCCAGGCAGCCGAGCTTGCCGCACGCGCACAGGGCGTCGTTACCGGCCACCGTGATGTGGCCCAGCTCGCCGGCGAGCCCCGTTGCCCCGCCCACGAGGCGGAAATCGGACACGACGCAGCCGCCCACACCCCCCGACAGGCGCAAGTAAATGAACGACGACATACCCGAGCCCGCACCCCACAGTCCTTCCGCGAGGGCGGCCATGCGCACCGTGTTGTCCACCACTGGGGCAGCGGGCCACCAGCGGCCCGTGAGGCTGGCCAGCTCCTCCACGCTCGGATAGGCGTTTGAGGATAGGCGAGCGTTGCGGCCCATCGGAATGGGCGCGCCGACGCCCACCGCGCGCACGTGCGTCACGTCGACGCCCTGGGCGGCGGCGCTGTCGGCCAGGGTCTCGCAGGTCTGTTCGAGTGAGCGGGACATCGATGGGGATGATTGGGAGACGATGTGGACGGCCGCCAGGACAGCCCCCGACCGGTTGAGCATGACGCCGGCGCAGGAGGTGCGCGTGATGAGCAGGCCGACCGCGTGCGCCGCCGTTGCGTTGAGAGCGAGGAGCTGAGTGGGGCGTCCGCGACCGGCCGCGTTGGAGCGCACGGCGCCAACCGATCCCTCGTCCAGCAGGGTTGACAGTGCCCGGCCCAGGTTCGTGCGGGAGGTGTCCAGGGCCTCGCACAGCTGCGAGCGAGTCGCGGGGGAGAGCGCCAGCTGCGCCACGATGCGATCTTCGAGCGTGGGAAGGGGGTGGCGCGTGGGGTAGTGCATGTCCGTCCTTCCCGTCTGCTGGCCCTCGGGCGGTGCGCCGCCCTGGCCTCGTTCCAACCTGTCTATGATACGTATCACTGTAGGTGTCTAGTGGGTGCGGCGCGCGCGAACGCCACATGCGCGCGCGGCGGCGGATGTGCCTGCGGGCTCCCGCCGCCGCGCGCGTGTCTAGTCGCTCGTGACCTCGTCGAGGTCGGAGCGAGCCGTGTTGACCAGCGGGATCTCGAAGTCGGTCATCGCGGCCATCCACTTGGCGAAGGAGTGGTCCCCCCGCTCGCGCAGCTGCAGGTACAGGTTCGTGGCCAGCTCCTTGCGTATCTCGTCGTACACGGGCACGGTGTACACGTTGTTCATCTCGGCGGGATCAAGGCGCAGGTCGTAGAGCTCGTTGATCGACTCGGGGTTGATGACGAGCTTGAAGTCCCGCGTGCGCAGCATGCGCTGCTGGAGGGGGAAGTGGTGACCGTGGAACTCGCACACGATGTCCTCGCGCCAGCCCTCAACGGTTTCGCCGCGCGTGAGGTCCACGATCGAGCGCCCGTCCTCCACGAGGGAGGTATCCAGGCCAGCGATATCCAGGACTGTGGCCGGCAGGTCGATGAGGGAGACGAACGCGTCCGAGCGGCCCACCGTTGAGACGCCGGGGATGTGAGCGATGAAGGGCACGTTGTAGATGTCGTCGTACATCATCGGGCCCTTGTCGTTGAGCCGGTGCGAGCCCGTGAACTCCCCGTGGTCCGCGCAGAAGAAGACCGCGGTGTCCTCCAGGATGCCCAGCTCGCGCGCCACATCCATGATGCGCCCGATCTCGAAGTCGATCATGGCTGTGTAACCCCAGTAGACCGCGATGAGCTTCCTCCACTGCTCGTTCGTGAACGAGGAGGTGGACCAGTAGGTGGCGTAGTTCTGCTGGATTGGGGGCTTGCCGATGAGTGAGTCGCCGAAGTTCTCCGGCAGCTCCACGAGGTCGGGGTCGATCAGGTCGAACCACTCGTCGGGCAGGAAGTAGGGCAGGTGAGGGCCGAAGAAGTGCACGTCGAGGCAGAAAGGCTGTCCCGAGTTTTTCCAGTCGGCCGCGTACTCGCGCAGCTTCTCGATCGCGCGGTCTGCTAGGAATCGCTCGAAGGTGGCCTCCTCGGGCTGGTCCAGGCGTGCGGCGATGATGTGCCCGTCGCGCCCGCCGGGGAGCTTGCCGCGCCACAGGTCGTGGGCGCGCACCGGCGGGAGGTTATTGGCCTCGAGCCAGGCGACGTACTTCTCGTTGGCCACGGGGTTTTCGGCACCCCAGTAGGTGTCGTCGTCCGCGCCGAAGGCGTCGGGCAGGTTGTATCCGCAGTGGTACTTGCCGACGATGCCGACGTTGTAGCCGGCGTCGCGTAGCTCCTGCGTGTACGTCCACGTGCCCTTGGGGATCGAGACCTGGTAGGCGATGTTCCACTCGGGGTTGGCCAGCACCTGGTGCTTACCCGGGCGCTTGCCGGTCATGAGTGAGGCGCGCGCCGGCGTGCAGATCGCGGTGGGGGTGAAGCAGTGGGTGAAGGCGAAGCCCGATTCGCCCATTGCGTCGATGACGGGGGTGTGGGCGTGGGGGTTGCCCAGGCAGCCGATTGTGTCGGTGCGGTGCTGGTCGGTCATGATGACCAGGACATTGCGTACGTTGTCGGGAATGTCCCGAGTCTTGTCGGTCATTGGTGTGCCTTTTCGTCGTTGAATTCGGGGGTTGGCCAGTTACTTCTGGGCGACGACCGTGTCCATGTCTTCGAGTTCGGTGCCGCTGGTTTCGGTCAGGAAGCGAGCGGTGAAGATGACGGCGAGGACGCCGAAAGCGCAGTAGATCCAGTAGGTGCCGGCCGGCGACCAGGCGATGAGGAATGGGAAGAGTAGAACGACCAGGAAATTGACCAGGAAGTCTGCGCCCGACGCGAGCGACATAGCACCGCCGCGGATCGAGTTGGGGAACATCTCGCCCATGACGATGGAGAAGATCGGACCCCACGAGGAGGTGAAGCCCAGGAGGAAGGTGCACAGGGCTGCGACCGCCAGGAACGCCAGGACGGGGGAGTGCGCGACGTCCGGCTTGCCGTCGACCGTGGGGGCGACCGTGAAGACTGTGGCCACAACGCCGAGGGAGACGAAGATGAGGGTGCCGCCGTAGATCAGCATGCGCTTGCGGCCCACACGATCCACCAGCATGATGCCCGACAGAACGCCGACGATCTTGAAGGCCGTGATGAGCAGAGTCTGGGCCAAGGCCATCGACTCGGTGAAGCCGACGGCGGCGAACAGGGAGTTCGAGTAGAAGAACACGCCGTTGATACCGGTGAGTTGCTGGAAGGCAGCGATCGCCATGCCGACGAAGACCAGGCCGCGCCACTTCGAGGACAGGATCTGGCCAATCGACAGCTTCGCGCCGCCGGTGGCCGTCAGAGACTCGGCGATGGCGGTGACGCGTGCGGCTGGATCCGCCTCTGCGCTGACCTTCGCCAGGATGGCCTCGGCCTCGTCGGTGCGTCCCACGGAGACCAGGTAGCGTGGGGATTCGGGGATCTTCGCCGTGAAGACGACGAAGAGAAGCGCCGGAATGATCAGGCACGCGAAGAGAACCTGCCAGGTCATGAGGCCTCCGAACGCAGGCTGCGCCGCGCCGCCCGTGAACGAGACGACCGCCGTGTTGATGAGGCCCGCGAAGAACAGGCCCAGAATGATCGCGAGTTGGCGGAATCCGATGAGGCGTCCGCGGATGTCGGCTGGGGCGATCTCGGCGACGTAGCCGGGGGCAACCGTGGTCGCCGCGCCAAAACCGATGCCGCCAATGATGCGGGTCAGGAGCAAGAATGGGTAGCCGAAGCCGCCCAGCAGCGGAGAGATTGGGCCGAGGAGGGCCTCGAACAGGAGGAAAGGCCCGACCCACATGAGCGTGGTCTTGCGGCCGATCCGATCAGAGATACGGCCCGCGGCGAGCGCCCCGAACAGGCCACCGATGACGCCAGCCGCGCCCGCAACCCCCTGAAGAATAGGGCCGAGTTCGAAGGTGGTACCCACCGCCTTGATGGCGGCGTTGAGGACCATGCCCTCAAAACCGTAAAAGAACGGGCCGAGGGTGGCGATGATCGCCAGCGTTGTCGCATAGCGCCTCGCGTTCTTCTCGCGAGGCGTGAGTGAGGGTGTCGTAGACATGTCTTCGTCCTTGAAGGTGAGGAATGCGCCCGCGCCTGCCGTGTGCGCACTCCTCACGCTACGCGCCTCAATTTGTGTCCGAGCTAACGGACATAAACATACTGAGTGATCTAAGTCACTTAGCATGTTGGTGTTCACCGCTTCTGAATCACAAACTCCGGATCCGGAGCACTCGTCACCTCCACCGACTCAGCATCAATAACCAACGCCTTCGCACCCCGCAGACGCAACGTCCCACGCACTCGCACCCAACTATCCGCCGCAGGAACCGCTCCGTCCCACCGCACCGCAAAACCAATCGCATACGCGTCCGCCGCACAACACCAAATCGCCATACGCGCCACCGCGAAACTCTCCTCCTGCGTCAACCGCGGAATCGACGCCTGCCCCCGCGCCGAAGCCTCGCTCATCACAAAACCCGTCAACTCCACACGCTGACCATCATGCACCTTCCCATGAGATGCAAACTCCTCAACCTGAGCAGCAAAGTTCTCCGTCGTCAGCTCCAACACCCCACTCGACGAGGCCTGGGACCCACCCCCGCTCTGGCTCCCACCCGGGGTAGCCGACTGCGCGCCCCCATCCGCGCTCGCGGGGGGAGCGGAGGGGCTGTCCTCGGATGGTGCGCCGGGGTCCGCCGCGGCCTCGTCTTCGGTATCTGCGGCGCGTGCGCTAATCGTGGTTGCGGCCAGCTCAGAGGGGGACACGCGGAAGGGAAGGACCAGGATGAGGGCGGCCAGGATAGCCACGCAGGCGCGCGTCAGTCCACGACGCGACGATGCGGGCGCATGTGTGTGCTCCCCATGGGTGTGCTCACCTTCGCCCACCTCCAGACGCGACGACAGTGCCAGCGCGCACGCCAACAACCCGACGCCCGACACGAGGATGCCCAGCCGCGCCGACGGGGGCACGAATGACCCGTAGCGTCCTGACAGCGCCATCCATGCGAGCGCCGCGCCCAACCCCGCCAGTGACAAAGCCTCCAGGGTGGGAGCAATCCGATCCAACAACTTCACGAGAGAACCCCCATCCACCAGGAGCCGCCAACAACCAACGCGGCAACTGCTGTCACCGTCACGAACAGGCGCGCCACAAACACTCCGCGGAACTGTGACGACAACAACGCGACGTTCTTTACGTCCATCATCGGCCCGTACACCATGAAGCCCATGAGAGCACCTGTCGGTGCCAATGAGGCGAACGAGCGTGCAATTACCGCGTCAGACGATGAACACAGGGACAGGGCGAAACCCGCTCCCATCATCAGCGCCAACACGCCCGCCGCAGGCAGCCCCGACAGCAACGACGACACCGGCCACAGCACCTGTGCCACCGTTGATGCGGCCACGCCTCCCAGTAAGAACGGCAAAATCCGTCCAAATGAGCGACCCGTCGCCGCCAGCACGCCAGAGACGCTCCGGTCGGGCATCTCGCACCCGTGCTCGCAACAACACGCGTCGCCCCCGTGATCGGTGTCCGACAGACTCTCCTCGCGCAGTGCGCGCGGGGGAATGACCAGCATAGACAGGCCGACCGTGAGGGCGACGACGACCGAGAGGCCGACCCGCGCCGCGACGAGCGACCACGACCCGAAGGCGTAGAGCGTCGAGGCGAATACCAGCGGGTTGATCGCGGGGGAGGCCAGCATGAGGGTCGTCGCCGCCGACAGGGGAACCCCCTTGCGCAGGAGGGAACGGAAAATCGGAACGGCCGAGCAATCGCACACGGGCAGCACGAAAGCTGCGAGGAGCGCAGTCAGCACCGAGGCGAGAGGGTTCGTCGGGAACACCCGGGCGATGAGCGCGGGGGAGAGGTAGGCCTCGATGAGTTCGGCAACAAAGACACCCAGGAGGAGGAAGGGGATCGCCTGCAGGGTCATGCCCACCGCAATCGTCGCCGCGCGACCGATCGGGAAACCCGCGCCGGATAGGGACCCCTGCAACGCCCAGACGACCAGCAGCGCGGCGATCACGCACACACCGACGAGCGCACCCCAGGGGCGCGCGGGGCGTTTCGTTTCCGTTTCAAACACCCCACAACTCTAGTGCAGGGTTGCGCGCTCCCCGAAAGCACGCGCCGTGGCAACGAGGCCGTGCACCGAGGCGGGAAGAGCACGCCTGCGCTGTGGGCAGACAGACGCGCCCCCGATGGGCATCTGAACAGTCGCTTCGCTACACTGGTTTTTCGCTACGATCCGGCCCGCGACAGCGGGGTATCACCGGGGAGCATCCGGAAGAAAGAGGGCAGCGATAGTCGGCCACGGCCTCGTCCCCTCCAGTAGAACCGGACGGGAGGGCCCGACACAGCCCCAACGAAGCGGCCGCGCCCCGACCTATGGGAGCGGCAAGCGGGGTGGTACCGCGGGTGCCGGCGACGCCGGTCCTCGTCCCT
>ERZ772909.1710-NODE-1710-length-11766-cov-10.187943_pt1 | contig 11766 bp, 12 predicted proteins | sample MGYA00511137_ERZ772909 | MGnify/ENA primary metagenome ERZ772909 (study PRJEB29015, sample SAMEA2738095) | human oral metagenome | biome: human oral; feature: human-associated habitat; material: saliva | place: China | collected 2270 ... | reverse complement strand
AAGTGATTTTGTGATGCGGATAGGCTTCTTTAAGCGCTTCCACCAAAATCATTTCAGAATTGCGGTCAACGTCGGAAACGAAATCGTTGAATGCCTTGCTGTCAACTTTGACGGCATCCAGATTGCCGCTTGCGCGGATCATCATCTGCCCGGCTTTACGGGCGGCTTTGAAAGCGGTATTTAAAAACGGATTCATGGGTTTTCTTTCTAAATCAGGTAAAATACCGTCCGGCGCATCTGCACCGGACGCAACGTTTGTACGTTTCCGACGTTGTTAAAGAACATTTCAGACGACCTCTCAAGCCCAAAGGCGAAAGGTCGTCTGAAAACAAAAAGATGGCGTATTATACCCGATTCCCGAACAAACCGAAAACAAAACATGACTTCAGCCAAGCCCGAATTGCCCGACTATCTCGGCAACATCCGCATCATCCTCACCCGCACCAGCCATCCCGCCAATATCGGCTCCGCCGCCCGCGCCATGAAAACCATGGGGCTGCACAAACTCACCATCGTCGCCCCGAATTTGATGTCCACGCCGATGACCAGGCAACCGCCCGTTTTCAACCCCGAAAACCCGCAAGATTTCCAACTGCCGGAGGAAAGTTTCATCCTTGCTTCCGGCGCGGCAGACGTATTGCACAACGCCGTGATTGCCGCCACACTCGACGAAGCCCTCGCCGACACCACGCTCGCCTGCGCCCTTACCAGCCGCCGCCGCGAAATCACCGCGCCGCTGCAAACCCCGCGCGAACTGGTTCCCGAATTATTGCAGGCGGCACAACGCGGCGAAAAGGTTGCCCTCGTCTTCGGCAACGAAACCTTCGGCTTGAGCATCGAAGAAGTGCAGGCATGCAACCGTCTGATGACCATCAACGGCAATCCCGACTATTTCTCGCTCAACCTCGCCCAGGCGGTGCAAGTTGTGTGTTACGAAATCTTCAGCCAGACCGATATGCCCATGACCCACCTGCAACAAGAAGACCACGCCGCCACCCACGAACAAATCAAAGGCATGGTCGCCCACATGGAAAGCGTCATGGACGATATCGGCTTCTTCAACCGCCGCAACAGCGAACGCCTGATGCGCCGTATGCAAAGCCTGTTCGGCCGCGCCAACACGCAAACCGAAGACATCGACATCCTGCGCGGCTTTTTCAATACCGTCAGCCATCGCTTGAAGAAGAAAGACTGAAAAAGGTCGTCTGAAAACCTTCAATCAAGTTTTCAGATGACCTCAGCCAAACTATCAACCAGATACAGCCATGAACTACGCCCTAGATGCCCTATGGTGGAAACTCACCACCCCGACCGTCCGCGACCTCGCCACCCTGCTGACCGCCCCGCCGCTTTGGCAAAGCGGCTGCGAATTGAGCGTCCGCACACTATTGGGCGAACACGGCTTCCGCTATCTTTTGGATTTGGACGGCAATCCCGCCCCCTTAGACGACTATCTCGCCGAACACGCCCCCTTCGGCAACCGACTCGGCATCTACGCCGAACGCCTGCTCGCATTTTGGTTCGCCCACGCGCCGCATACTGAATTGCACGCCTATAACCTGCCCGTGTTTTCAGACGACCTCACGCAAGGCGCCGCCGATTTCATCGCCTCCATCAACGGCAAACCCTATCATATCGAACTGACCTGCAAATATTACGGCAGCGGCAGCGGCAAATCCGCAGACATGTGCGGACTCAATTCCAAAGACACCCTCGCCGTCAAAGCCGCCAAACTGCCCCGCCAACTCGCCCTGCTTCATTCCCCCGAAGGCAGCGAAACCCTGCGGCAAAACCGCCTCCCCGACGCGCCGCAACCCGCCTCAATCATACGCGGCATCGGCTTTTTCCCCGTCGGCATAGATTCCGCCGAAGCCCCGTTAAACCCATACTGCTGGCGCGGCGTCTTTATCCGAGACTGGTCGGCATATCCGACCACAGAGGGCGCACGCTACCACCTCATCGACCGTATGGCATACCTTGCCCCCGTCCGCGTCGCCGAGGCGCAAACCCTGTCCGACCGAGACGTCCGCCAAATCGAAAGCGGCTTAATCGCCAAACTCGAATTGCGCCCCGACGGCTTTTGGCATGAAATCGAACGCATCATGAAAGTTGCTTGAATCCAAAGCATCCACGCCTACAAACCATATAGCAAACATGCTTAACTTTAAATACAGAATGTCATGGAATTCCGTCATTCCCGGTAAGTTGCGTATCGAAAATAAAGTCATTTAGCTATAGCTATATTTTCCAAATTGCCGATACAAAAAGGTCGTCTGAAACCTTTTATCTAAAATAAAGGTTTCAGACGACCTTATCCGTCAGGCTGAGAATTGTCCCGCCCTACTCTTTCTTACCGGCCAAACCGATTTCCTGAGTTTTACTGCCGTCGTTGATTTTAGCCTTACCGGCAATTTCTTCTGCTTTACTGCCGAAAAGCTTCAGCTCGTAACTGCCTTTTTCCACACCGTCCTTCATGGCTTTGCCGCTCAAGCCTGAGCCGTTGCCCATGGCTTGGATGTCGGTTTTCGCCAATTCGACGTTATAGCCGCTATGCATTCCGCTGATGCTTCCGCTGCCTTGTTTCTTCTCAAAATCAACCGCATAAGACAAACGCCCGCTGCGGTCGTCGCCGTTGAACGCGATACCTTTGTAGTTTATTTGTCCCAATTTAGGCAGATTACCGAAAGCAATGTCCTGCCCCTGAATTTCGTTAACATGAAAATCGAATGCCTCGGAACGCGCTCCATCTGACGGATTGGTTTTCTGCTTTGCCAAAGTGGCGGCAACGATAGAATGGCTTTGTTTATACACCAAGAAATCACCGCGTTCCAATTCGATAAGTTGTCCGTTTACATTGATTTTTTTCACATAGTCAAAATCGGAAACACGGTCGTTTTTCAGATAACCCGTATCCAAAACCCCTCCTTTTTTCAGGGTTTGGGTTTTACCGCCCCTGTCGGTCAACTCCAATATGCCGCCATCGGGAACAGATTCGGAAACAGTCAGTTGCTTCCAATCTTTTGCATTAGGATCAAACGGCTTGGTCAGTCCGTCCGCCAAACTGCTGCCTGCGCTGCTGCAAGCGGACAAAATGCAGGTGGCAGCCAAAACCGCCAATAAAGATTTCGCTTTCATTCGTTTCCTTTCATTATCATGATTCATGACTATTGTGTCTCCGTATTTCGGTGGCAATGTCTGCAAACAAAATCCGTCCGAATTTTCGGATACACTCCGTAAGTTATACTATAACGGTTTTATGATGATATTCATGACTTAAATCAAAATAAATATACTGCATTATATCAATCCTCTTCCCTGCTTTTCTTGCCATTGCTTCCGCCCTGACCGGTAAATGGCTTATGTGCTTATTTTCCCATTACAATCCGCTACAAAGCAAACAGGTCGTCTGAAATTTGACGCCACCCTGCCTTGGTGTTATTAATAATTCCTATTCACAAACAAACAGGAACAAACATGAAAAAAGTTGGTAATAAAGTAGTCGTTGTGGGCTTGGGCGCGGTCGGTGTCAGCTACGCCTATTCCATGCTCAACCAAGCCTTGTGCGACGACATGGTTTTAATCGACATCAACCGCACGCGCGCGGAAGGCGAAGCGCGCGACTTCCGCCACGGAATGCCTTATGCCGCCTCGCCTGCGCGTATTTACGTCGGCGATTACGATGATTGTTCGGATGCGGACATCGTGTGTATTTGCGCGGGCGCGGCGCAGGCTCCCGGCGAAACCCGTTTGGACTTAATCGACAAAAACCTGCGCATCTTCCGCGACATCGTTTCGAAAGTCATGGCTTCGGGCTTTGACGGCATCTTCTTGGTTGCCTCCAATCCTGTGGACGTACTGTCTTATGCCGTCCTGCGCTTTTCAGGGCTGCCCAAAGAGCGCGTTATCGGCTCGGGCACCATCCTTGACTCCGCCCGTTTCCGCGTTTGTCTGGGCAACGAATTCGACGTCGCACCTTGGAGTGTCGATGCCATGATGATCGGCGAACACGGCGACAGCATCATTGCGCTTTGGAGCACCGCCAACATCGCTGGTATGTCGGTTCAGAAGATGTTGGAACAATCAGAAGACGGGGAGGCGCGTATGGACAAAATCTATACCACCGTGCGCAATGCCGCCTACGAAGTCATCGCCGCCAAAGGCTCAACCAGCCACGGCATCGGCATGGGTTTGAGCCGTATCTCCAACGCCATCCTGCACAATCAAGGCGTCGTGCTGCCTGTTTCCACCTTGCTTGAAGGCGAGTTCGGACAAAACGGCGTGTATATCGGCGTGCCGACCGTCGTCAACCGCCAAGGCGCGGTCCGCATCATCGACCTGCAACTTTCCGACGACGAAGCCGAACGCTTTGCCCGCTCGGCGGAGCTGTTGAAAAGCTATCAACGCAAAGTCGATGAAATGATTGGGTAAAGAGAATCGCCTCTAAGTAAAACGTCGTCTGAAAACCGGAAATTTGGTTTTCAGACGACGTTTGCTATGTAGGGGGAAGTTAAACCGTCAATAGTCTAAATTCAAATACAAAATACCTATACCACCATTCCTGCGCAGGCGGGAATTCGGACTTGCGGTTTTCAAAAGTGTTTGAAGATTACTTTAATGGCAGACTGACGGATTTAGAACGTGCGAGCATGACGGCACTAACCCGCCCAAACTGATTACTAAATAAAATAACCTAGTCTTCTATTGGTTTGCTGAACAAAGACACAGTCGAAGTGGATTTCATCCTACAACGCGAACAAGGTGTTGCACCGATTGAAATGAAAACGGAAGAGAGTTTGAAGGCAAAGAGCTTGAAAGTTTATGTAAAACAGTTTGCACCTGAACAAGTATTGCATTTTTCGATGGCGGATTATCAGAGACAAGATTGGATCGTGAATGCACCTTTGTATGGAATTATTACATATAATTAGTGTAAAATATTCTTGTTTTAACCTACTGTTATTAGGGAAATAGATTATGAGTATTCAAGATTATGCTATTAAAGGCGAAGCATTTTATTTAAAAGATGTATTCAGTTCAATGTTTCAGTATTCCATTCCTGATTATCAACGTCCATATTCTTGGGAAGAAGAACATATCAAACAATTATTCGATGACTTATATGAGTTTTATCAACGGAAAACAGACGAAAGCTATTTTTTAGGCAGTATTGTAGTTATAAAAAAAGACCATCAACCACAAGCCGATGTGGTTGATGGTCAGCAACGTTTAACTAGCTTGACAATTTTATTTGCAACATTAGCAAATTCTTTGAATGGAAAATATAAAAAAAGTATTGCCAAGTATCTCCAACAACCTGAAGATCTTGCAGAGAGTATTCCTGCTCAACCAAGACTAATTCTGCGCAAACGCGATAAAGATTTCTTTAAAAAATACATTCAAGATTTGGAAGTAAATAAAATCGAAGCATTGACCATAGAACATGATTGCAAAAATGATGCTCAGAAAAATATAGTTAAAAATGCTTTGGTATTATTAAAAGCAATCCCCGAAAAGCTAAAAAACGAAGAGGAAGTTTTTGATTTTTTCAAATTTCTAATTCAAAAATGTTGCTTGGTCGTTGTATCTACACCTAATCAAAAATCAGCATTTCGTATTTTTTCCGTTATGAATAATCGTGGTTTGGATTTATTGCCAACTGATATTTTAAAAGCAGACTTGATAGGAAAAATACAGACTAATCAAGATGAATATACTCAAAAATGGGAAGATTTAGAGCAAGAGCTAGGACGAAACCGTTTTAATGAACTATTTACCCATATCCGTATGATAGAGTTAAAAAATAAAGCACAAAGAAGTATTTTAGAAGAATTACAAGAGTTAGTTTTACCTAAAATTACTTCTATTTCAGACTTTATTGATAATGAACTTTCTAGTTATGCTTCAGCATTTAGCGCATTAAAAAATAGTAAGTACCGAGCAGATAGCAATGAATTTGAAATAAACCAATATATTTATTGGTTAAATCGAGTAGGCTTTTCTGAATGGTTACCCGTAGCGATATTGTTCTTACATCAAAAACCAGATAGTAATCAATCGATTGAATTCTTTAAATATTTAGAGGTCTTAACTTCTTATTTGCATCTATCTGCAAAAGATGTAAATAAACGCATCGAACGTTATGCCTTAATCTTAAAGGATTTACAGAATAATCCAAAACACTGTAGCTCAAACTTATTCCTAAATGAAAAGGAAAAACAATCCTTTAAAGAACTATTGGATGGCAATATTTATAATGAGCTTACGTCAGTTAGAAGAAATTATTTGATTTTAAGATTGGATGCTATGATTTCTGATGGAGCAGCTAATTATAATAATGAGTCTGGATTATTAACAATTGAACATGTGTTGCCACAAACAATAGATGAAGGTAGTCAATGGAAACAGTGGTGGACAGATAAAGATGGAAAAGATACCCCACATCAAACTTGGTTGCATCGTTTAGCAAATTTGGTTCCATTGAATAAGAGACGAAATTCTGCAGCTTCTAATTGGGACTTTGATAAAAAGAAAGAGAAATATTTTTCCGGCAATAAAGATGTCTCATCTTATGCTCTCACTAGCAAAGTCTTAGAAAAAAATGAATGGACACCAAAGATTGTAGAAAATCGACAAAAAGAGTTATTGGAGAGTCTTTATGAGAATTGGTCGTTGTAGTATGTAAGGCTGACCTCAGGCCACCATATAATACAAAGGTCGTCTGAAACTATTTTCAGACGACCTTTGTTTAGTTTAATTTTACATCAAACAGGATTTCCGGTTTTCAGACGACGTCTTCCGTTCACAAACCCAAGCCCTATTTCTCTGCTTTCAACACCCGTTGACGGCGCGTTTCGCTCAACACCATGCCTGCGCTGACGGAGACGTTCATGCTTTCGACCGTGCCGAACATAGGTATCGACACCAGCATATCGCAATGTTCGCGCGTCAGACGGCGCATGCCTTCGCCTTCGTTGCCCATCACCCATGCCGCGCTGTCGGGCAGGTCGCAATGGTAGAGGTCGGAATCGCCGCCCATGTCGGTGCCGATGATCCAGATGCCGTATTCTTTCAGCTCGCGCAGGGTACGGGCGAGGTTGGTTACGGTGATGTAGGGGACGGTTTCCGCCGCGCCGCAGGCGACTTTGCTGACGGTGGCGTTCAGTCCCGCGCTTTTGTCTTTCGGTGCGATGACGGCGTGTACGCCCATTGCGTCGGCGGTACGCAGGCACGCGCCGAGGTTGTGCGGGTCGGTGATGCCGTCGAGTATCAGCAACAGCGGCGGTTCGCTGAGGTTTTCCAATACGTCTTCGAGGTGGACGTGGTTTTTGGAGGCATCGATAAATCCGACCACGCCCTGATGGCGCGCGCCTTTGCTGATGGCGTTGAGGCGGTCGGCATCGGCAAAATATACGCGGATGTTTTCGTTTGCCGCCTTTTCCAACACTTCGCGCGTGCGTGCGTCTGATTTGCCTTCTTGGATGTAGAGTTCGACGATGGATTTGGGGTTTTGCCACAATCGGGCATTGACGGCGTGGAAGCCGTAGATAGGTCTTTGGTTTGCCATGATGATGGTGCTTTGTCGGAAATTTCAGACGGCATTATAGCAATTTATCCTGATGCCGTCTGAAGGGGTTAAAACAGGTAGGAGATGTATTTCACCAACAGGATAAACAAGATGGATACGGCGCAGCCGATTTTGAAGGCCGTACCGACGACAAGCCCCAATAGCGTACCCAAGCCCGCTTTACCTGCCTGTATCATGTTGCGGCAGCTGATGAGTTCTCCTGCAGCCGCACCGATTAGCGGGCCGAGTACAAGGCCGGGAAGGGAGAAAAACATACCGATGATGCTGCCGACCAATGCGCCGCGAACGGCGAGCTTGCCCGCTCCGGTATATTTTGTCCCCCATATGCCTGCCACATAGTCCGTCAGTATGCCGGCAAGGCTGATGAGTCCGACCAGCCACAGGATGCCTGCGCCGTAGATTTGGTATCCGCCGGCATAGGCAAGCAGCCATGTTCCGGCAAACATCAATGCCAATCCGGGGAGGGCGGGGTAAACGATGCCCGCCGTACCGACAGCTATCAGGGCGAGGGCGAGGATGACGAGCAAGGCGGTCATAGGTTCAACCTTTTCTTTTGTTCTGAAAAAAACGGCTTAATACGGAGCGGCATTCTTCTTGCAGGATTCCGCCCCGTATGGCGGTGTGCGTATTGAGGCGTTTGTCGGCAAACAGGTTGACGATGCTGCCTGCTGCGCCGGTTTTGGGTTCTGCCGCCCCGTATATCACGCGCTTGATTCGTGCCTGTATCAGTGCGGACGCGCACATGGCGCAGGGTTCGAGGGTGATATATATGTCGCATCCGTCAAGGCGGTAGTTTTGCATTTCGCTGCCTGCCTGTGCCAAGGCGTTGATTTCGGCATGGCGGCTGACATTGCAGTCGGCAATGCAGGTGTTGTGTGCCGATGCGATGACGATGCCGTCTGAAACGATGACTGCCCCGACGGGTATTTCGCCCATTAATGCGGACAGTTTCGCCTGTTCCAATGCCAAACCCATGAAATACTCCATTTCGCCTTGCGGGGGAAAGGCGGCGACGGGCGGATGGTTTTTCAACTCGGCAAGCAGGCGGGTTTTGTCGTGTTGCGTGATTTCTTGCGGGAGTGTGCCGTTCAGCAGCGACTCAAGCTGCCACAGCGTGCTTTTCGTGAGGGTCAAACCTGATGCCTTCAATAACAAGAAGGTTTGAACCGCACCGGTCTGACGCAAGTCGGCAAACGTGCGTATGCCCAGACGGTGGAGGGCCGCAAGGGTTTTTGGGGCGAGCGGCGGTGTGGTCAGCATGGTTTATGCGCCGAAAAACCGTTTTGCCGCCTCAATCAGGCGTGTGCATGAAGTGCCGTCTGAAAACGGGTCGGCAACGCAGTCTAAAGGTGTTTTGCGCAACCAAGTCAGTTGGCGTTTGGCAAGTTGGCGCGTGGCGGCAATGCCTTTTTCGACAAATGTCGGGAAATCGGTTTTTCCGTCCAGATATTTCCATGCCTGACGGTAGCCGACGCAGCGTATGGCAGGGGAGTCGGCGGTCAGGATGGGATAGAGGCGGCGCAGGTTTTCTACTTCGCCGATAAAGCCCTGTTCAAGCATCAGGTGGAAACGCAGGGCGATGTTTTCATGCAGGCGGGCGCGGTTTTCGGGAATCAGGGCGGTGGTATGCAAATCAAAAGGGAGCGTATGGGAGGTTGGGCTGCCGAGGTGCGCACTCATCGGTTTGCCGGTTAAATAATAAACTTCCAAAGCGCGTCCGATACGCTGGCTGTCGTTCGGTTTCAGACGGCATGCTGTTTCAGGGTCGACTTTTTGCAGGGTGCGGTAGAGGAAATCCAAGCCGTACATCTGTTTTTGTTCGTCCAAGTCGGCACGCAGGCAGGCATCGGACTCGGGCAAATCGTTCAAACCTTGGGTCAGAGCGCGGAAATACATCATCGTGCCGCCGACAATCAGCGCAAACCTGCCGCGTGAGGAAATTTCCCCGACCAAGCGCGTGCAGTCTTCGACAAAGCGGGCGGCGCTGTATGATTCGGTAGGCGGGATGATGTCGATAAGGTGGTGCGGTACAAAGGAACGCTCGGCATGAGACGGTTTCGCCGTGCCGATGTCCATACCGGTATAGACCAGTGCGGAATCGAGGCTGATGATTTCGACCGGCAGGGTTTCGGCGATTTTGAGGGCGAGCGCGGTTTTTCCTCCGGCGGTCGGGCCCAAGAGGGCAAAGGCTTTTGGAATCGGCATGATGTTTTAGGGTTGCGAAAATGCGGATTATAGCGGAAAGCGTGCTGCCGTTATATTTTGGTTTGCGGAACCGCCCATTGTCTGTCGGTGAGGTCGTAGATTTTTTGTATGTCTTTCAAAATGCGTTCGAAATCTATACCCAGGTCTTTCAGCCTGCCGGAGCGGATATCGAATACCCAGCCGTGGACGGTAGGATAATGCTCGTTCAGATAGCGTTTTTGGACTTCCGCCATTTTGATGATGTTGATGCATTGTTCCTGAACGTTCAGTTCGACCAAACGGTCGTAGCGTATGTTTTCGTCGGCAATTGCGTCCAACTCTTCGCGGTGCAGTCGGTACACGTCGCGGATGTTGCGCAGCCACGGGTTCAACGCGCCGTAGTCGCAGGGTTGCATGGCGGCTTTGATGCCGCCGCAGTTGTAGTGTCCGCAGACGACGATGTGTTTGACTTTCAAATGATCGACCGCATAGCCGACCACGCTGGCAGCATTGATGTCCAGAGGGTTGACCATATTGGCGATGTTGCGGTGGACGAATACCTCGCCTGGCTTCATGCCCATCATTTCTTCGGCAGTAACGCGGCTGTCGGAACAGCCGATGTAGAGGTAGTCAGGTGTTTGATTTGCGGAGAGCGTCTCGAAAAAATGAGGGTTGTGCTGCAACTGTTCTTCTGCCCAGAGGCGGTTGTATTCAAAAATGTCCTGTTTGGTTTTGTTCATGTATTTCTCCTTTTGATGCGCATTTCAGACGGCATTGCCGACAGTCTATGCCCGATGCTGCCGTTAGACAAGGTTCGTTCTTGAGGCGATAATGGCGTTTTGCTTTTTTTGTTTGAAAGCCTTGCGATGTTCCGAAACCTGCTTGTCCGCTGGCTTGCCGTCTGCCTGATACCATTGGCGACGCTTGCCGTTTTCGCCGTCAATCCGCCCGACGACGCGGCGCAACACTTAATCAACGGCATCATTCTTGCCTGCGAAGCGACGTTTCTGTTTAAATTCATCCTCTTCGAAACCATCAAGTATCATCTTAAGCAAGAGTTTGATTTGAAACGTCAAACCATGCTGCTGTTTATTCCAATTATTTTACTGATTGTGTATTTATTCCACTATTTTGGCGCGTTTTAGTTTTGAAAAGGCCGTCTGAAACGGATTTCAGACGGCCTCAAGTCTTTTATGAATACATACGCTTTTCCTGTTTGTTGGATTTTTTGCAACGTCATCGACAATTTCGGCGATATCGGCGTTTCCCTGCGGCTTGCCCGCGTTTTGCATCGTGAACTCGGTTGGCGGGTGCATTTGTGGACGGACGATGTGTCCGCCTTACGTGCGCTTTGCCCCGATTTGTCCGATGTTCCCTGCGTTCATCAGGATATTCATGTTCGCACTTGGTATGCCGAAGCGGCGGATATTAATAATGCGCCCGTTCCTGATGTCGTCATCGAAACTTTCGCCTGCGATTTGCCCGAAAATGTGTTGCACATCATACGCCAACACAAACCGCTTTGGCTGAATTGGGAGTATTTGAGCGCGGAAGAAAGTAATGAAAGGCTGCATCTGATGCCTTCGCCGCAGGAGGGTGTTCAAAAATATTTTTGGTTTATGGGCTTCAGCGAAAAAAGCGGCGGACTGATACGCGAACGTGATTACCGAGATGCCGTCCGTTTCGATACCGAAGCCCTGCGAGAGCGGCTGATGCTTCCCGAAAAAAACGCCCCCGAATGGCTGCTTTTCGGCTACCGGAGCGATGTTTGGGCAAAGTGGCTGGACATGTGGCAACAGGTAGGCAGCCCGATGACACTGTTGCTGGCGGGGACGCAAATTATCGACAGCCTCAAACAAAGCGGCGTTATTCCGCAAGATGCCCTGCAAAACGACGGCGATGTTTTTCAGATGGCATCCGTCCGCCTCGTCAAAATCCCTTTCGTGCCGCAACAGGACTTCGACAAACTGCTGCACCTCGCCGACTGCGCCGTCATC
>ERZ772909.1707-NODE-1707-length-11778-cov-14.447582_pt1 | contig 11778 bp, 4 predicted proteins | sample MGYA00511137_ERZ772909 | MGnify/ENA primary metagenome ERZ772909 (study PRJEB29015, sample SAMEA2738095) | human oral metagenome | biome: human oral; feature: human-associated habitat; material: saliva | place: China | collected 2270 ... | reverse complement strand
AAATCAAAGCTAAATTGGAAGAAGCTGGAGCTTCAGTTACTCTTAAATAATAGAGCGACTACATTAGTAGCTTAAAAACATGATTAAACCGCTATTCTTAGGAGTAGCGGTTTTTATTTTTATGTGCCAGGGGGCAAAAAAGGGAAAGGAATCTTTAAAAGTGAGGAGAGTTAGATTGAAAGAATCATATTGGTAAATCGAAATGATGGATATTTGTATCATGTCATAAATCGTTATCAAACGATAATATTGATTTTCTTACAAATTAAGAGTATAATTTATAAAAATGAGTGCTCACTCAATTTTTGTGAAATTAAGGAGTAAAGAAAATGGTTGTTGAAGCAATAGAGTACAGTCGTTTCGGTAACGAAGAGGTCTTGGATTTGCTGAAGAACGACTCTACAGCCTTGGATGTAAATCAGGTGAGAGTAGAAGTTCATGCTGTTGGTTTAAATCCTATTGATTATAAAACTTTTGAGGGAGCGAAACCCCTTCGATTTCTATCTTTTATAACGAAATTAAGGAAACCAAGTCGTTGGTTTGAATCTAAATCATCTTTATTTCCAAGAGGTGTGGGGAGAGATTTTTCTGGAGTTATTACAGAAGTTGGAAATGAAGTAACTAGGTTTTCAGTAGGAGATAAGGTGTTTGGAACAATGATTAGCGATCCTGGTTTGGGAACTAAGAGGGGAGCTTTAGCAACAGAAATTTGTGTCAATGAATCAGAAATTGTATTGAAAGCAGAGATGATTGACATGACTCACGCAGCTACTATGGGAGTAGCTTCTCTAACTGTGGGTGGGGCTTTTAGAAGAATCGGTTTAAATTCAAGGGATACTGTTGTTATTTCAGCTGCAGCAGGAGGTATTGGAAGTATTGCAGTACAGTATGCAGTTGCTAAGGGAGCGAAAGTAATCGGAATCGCAAGTAAGAAAAATGCAGAGTATCTGAAGTCTTTAGGTGCCATACCAGTAAGTTACGAAGAGAATATCAAGAAGGCTCTTCTATCAGCTAGTCCAACGCCTATTACAAAATTTTTGGATTGTTATGGATCTGATTATGTTAGATTGGCTTTTAGTTTAGGCTTGAAGGGGACAGCTATTGGGACATTAGTACCTTCGCCCTATGTTATGATAAAAGGTGCTCAGTTTACTGGTCCAAGACATTCCACATATGATGATTTTAGCACTTTGGCTGAAATGGTCTCAGACGGGAAGGTTCAGCTGAAAATTGATCAAGTGTATGACTTTTCTCTAAAGTCAGTTAGAGAAGCCTATCGTAGTCTGAAAATGGGACACAGTCGAGGCAAAAAAGTCGTAAAAGTAAGAGAGTAGAAGAGAGGTGATAGCGATGGCAAGTTTAGAACAAAAGTATGCTCAGACGTTAGAAGTTAGCAATTTGAGCTTGAAACAACGTCGAGTATTATTATCAAGCTTAAAATTATTCTCAGAAATTGGATTTGAGAATACAACGTCCAGCCTTATTGCCGAACGCGCTGGAGTGTCAGAAGGAACTGTTTTTAGTTACTTTAAAACAAAGGAAGGTATTTTAGAAGCCATTTTATCTACTTTTCTAGAACAGATTATTCCAGATGTAATTGCTGATTTTTCTGAGAATAAATTTACAGCAAACCAAGAGTCTTTTCCACTATTTTTAAAAAGTATTGTTCGAGATAGGTTCTTTTTCATTCAGGAGAATCAAATGCATGTTAAAATTCTCTTGGGGCGTTCTTTTATTGATAAAAATCTTTCTATCCAGTTAGGAAATATTATTGTTCAATCTATAATAGAACCAATTAGCCCTGTTTTAAATCAATTTAAAGAAAAAGGACTTATTCTAAATTGGTCAAATGAAAGAATTGTTCGATACATTTTAGCATTGAGTTTTTCTTATCTTATTCCCATGATGTTGAATGATGAAGGAACTATAAACATAGATGAAGCAGTTGATGAGATTGTTGAATGTTTGTCATCTGCCCTAATGAAAGTAAAATAAATTCTGATGTTAAAACTCACTGTTAATGGTGAGTTTTTTGGATTCAACAAAAAAAGAGTCTGGGACAATAGTCCCTTATCTCCAAAAAAGCAACGGATTTGCCGTTGCTTTTTGCATGGTTGCGATAGTCTTGGTAAAATAGAATTGCTTAATAAACCATTTAGAAAGGCTATCCCATGCATATTCACTATAACACAAATCAAACAACTTTACCACTAGAAATCAGTTCTTTCTTGCCACAAGACCATCTCGTCTTTACTATTGAAAAAGTGGTGAATACCTTGGAAGATTGTCACTTCCATGCCTTCTATCATGCCTTTGGTCGCCCGTCTTATCACCCTAAAATGCTTGTATCTACTCTTCTATTTGCCTATTCACAAGGGATTTTCTCTGGTCGAAAAATTGAAAAAATGATGATTGAAAATCTCGCTATGCAATACCTAACAGGGCAGTTGGTTGTCAGCTATCGCACCATCAATCGTTTTCGTGTCGCTGAAGGGATGGAAGAACTCATTCGCAATCTTTTCATCGACCTCAATCTTCGTTTAAAAATGGAAGAGTTAGTGACTTTAGATTGTCTGTTTATTGACGGGACTAAGATTGAAGCCAATGCCAACAAGTATAGTTTCGTGTGGAAGAAAGCGACAGAGAAATTCTCCGCCAAACTTCAAGAACAGATACAGGTCTATTTTCAAGAAGAAATCACACCCCTTATCCATCAGGCTATTAAGCTGGATGAAGAAGAACCAATTTCTTCAGAGCAGTTGCTTGCATTCGCTCAAGTTCTTGAAGAAGAATTGGAAAAACTGAACCAGGACATTGAGGAGACACCCGTTAAAGGAAAGGATGAACGTAAAACCCAGCGTCGTAAACTCAAGAAAGTCTTGCGTAAAGTCAAGGAGGATTTTTCAGTACGTGCTGAAAAATATGAGAACTATCAGGAGACATTTGAAGGGCGTAACAGTTTTTCCAAAACCGATCCAGATGCCACTTTTATGCGGATGAAAGAAGACCATATGAAAAATGGTCAACTCAAGGCTGCTTATAATCTTCAAATCGCTACTGAAAACCAATTTGTTCTTCACTATGATGTCTTTTCAAATCCGACAGATACCAAGACTCTTCTCCCCTTCCTTGAAACCTATCCACATGACTTGAAGACAGTTGTCGCAGATGCTGGATATGGAAGTGAAGAGAACCTCCTTCGTTTAGATGAAAAGCAGGTAAACCATCTGATTAAATATGCCATGTTTGATAAGGAACAGAAGAGAGGGTATAAACAGTCAGCTAGAAACTTAGCGAATTGGCACTATGATGACAAGGAGGATAGCTACACACATCCTGATGGCTGGTGCTATCGTTTTCACCATATCAAACATCAGAAAACACAGACGGACTTTCAACAGGAAATCAAGGTTTACTACGCTGATGAACCTGAATCAGCTCCTCAAAAGGGACTGTATATGAACGAACGCTATCAAAACTTGAAAGCTAAAGAATGTCAGGCGCTTTTATCTCCCCAAGGTAGACAGATTTTCGCTCAACGCAAGATTGATGTGGAACCTGTCTTTGGGCAGATAAAGGCTTGTTTGGGTTACAAGAGATGTAATCTGAGAGGCAAGCGTCAAGTGAGAATTGACATGGGACTAGTACTCATGGCCAATAACCTCCTAAAATACAATAAGAGAACGACTCAAAATTAAAAAGCTAGAGTTCCGCAATTGGAAATCTCTAGCTTTTTTGTGGCTGAGAACTATTTTGTCCCAGACTCTAGGCGCTCCACTAGTAAAGTTTTACGAATAATATCGATTCGTAAAACTTTACGTCGTAATGGGAAGGAAGTGAACTACCTGCCTGCCTCACTAACTCATCGGCGAAAAAATATTGTTTTCGACTCTTCATGTCGTAGTGTAAAGATTGATAACCGCTGTGGTGGTTTGTCTGAATACATACTAAAAAGTCCATGAATGTTACATTACATTGTGGGCTTTTTGTTGTAACGGTCAGAAAGTAAGCCTAGTTAGGTGACTTCTAAGTCGTCGTAGAAAAGTGCTTGTTTTGTTTTGGATATAGGTTGATAATCACTATGGTTCTTTACCTAGACAATCTATTGGGAAAATACTTATGTAAAACGTTATTTTAGGAGAAGATATAGTGAAAAGTTTTATGTTGAAACGTATGTTCCAAGACTTAGGTAAGACCTGATATGATTTGTTCGTTGCGTTAATTTTAGAGTTTTAAGAATCGTTATCTTGTAGATTAGATTTTTTGAGAACAAGTGCAGAGATATTTTTTAAAAAAAATAAATTGATTTTTAATTTCTTGGTAACTTCTTTTCCGAATAAATAGATAGTAACAGTGAATCTAGGAAACCTAGATTTAAAACTGTGGTATAATAAAAGGAGGAAAAGGATGATTCTAAGACATCCGGGCATCAGCCCAACCAATGATTTGGTTGCTAAGAAAATCTTTAGCAATCCAGAAATCACTTGTCAATTTATCCGCGATATGTTGGATTTACCAGCAAAAAATGTGACCATTTTGGAGGGAAGCAATATTCACGTCTTGCCTTCCCTGCCCTACTCGGCGCAGGATTTCTATACCAGTATAGATGTCTTAGCTGAACTAGATAATGGAACCCAAGTAATCATTGAGATTCAAGTTCATCATCAGAATTTTTTCATCAATCGTCTGTGGGCTTACTTGTGCAGCCAGGTCAATCAAAATTTTGAAAAAGTTCGCCAACAAGAAGGCAATACTCATCAAAGTTACAAACACATCGCACCAGTATACGCTATCGCAATCGTGGATAGCAACTACTTCTCAGATGACTTGGCTTTTCATAGCTTTAGTATGCGAGAGGATACGACAGGCGAGGTCTTAACCATCACAAATAACGGTCAAGAAAACCATCTAGTCAAGATGGCGTTCTTGGAATTAAAAAAATACAGAGAAACCAGCAAAGACGAGATTCGCAAGCCATGGTTGGAGTTTTTTGGGAATAAACCCTTTACCCAAGAACCCGAGCGAGCCATCAGTCAGGCAGACCAACTGCTGGACTATAAGAGCTGGTCCGAGGAGGACAGGAAAATGTTTAGTCAACTACGTATGCGAGAAGAACAAGCGCTATTGGCTCATGACTATGCTTTGGAGCAAGCTGAAGAAAAAGGATTAGAACGTGGGAAAGTTGAAGGAAGGGAAGAAGGGAAACTTTTTGCCTTCCTAGATATGGTTCGTCAAGGTATCCTGACACCTGAGATTGCCAGTCAGCAGTTGGGCATGACTGTATCTGAGTTTGAAGAACTATTGAAAGACCATCATTAATAAAGCCTAAAAATACAGAGAAACCAGCAAAGACGAGGTTCGTAAACCGTGGTTGGAGTTTTTTGGGAATAAGCCCTTTACCCAATAATAAGCTTTCATCAATCCGCTGTCTATAAAATGTAAGGACAGGCAATCTACCATTTAAAATAAAATAATGACAGATTTTTCCGAAGCAAAAGGTAAAATCTGTTTTTTATTTATATTAAATTTTTATAATATATAGTCTAAAAACACGGTACAGTAAGCGTTGCATATATATATATATATATGTTAAAACACCTTGAAATATCAGTGTTACAGCGCTTACATTTTTAGATGATATTTATGTAAATGCTTGATTTTTTATTTTAAAAGAGTTAACATATTATCGAGTCATTATGTCTCGGAGATTTTAAACTTATTCTACTAAAACAATAGAAAGGACATATTTATGTTTGGTAAAAAGTCTAATGATAATGGTGAAAAATTATACCGTTATTCTATTCGTAAGTACCATTTTGGTGCTGCAAGTGTTGCCATAGCAGCGTTAATGTTTTTTGCTAATGGAGTAGCTAAGGCGGATATGGCCGTCTCTCCTGCAACAGCCAATACTGAAAAAGTGGGGGTTGCTGTTACTGGTTTGACTGAGGGAGTTCCACCTACAGAGGGACATTCAGAAAAATCACAGGAAGTAGGGTCTGAGAAAGAGGCAATTGCTAAGAAATCAGTGGATAAGTCTGCTCTTAATCAGGCTCTTAGTGAACTTCAAGCTGCGATTGCAAAAGCAGACGAGGAAAGTTTATTAAGTCTATCTAATCAACTTTCTCAATTAACAGATGAAAATAAGCGTTTACTTGATGGAGAAAATGTTTCTGAGGAAGCGATTGCAAGTCAAGTAAGTCGGGTTCAATCTTTTACAGAGCAAGTGCGTTTACTTAAGTCTAAGGCTAAAGATAAAGATTCTAACAAGGAAGATAGAACCGATTCTAAAGTTCAAGATAAAAAAGAGCTCAAAGTATCTGATAAAGCTGTGATTCCTACTGATCAGACTGAAGAAATTAAAGATGTTCAAAAAGATGACAACAAAGAAGATACTGCTAATAAAGATAAATTAGAATCACTTTCTAAAAGTTTAATCACTTACTTATATACTGCTAAAAAAATTGAACGCCCTGAAACCAAGAAACTCTTGGAGGGAGTAGAAGAAATTGTCCGCTCTGTCGAAAATGGGATAGTAAATCCACAATTGACAGCTTCAGAAATCGAAGAATTAATGAAGAAAGGTAAGCAAGCAGAGAAAAAACTTGCCTTAGCAATTGCTCGTGAACATTCAGGAAAGCGTGATTCTGATAACGGTAAGAGAATGTCATCGGACTCTTACTTTAGAGCTGCAACTTATTACAGAGCTGCTGATGGTAAAGTTTATGATAACCAAGGTGATGAGCATTTAACCGAAGCAACTGTTGGATATATTACAAAAGCAAATGATGGTTCTGGTTATCCACCAGGTACATTTTTATATATTTCACATAACGATAATTCTTTCGCTAATGGTAGAAATAATGCAGATTTAGGACAACAACCTGTAAAAAGATTAAAACAAAAAGTTTTTGCGGAAGTTACTAAACAATCAAACGGGTATCATTGGAAAATAACATATAATAATGCTCGTGAGTCTAGACAAAATCCAATTTATTATTTTACTGTTCCAAGTGGTCATTCTGTACAAAATATGACTTTGAAAGAGAATGGTTCTGTTGTAAAACACGGTGGGGTTGCTCAAGTATTTAATGGTGAAGCAGACAAATATTTAACGGCTGTTGGTTCTCCAAATGGTGGTGTCAATGGTAGTCCTTACTATGAAAATGTTGCAAATACTCAGAATGGAATTGTAGGTAACCGTGGTGGTATTTATACCTTAGATGATTTTGTGCGAAACGATACAAGTGTTTATTTTAACCGTGATGGTATGTCTGAAGATGATAAAAGAATTACGGATAAACTGTACGATAAAATCAAGAGTTCTACACAAAATGTCTTTGCTTTTAGACCACGTGACTTTGATAAAGGAAATACTTATGTTGTTGAGTTTGATACAGTAGGGGATACTGAAGATCCGCTATACTATATTGCTGGGATGAAATCTTATGAAAAAATTCCAACAGGACGTTTCATGCATAAGAGTTATCAACAATGGTATGGAGTGCAAGAACAATATAATGTAACGGTTAATACGAATGCGTTAAAAACAACTTTCCTAAAAGGTACAGGGATAGGAACTTTGGATACAGCAAGTGGTCTGATGAGCAATGCTGTTACTATTGAGGATACTTATCATGATAACAGGAAGACGAACCCTGGCCGTGGAGATGTTACAGATTACTATACTTATAAATCAACCGGTAATTTTAGTGCTGATTATTTCAAGAGTTTCCACAACCGTTTTAGCAGACAACGTTCAGAAGATGGTGTAAACACAACTGCTGATAGAACAAAAGGAAACCATACTCTTTATATTGAAGCTAAAGTTAAGGGACAGCCAATTAAATTCCGTTTGCCATATAGAATTGTGACTCAGTCTGATATCTATCAACCAGTAGCTAAAGAGGTGACGGATACAAAAAATTATAAGGCTGATTTAGGAAATGCCGATACTTATATTAAGAATTATACGGATGTTTCATCTCAAATTGATGGATTTAAAACTCCAGATACTGATGATATGGGAACCCCAAACCTTGGGAATTCATTCTATAAGGATCGAATTTCATACTTCCCTCGTACGAGTGATAAAATTAAAGAACAGGCAGTGAAGCAAGTTCAATGGGTAGGTGACTCAAGTTTATCAACCGGTAAGAGAGTAATCGAATTAACACTTGACAATCGTAAAACAGAGTTGTTTACAGTACCTGATGATATTGATGTTTTACCTGGTGGAAAAATTTCTGCAGAAAATGTTGCAAAGTTGAATGCTGCTATTCGTGAAGCTTATCAAAAAGTTGATACAAATGGAAATGTATCGGGTACAGTTCCAACTGTTACATCAACTACGCCTGTATGGGTGCAAAAACAAATAAAAGTTACGTACTATGATAATGAAAATAATTCTCGTACAAATAATCAAGATGATTCTGTTGACTATGTAGATGTTCTTTTCAAACATATTCAAAAAGAAGCTAAACCAGCTGCTCCAACAATAGCAACTCCGCTTGATGGATCTGCTTCTGTTACACCAAATGGTACGACAGATAAAATGGTTGTTTCTTATAGACCAACTGGACAACACAGTGATACTACACTTACGGTGAAAAAAGAAGGATCATCATGGGGAGTAGTTGGTAATCGTCCAGATGGTGTAACTGTGGACACTTCAACAGGTCGTGTATCTATTACAGAGCCAACCGTTGAAGATAATACGAAAATTAAAGCTATTGCAACGTATCTGAATAGTGATGAAACTTCAGCTGAAGATACTGTTAAGAGTAGAGATACTCAAGCTCCAACTGTTATGATGAATGGACGACTTTTAACTGAAAGAGCTTCTGATAATCGTTTCGTTATTTTCCGTGGAGCTGATTTTAATCCTATTTTTAAAGTAGCCGATAATTCGAACACAATTGCTGAGTTTAATGTAAAAAATATTCCAAATGGTGTTTGGTTTAATAAATCAGGGAATAAAGACTACGCTCGTACTTTAATTACAAATGGAGATTATCATTTTAGTAATACAAAAGTAGACGATAATGCGCCTTTAGTAACGCGTGAAGCTTCTGTTACTGTGAGAGACCTTAGTGGTAATGCAAAAGAATATAAATTTGAATATACTATTGCTGATGTTATGGTGAGAAATTCACCTAAAGCTGCTTCTCTTAACGATAAAATAGGAGATTCTCATAGTTATTTGATTGATACCTTAAATGGTAGCACAGACCAAGGAAATAAATTTTTCCCAGGAGGAATGAGTTGGGAATGGGAAAACGCTAATCAAGATACAAGATTAACTAATCTTGGATTGGTGAGACATGTAGCAAAAGCTGTATTTCCAACGGGAGCTCAAAACGGAAGTCTTACAGCTAACGGCATGACTCTCTATGCGCCACGTGAAATTAAAAAAGAAGTAAACTTCAATGTTACTGACAATGCAAAACCACAAGCTACTCTAAATGGAGTATCCCTCGGTACAACAGCAGGAGAACCAATCTTTACAATTTTCCGTGGAGCGACCTTTAATCCAGAATTAAAGGCATGGGATAATGCTGGAAAAATTAGTAATGTAACAGTCAGTGGATTACCTGGAGGAGTAACAAGTACAAACTTCCCAGGAGGGCAACAAACAGGTAGCGAAACGCAGAAGTACACAGCTAAATTATCAAATGGTACTGTAGATAATTCTTATGCATTAGGAGAACACGAAGCTACTTTAACGGTTACAGGTAGTGATAGTAAGGACGTAAGTATATTTAAATTTAAATATCGTGTTGTAGATTTAGATTTTAAAAATGTTTATGAAACACCTGATGCTGGTCAACCAGGTGGTAAGAGTTATGTTATTGGACTTCATGATGGAAATTCTGTCAATGTAACGGATGGTGCTAAAAATATCAATCCTAAAGACTACTGGAAAGTGATTAATGATTCAAGTAAGGCAGATAGAGGATATTCTTATCTACCAGATGGAGTGACTTACAGTATCAATAATGGTGGTATTTCTTCTAATCCTGCCGATGCTTCTAAGAGAGCTAGTATCGCTATGGGGCATTATGCTCGTATGATTAAGGCTGATTTCAGTAGAGCGGGAGATATCGCAAATAATGACAGTACAAGTAGAACGGTATTTGCTCCAGCCTTTATTGAACGAAGAATCTTAGTTGCAGTTGATCCAACAGCTCCAACGATTGATGGAGGAACAGATCTTCTATATGGTCAAGCAGGATATAAGCCAGATATTAAAATTAAGAATATCGTTAATATTGGTGAAAATGCTTCAGAAGTAGGTACGGTTAACAAAGAGGCAATTCGTACGATTCAATTGTATAGTGACCAAGATGATACAACTCCTATAGCAGAACATTCTTTTGATAAAGGAAGTAGAGAGACTGAGTGGATCTTCCGAGAAAGTGATATTAGTCATGCGCGTCCAAATGGATTGAGAGAAGGGGAAACTCTTTATGCACGAGTTAAGGTAACGCACCTCGGTGTATCTACAATGTCAGGTAATAGTAACGAAAAAGAAGTTACTGCTCGACTAAGTTTAATAGAGAATGCAACTAACCGAATCGTTCAAGCGAATGATAGCAAGTTGAACGATGCTGAGAAAGCAGCAATTAGAATCGCTTTGAAAAAAGCAAATCCTACACTTGGGTTACAAGATGAAAATATTGAGATTTCAGATAGTGGAGCTATTGTTGTTACAAAAGATAAGAAACGTGGCTGGCTTCAAACTGAACCAAATAAGAACAGAGGAGAGGGATTTGTCACTCGCTTTGCAGACATTCGTAAGGATTTCTTGTTAGAAAATATCGAAGGTGCAAAACTATCGAATAGAGATACAGATAAAGGCTTTGCTTGGTCTAATAGTACAAGTGACCCATCTGTAAATGGAAATCGTAGTTTGATTTATTACTATGATGCGACAAAAGGACAAGGTATCAATCTAAATGATGTCTTAAGAATGATGCACTTAAAACCAAAAGCAGGTACAAATAGTGTTGAAAATCCATCTCTTGTTGAAGCTAGAGGGGATGATAAAGAAAAAGCTGAACATAATCGTGAAGGTTATAGTAAGGATTCGCGTACAAACGAGTTTAAAAAAGGTTCTGACTATATTAATACGCTAGATTTGGTAGATGCAGGAAATCTTAGTGGTGGACAGGTTGTTTCTAATTCACCTAATAAGTTAGTTGAAAACGGAAAAGGAACACCTAATGCTTATGGAACGAACTTGCAAAATGCTACGATTGAAGGAACTAATGGCATCCCATCTAAATCATTAGAACATGTGGTAAATGGTAGTAGGTCTATTTATAAAGCTCAGTTGTATCTTCGTCCTGAGTATGTTAATACGACTACTTTATCTAAGAGAGGCGAAAATAAAGATACAACAACAAATGTTATTAATGTGTATTTTGTTCCTATTGATCCAGTAGCGCCTCAAGTTGAACGTTCAACTACAAATAACTTAGCAAGTAAAAGAGAACAAGCTGGTCGATTAGATGCAAATACTTCGTTCAAGAGTTTAGCCAAGGTACTAGATAACTACGACAAAGATGATGTGACAAATGCTACTACCAATACGGTTCGTAATAAGTTGAATATTTGGGTTAAAAATGGTAGCACTAAAAAACTGATTGTAGAAAATGGCGTAGAAAAAGCAGATGTTATTGCAAGCTTGAAAAACGAAGTGAATCCAATGACTTATGAAGTTGTTGCCAAAACAACAGATGCTTCAGGAAACAAGAGTCATGAGGAAGATGACGATGG
>ERZ772909.1706-NODE-1706-length-11786-cov-2.571307_pt1 | contig 11786 bp, 16 predicted proteins | sample MGYA00511137_ERZ772909 | MGnify/ENA primary metagenome ERZ772909 (study PRJEB29015, sample SAMEA2738095) | human oral metagenome | biome: human oral; feature: human-associated habitat; material: saliva | place: China | collected 2270 ... | reverse complement strand
ATATCTTCAGGAAATTTTTTAAAAGGAATATTAGCAGGAGTAGTTGGATTGTTAATATCAACAGTTGGAATGGATGCAATAACAAGTTATCCTAGATATACTTTTGATGTAGTTGATTTACTTAACGGCTTTTCTGTAATTCCTGTTTTGATTGGACTGTTCGCTGTTTCTGAAGTATTAAGTCAAATTGAAAGTCTTTTGGGTGAAAAAGAAATTAGTACAGAACAAGTAAAAGATAAAAATTATATGAACTTAAAAGAACTGAAACATTGTATACCTACAATATTTAAATCGGGGGTCTTAGGGACTATTATTGGAGCAATTCCTGGTGCAGGAGCAGATATATCTGCTTTTATCTGTTATAACGAAGCAAAAAGAACAAATCCAAATGAAAAATTTGGAGAAGGTAGTTTGATTGGAATTGCAGCTCCCGAATCTGGAAACAATGGAGTAACTGGAGGAGCATTAGTACCGCTTTTAACTTTAGGAGTGCCAGGAGATGCAGTTGCAGCTGTTTTATTAGGGGCATTAATTATTCAAGGTTTAACTCCAGGCCCATTGCTTTTTGAACAAAACCCTGAAGTTGTTTATGGATTATTTAGTGCAATGATAATTGGAAATATATTATTGTTAGTTATTGGTTTAGCGGGCATTAGGTTTTATAGTAAAATAGTAGATATTCCCAAGAAAATGATGATTCCTTGCATTTTAGTTTTGTCTACTATAGGTTCTTATTCGATGAATAATAGTATTTTTGATGTATTTGTAACTTTAATTTTTGGAGTAGTAGGATACATTATGACAAAAATAAAAATTCCAATTTCTCCCATTGTTTTGTCTGTCATATTGGGACCAATGTTAGAAACAAATTTGAGAAAATCAGTAATTATGTATGAAGGTTCTTATAGTTTTTTATATACAAGGCCAATAACAATATTTTTTCTGTTATTAACTTGTATTTCTATTTACTCAAGTGTAAAAAAATATTTTAAAAAGGAGAATAAAGACCATTAAAATGTTAAAAAAATATGAGATATTAGAAAAATTAATGGGTAGAATTTTAGTAGCAGTTATAAGAGGAAAAGATATTCAAGATGGGAGAAGAATTGTAAATTCTTGTCTTAAAGGTGGAGTAAAAGCGATTGAAATAACTTATACATTACCTGATGCTTCTCAATTGATTAAAGAATTAAAAATAAATCAAGATTTAGTCGTAGGAGCAGGGACAGTTTTAGATGCAAGTACAGCAAGATTAGCAATTCTATCTGGAGCGGATTTTATAGTTTCTCCTAATTTTAATAAAGAGACAGCAAAAATATGCAACCTTTATCAAATACCTTATATACCAGGGTGTATGACAGTAACAGAAATAACAAATGCCTTAGAGTATGGAGTAGATATTATAAAATTATTTCCAGCTAGTAATTTCAAAAAAGATATATTAAATGCTATAAAAGCTCCTTTACCCAATATAAAAATGATGGCAACAGGAGGAATAAATCTAGACAATATTGGAGAATGGTTGGAAAGTGGTGTTTCAGTTGTGGGGGCTGGAGGAAAACTTGCTAATGGAAAGGATGAGGATATAACTAAAACCGCTAAAGAATTTATAGAAAAAATTTCAAAAATAAAAAATAAGGTGAGTTAGTATGGAAACATTATTTAATTTTACAAATAAAGAATTTTCATTGATAACCGCTGGGGAGATGATTATGAGACTATCTCCGACTAATAATGAACTGTTAGTTCAAGGAAATTTGTTAATAAAACAAATGGGAGGGTCAGAATTTAATGTGGCAAGCTTGACAGCCCTCTTAGGAGAAAATGTAGCTATGCTTACAAAAATTCCATATAATACCATAGGAGAATTTGCTCATAAATCAATTCTTACAAATAAATTATCTGATAAGTATATAATTTTTGATAGAAGTTTAGAGAAAAGAATGGCAATTTATTATTATGAGTATGGAGCAAATCCAAGAAAACCTAGAGTTACTTATGATAGGTTAAATTCATCTTTTCAAAATTTAAAATTAGAGGAAATACCCATAGAAATTTTTTCAAGTACGAAAATATTTCATACAAGTGGTATAACTTTAGGTCTTTCAAAATCAATTAATAATTTAACTAAAGAGTTAATAAAAAAATTTAAGTCTCAAGGAACAAAAATATCTTTCGATGTTAATTTTAGACAAAATTTATGGGAAGAAAACGTAGCAAGGGAGGAAATAGAAAAAATTTTACCTTATATTGATATTTTATTTGCCTCTGAAGAAACATTTAGGAAAATGTTTAAACAAAAAGGTGAAATAGAAGAAATTATTGAAAAATTTTCTAAGACTTATGATATAAAAATAATTTCATCTACAAGAAGAGAAGTTAAATCTCCAAGTTCCCATAATTTTTCATCTATAATTTATGAAAAAGAAAATAATAAATTTTATAAAGAAAAAGCATATCAAAATATACAGGTAATTGATAGAATAGGAAGTGGAGATGCTTATGTTGCAGGAGTACTGTATGGTATATTGAAAGAAAATGATATAGAAAAAGCTTTAAAATATGGTAATGCTAGCGCAGCATTAAAGAATACCATAGTAGGAGATAATGCCTGTATAAATATTTCAATGTTAGAAGAAATTATTAATGAGCATGAAAATGGTTGTAATTGTGAAATGACAAGATAAAAGGAAATAAATATAATTTAAGGAAGAGTTTTATGAAAAAAATATTATTGTTAATGGGAATGTTCTTAATGTTGTTAGTGGGTTGTTCAGATAAAAAAATCTGAATCTAATAGTGAAGTAAAAAATGAAACACAAGTCTTGAAAGTAGCATTTAATCAATCTGAAAAGCATCCTCAATATAAAGCTCTAGTCGAATTTGGAAAAAAATTAGAGGAACAAACAAAAGGAGCATATAAATTAGAAATTTCACCAAAAGCTTTGTTAGGAGATCAAAGAGTCACAGTTGAATTGACTCAGAATGGAGTAATTCAAATGGCGGTAGTTGGAAATCCAGTTGTAGAAAATTTTAACAAAGATTTTGCTGTAATAGGATTATCTTACTTATATGATAGTTTAGAACATCAAAAAAAGGTATTTTTATCAGATGTTTTAAAATCATTATTTAATTGGTATCGTCAAATGTTTTGAAGTAGTAGGAATATTTACGGCTGTAGCAAGATGTATTTATACGAAGAGGCAGTAATTTCTCCTTCTTGGTCAATTCATAGTAGGGTTGGTACAGCAAGTTATACTTTTATATGGGGAATGGTTGGAGAAAATCAAACCTTTACAGATATGTATCATGTAGATATGAAGGATTTAAGATAAAGGAGATGATATGATGAATATATTAAATGAATTTTCTATGGATTTTTTTTCTTTAAAAGATAAAGTTGCTATAGTTACAGGAGGGAATACAGGACTTGGTCAGGCATATTCTGCTGCTTTTGCAAAAGCTGGAGCTAACTTATTTATTATTACCTATGATAAGAATTGGGAAGAAACTAAAAATCTTATCGAAGCAGAAGGAAGAAAAGTTGAATTTTATCAAGCAGATTTGACGGATAGGGAACAAATAAGAAAATCTATAGAAACTTGTAAAAAAATTTATGAGAAAATAGACATACTTGTAAATAATGCAGGAATTATAAAAAGACATCTATTACTAGAATATCCTGATAGTGATTGGAAAGCAGTGTTAGATATAAATTTGAATACTGTATATTATATGAGTCAAGATGTTGGAAAAATAATGGTAGAGCAAGGATATGGTAAAATTATAAATGTTGCTTCTATGCTTTCGTTTCAAGGGGGGAAATTTGTTCCAGCATATACAGCAAGTAAGCATGGAGTCGCGGGAATAACAAAAGCTTTTGCAAATGAATTAGCAGAAAAAAATATTCAAGTAAATGCTATAGCACCAGGTTATATAAAAACTGCAAATACTGCTCCAATTAGAGCTAATGAAAAAAGAAATAGAGAAATACTTGAAAGAATACCCGCGGCAAGATGGGCAGAACCTTCGGATCTAATGGGAAGTATTGTGTTTTTAGCAAGTAAAGCTTCTGATTATCTTAATGGACATATTTTAGCTGTTGATGGTGGTTGGTTAGTAAGATAAACCTATTGTTTTCATAAATATTACAAAGAGGAGTCTCAAAATTTTGAAACTCCTCTTTAATGTTTCTGAAATTTTATTCTATCTCGTCTTCGTTTTCATCCATAGAAATATCTTCTTTTAATAAAACGCTAGCAGGTTTATTTTCTATGCAGATATGTAAAAATTGTTTGAAAATTGCTCTAGAAAAAGTGCTCTTGTCATACATCATTTCTGGATGGAATTGAACACCTAGTATAAATGTATCTTTGTGTTTGTATTCAATTGCTTCAATTACACCATCTGGAGCAACAGCAACAATTTTAAAATCTTTTGACAGATCTTTTATGGCTTGATGGTGGAAAGAATTTACTCTTTCGATTTCTAATTTATCAGCCATTTTAAAAAGTACAGATTTTTTATCAATTTTAATTGAATGTGTAGCTTGATAAGGACAACCAATTTGATTATGTTTTATATGATTACCAGGAATATAAGAAATATCTTGATATAAAGTTCCGTCAAAGGCTACATTCATTATTTGTAATCCACGACATATTGCAAGTATAGGTTTTTTTAATTCCACTGCAAATTTTATAAGAGCTAGTTCGTGAACATCTCTTTCAGGGAAAATAGCTTGCAATTTTTCTAAAGGTTCTTCTCCATAAAATTGTGGATCGACATCACGACCACCAGATAATATAAGACCATCAAGTAGTTTAACTTGTTCTCTTATTGTTGAAATATCTTTTAGTATCGGTAATACTATTGGGACTCCTCCAGACTTATATACTGCATCGATATAAGAATTAGCTACACAAGAATATTTATCTCCCAAAAATAATTCTTCTTTTTCCTCAAAGACCATACTTGCTGAAATTCCAATAATTGCTTTTTTCATAAATAATCACCTCTATTAATTAGTATAATTTTTTTTCTTGAAACTTTTAAAATTTTTTCTTTTTCTAAAGTTTTTAAAATTCTAGTTATAACCTCTCTCGAACTACCAAGACTTTTTGCAATTTCTTCATGAGTTAGATTAATTTCATCTTTATCTAATGAATAAAGAAAATTAATTAATCTGTCTTTAAGAGGAACTAACAAAATATTTTGAAGAGAGAGTAAAGATTTTGAAAATTTTTCTATTGTTAAATTATGTAAAAATTTTTCCATTATACTGTATTTATCTCTAAAAAGATTTAACACTGAACATGGTATTAAAAGTATTTCACTATTTTTTTCAGCAGTGAATGCTAATTCTATAAAGTTTCGGTTAGAGATATGTTTATAATTTTCAAAAAATTCTATCTGCATATTATTTAAAAAATAGAGAGGTAATTCTCTAGCTTCAAGTGAAGCTAAAAAAAATCTTAACTTACCTGATTTTAAAAATAATAATCCGTCTAAATCTTGAGAATTAAAAAATACAGAATTTTTTTTTAAAGATAAAATACGACTTGATAAAATAACTTTTGCTCTATCATTTTGCTTAATTTCATTCCAAAAAGGAAAAATATTTTCAAGATGTTTTATATCTTCCTTACTTATCACTTAAACCACCTCTAACTAAATTATATCATAATATTAAAAAAATAGTAAAAATTATATTTTTTTTATACATAAAATCATAAAAATGATAAATGTAGAAAAAATTTAAAAGCTTTATATAAAATAAAAATTAGGTTGAAATTATTTGGTAATATGGATATAATATAAAGAGTTATTACTAATATAGAACAAAATTTGTAAATTGCTAGAGGGAGTTTATATGTTTGATTTTTTTGAAATGCTTGATAAATTTTTAACAAATAATTTCACTGGAGCATTGACAGTAGAAGTTGTTGCTTTCAGATTATTTTTAGCTGTTTTATTCGGAGGGATAGTGGGTTATGAAAGAGAAAAAAATAACAGACCTGCTGGATTTAGAACTCATATTTTGGTTTGCTTCGGAGCTGCTATTGTTTCTATGGTACAAGATCAATTGAGATTGGATATTTTAGATTTAGCTAGACACGAAAGTGTAGCTGTGGCCTCTGTAATAAAAACGGATTTAGGAAGACTAGGAGCTCAAGTTATAAGTGGAATTGGGTTTTTAGGGGCTGGAAGCATTATGAAAGAAAAAGGAGAAACTGTTGGAGGTATGACAACAGCAGCTGGAATTTGGGCAACAGGTTGTGTAGGTCTTGGAATAGGTTGGGGATTTTACAATATAGCAGTTGCTGCGATCATTTTTATGCTTTTGATTATGGTTTCATTTAAAAAGTTTGAATCTAAGTTAGTAAGAAAAGCTAGACTTATAAAATTTGAAGTTAAGTTTTTAGATGAAGAAGGATATGCAAATGGACTTTTAGAAGCTTACGAAATCTTTAGACAAAAATCTATAAGAATAACACAAATTGATAAAGTTCAAGAGGAAGATACAGTATATTTTACCGTTAGTATGAAGGGAAGAAATAATATTTCGGATGTAATAGTTTCTTTATCGTCAGTGAAAAATGTTGAATATGTAAGGGACGTATAATGAGAGTAATAGGAATAGATCCAGGGACTGCAATAGTTGGTTTTGGAATCATTGATTACGAAAAAAATAAATATAATTGTGTAGATTATGGAGTGATATTGACTGATAAAGATTTGAATGTAGAAGATAGACTTGAAATAGTTTACGATGAATTGACTAAAATTTTGAAAAAGTATTCTCCAAAATACATTGCAGTAGAAGATTTATTTTACTTTAAAAATAATAAAACTGTAATTTCTGTTGCACAAGCAAGAGGAATAATTTTGTTGGCTGCAAAACAAAATAAAATTCCAATAACTAGCTATACACCGTTACAAGTAAAAATGGGAATAACAGGTTATGGTAAAGCTGAGAAAAAACAGATTCAGTTGATGGTACAAAAATTTTTAAACTTGAAAGAAATTCCAAAGCCAGATGATGCAGCAGATGCTTTGGCAATTTGTATTACTCATATAAATTCTTTGACTTCTAAGCTAAGCTCAATGAACGTGACAAATTTAAAAAATATTAAGATAGATAGTAAAAAAAATACCATGTCTCTTGCTGACTATAAAGAATTGTTAAAAAAATAAAAGGTGAAAAATGGAAAATATAAAAATATTAGTACTTGATGTTGATGGAACATTGACGGATGGGAAATTATATATGGACGATAAAGATAATGCTCTGAAAGCTTTCAATGTTAGGGATGGTTTTGCAATAGTAAACTGGTTGAAACTTGGAGGAGAGGTGGCAATCATAACTGGAAAAAGTTCAAATATCGTTGAGAGAAGAGCAAAAGAACTTGGGATAAAATATGTTGTTCAAGGTTCTAAAAATAAAACTCAAGATCTAAAGAAAATTTTAGAGAGATTAAATTTATCTTTTGAAAATGTTGCCTATATGGGAGACGATTTGAATGATATTGGTCTTATGAAAAAAATTCTCCTTCCTGCTTGTCCACATGATGCAGTTTTAGAAGTTAGAGAAATATGTAGATTTATTTCTGATAAAAATGGAGGAGAGGGAGCTGTAAGAGATTTATTAGAGCATATAATGAAAGCGAATGGAATGTGGAAAAAAGTTTTAGATAGGTATTTAACTGAATAATAATTTCATTGATAATTAAAGGGTTTTAGTATATAATAGGACAACAAATAAAATCATTTAGGGAGTGATATTATGATCAACTTTGAGAAAATCAATAAAATGATAGATTTGATTGAAAATAATGAGATTGCAGAAGGTGTTACTTTCAATGATTTTGCGATGGATTTTTTTAATGAGGTAAAATTACTTCCTCTATCTAAATATTTAAAAATGAATGATCATGCTAAACGTATGCCTAAGGTAATGAATATGAAAAAAGCTGGAGAACTTTTACTTTATACGAAAATCGATGATGAAACTCAAAATTTTCTAAAAAGAAAAGGTTTTAATGAAATCCCTTCACTTGATTACAAGTTGATAATGTTACTTAGAAAAGTAGATCCAATGGATAATTGGAAAAAAATTATATATTTTTTAAATGGAGAAAAAAGTATCGAAGAGATAAATGTTTCAACGAGACCCATTTTATTTCCACAAGAAATCAAAAGGCTTGAAGAGTTTATTAAAGATGAATTAAATCTGGGAGATGAAGAATTTGAAAGATTTATGTATTTAAGCTCTCAAGTAGTTAATAACAAAGAACTAATGAAAGCAATCAAAAAATTAAGTAGGTAAGTTAATGAAGATAAAGAACAGAAAAATGCTTTTAATAGATAAAGATAATTTTAATGAGGTTATTGATGAATTTTTATTAAATTCAAACAAATACATAGCAGTAATAAAAATATTTAATAGTACTTTTGAGCAAGATTACGCTCTTGTAAAATACTTGAAAAAAGAATTGAAAAAAGAAATTTTGGAAAATGTTGTTGCGGTTGCAGATAAGGATTATCTTGCAAATGATTTAGATATAGAGGCAGTTCTATACATTGACAATTTTAAGAAATTTAATATTGAACATTTTTTACAGACCTTTAATAAATTTAAAGGACATTTTTCAAATTTAAAAGATTATTTAGATGATACTTCAAGTGCGTTTTCGTATACATTGGATTACTATAATTATAATAATCCTTGGTTTTTTTCTTTAAATGATTTCGGAATTTTGTTAATAAATGATTTTAATCACAATAAAATTTTGAATAACTATCATAGAATAAAGGCAAGGATGTCTGATATAATTTTAGTAGCACTTCAAAATAAAGAAGAATTAGACGTGAGAAATAAGAGACTTTTGAAAATTTTATGTGCAGATGCTCATATAACTTTTGGAGTAACAAATAAAAATAATTTAAAATTTTTCAATCATTTAGATTTAATTTTATATTCTAAATCTCCAAATTGTTTTGAAAATTCTTTGAACTATGTAAAGTCATTTCTTAAAAAAAATAAATTTGTAGAAATGAGAGATTTTTTTGAAATAGAAGAAAGATCTTTTGAAGCAGATTTATTTGCAGAAGAAGAAGTTATAAAAATTCCTAAAAAATACGAGCTGATAACTTCGAATAAAAAGAGTTATTCTGCTAAAAATTTTTGCATTGCTAACGCTTATAAAAAGGAAAAAGTTGGTAGTGAATATTTTGTAATAAAAAAAGTTTATTAGAAAAAATTGCTCTTGCAATATTAAAACAAATATGCTAAAATTACTGTTGATATCAGAAAATTTTAGGAAGGTGAAAAGAGAAAATGAAAAAAGGAATACATCCTGAATTTGAACTTGTTGTTTTTGAAGATATGGCTGGAAATCAATTTTTAACTAGATCTACAAAATTACCTAAAGAAACTACAACATTTGAAGGAAAAGAATATCCAGTTATAAAGGTAGCTGTTAGTTCAAAATCACATCCGTTCTATACTGGAGAACAAAGATTCGTTGATACAGCTGGAAGAGTTGACAAATTTAACAAAAAATTCAACTTGGGGAAAAAATAATAATTTAAAAGACAGGGTTTTTATCCTGTTTTTTTATGAGAAAAAGGAGGAAATATTATGGCAGTAATTGAAGTTAATCACCCATTGATAGAACATAAGATGACAATACTTAGAAGTGTGGATACGGATACAAAATCGTTTAGAGAAAATTTAAATGAAATTGCTAAACTTATGACTTATGAAGCTACAAAAAATTTAAAATTGGAAACAATAGAAGTTGAGACACCACTTATGAAGACACAAGCTTATACATTACAAGATAAAGTTGCTCTAGTGCCAATTTTAAGAGCTGGTCTGGGAATGGTTGATGGAGTGTTGGATTTGATCCCAACTGCAAAGGTAGGACATATTGGAGTGTATAGAAACGAAGAAACTTTAGAGCCTGTATACTACTACTGTAAATTACCTACTGACATAGAATCAAGAAAAGTAATTCTTGTTGATCCAATGCTTGCAACAGGAGGGTCTGCGGTATATGCTATTGATTACTTGAAATCACAAGGAGTTACTGACATAGTATTTATGTGTTTGGTTGCAGCTCCAGATGGGATAGCAAAACTTTTGAATAAACATCCAGATGTACCAATTTATACTGCTAAAATTGATCAAGGTCTAAATGATAGCGGATACATTTATCCAGGTCTTGGAGATTGTGGAGATAGAATATTTGGAACTAAATAATTAAGATATAAAATAACTACAAACTTATTAAATATTTATGGGTTTGTAGTTATTTTTTATTGTTTTTATTATTTAGAATTATAATTTAAGTTGATATTTTTTTAAGAAATAAAAAATAAGGTTCTTGAGAACCTTATTTTAATTAATAATTTTTAAATTATTAGTTTTGAGCTCTTAAAGCTTCAATTTTTTGGAAATCAGAAATGATAGTTTTTTGTTGTTCCATTTCTTCATTTAATTTTTTAAGAGCATCTTCGTATTTAGATGCAAGATCTTTGTATTGATCTTTGTAGAATCTTGTGTTAGCTTCAGCATTTAATTTTTCAGCTCTTTGAGATAATTCAGAGTATAATTTTTCGTTTTGAGCTAAAGCTTCACTAGCAGCTACTGCTTGAGTTCTTTCTTCGTTGAATCTAGCTTCTTCTTGAGATGCTAAGTTTTGGTATTCAGCATCTAGTGCTTGTAATTCTCCTACCAAATCAGTTGCTGCAAATGCAGATGCAGAAACAGCTAATACAGCTAATAATAAAAGTTTTTTCATTTTTTACAACCTCCCAAAATAATTAAATAAATAGTAATTAATTTTTAATGTTTTTATTATACCTAATTTTTTAGAAAAATACAATATTTTTTTAGTGAGATATTAATTATCTTTATTATCTTTATTTTCTTCGTTAACTTTAGGTGTGGAATTAATAGAAGTATTAGCAATATCATTAATTAATGTGTTGTATGCTTGATTGAACAAATCATTTTTTACATTTGCTAAAATAACTCCTTTTGCTTCTTCGTAAGTAGCTTCTCTTTCAGCTTCTTTTTCTTTTAGATAAATGATATGGAAACCATCGGCAACTTTAATAACTTTTTTAATAATTCCCTTTTTATTTTCTTTAGATATAGCCTCAGCTATTGCTGGTTGCAATTCTGCAACGAATAAAAATTCATCATTAGAGACAGTTGGTTCACTTTTTTCATCATACTTATCTTTAGTTTTCTCGAAATTTTTAGCATTAACTTCTTTTAAAACTTCATCTGCTTTTTCTTGAGTCTTTGTAAAAATTGTATCAATTTTAACTCTTTCACCCACTCTAAACAAACCTTGATTTGAATCATAGATATTTTTTAAAGTTTCATCTTCTATTTTTGTAGCTTCAACAACTTTTGCAGCCTCTCTTTCCAAAAAATATCTTATGAACATTTTTTCAGATTCTAAATTAATTTGCTCAATTTCAAAGTTTGTATATTCAGCATCTTTCGCAGCCTTAAATAAAAGGTTGTGTAAAATTTTATCGTCCATTTTTCCTCCTATAAAAAAATTTATCTTATTCATTTTATAATATTTATTCACTTTTTTCAACTATATAAATATTTCAATAAATTAAATAAAAACAAAATTCTCTTTTTTTAATCTTGTTTCGATTATTTTTTTATCAAAAATAAAATATTTTTTATTAAATATCAAAAAAGAATTGCAAATAGAATTAAATAATAGTAAACTTGTGTAAAGTATTTATTTATA
>ERZ772909.1705-NODE-1705-length-11789-cov-3.413840_pt1 | contig 11789 bp, 10 predicted proteins | sample MGYA00511137_ERZ772909 | MGnify/ENA primary metagenome ERZ772909 (study PRJEB29015, sample SAMEA2738095) | human oral metagenome | biome: human oral; feature: human-associated habitat; material: saliva | place: China | collected 2270 ... | reverse complement strand
TCCTTTAACATTACTAAGCGTTAAAGGGTATAGCGAAGAACCTAAAATTGAAAAATGTGAAATCACCTATTATCTTTATGCAGATGCTGATGAAGATGTACTATTAAAATTCTGTTATTCATCATTAAATAATTCATTCATATATAATACACTAAAGAGTGTAATAAACTTTGAAATTAAATTCATTTTAATAGATTAAGAAAAAAGAAAATCGAGTAATCTCGACTTTCTTTTTTTTAAAATTAAATTTCTCTTCTTGTTCTTCTTCTTGGACGTGGGTACATTTCTTGTTCTACTTCGTTTTTACCATATCCACTTGTGAATGAGCTAGCTTCTGGTTGAGCTGGACGTTGTGCTAAGATATCTCTTTCAACACTCACTCCATCTTCTTCGAATCCAGTAGCGATTACTGTAACGATGATTTCATCAGTTTTTTCTAGCTCTTCGTTAAATACTGTACCGAAGATCATGTTTACTTCATCATCACTAGCTTCTTGAACGATACTTGCAGCTGCTTGAGCTTCAAATAAACTTAATGATGGTCCACCAGTGATGTTTAATAACACACCTTTTGCTCCAACTATAGAAGTTTCTAGTAATGGAGATGAAATAGCTTTTTTAGCTGCTTCGATAGCTCTGTTTTCACCTGAAGCTACACCGATACCCATTAATGCTGAACCTTGATCAGCCATGATAGCTTTAACATCAGCGAAGTCAAGGTTAACTGTACCAGATACGTTAATTAAGTCAGAAATACCTTGTACCCCTTGACGTAATACGTTATCTGCTTCAACGAATGCTTGCATCATTGGAGTAGATTTATCAACGATATCTAATAATCTATCGTTAGGAATAACGATAAGTGTATCTACTGCACCTTTAAGTGAGTTAATTCCTGCTGTAGATTGTACTTGACGTTTTTTACCTTCAAAGTTGAATGGACGAGTAACAACACCTACTGTTAATGCTCCTAATTCTTTAGCAATTCCTGCTACGATTGGAGCAGCACCAGTACCAGTTCCTCCACCCATACCAGAAGTAACGAATACCATGTCTGCCCCTTCTAGTGCTTCTTCAATTTTATCTTTAGTTTCTTCAGCTGCTTTACGTCCTACTTCTGGGTTAGCTCCAGCTCCAAGACCTTTAGTTAATTTTTCACCGATTTGAATTCTTACGTCTGCTTTAGAACGTTTTAATGCTTGAGCATCTGTGTTAACTGCGATAAACTCTACGTTTTGAATTCCACTTTCTACCATTCGGTCAACGGCGTTACCACCACCGCCACCAACACCTACTACTTTAATTACTGCTGATTGATCAAATTCTTCAAACATTCTTTATTTCCTCCTGATTATTATTCAAAAAACGAATTATACATTTTAGTTATTTTATCAAAGAAGTTTTTCTCTTCTTTTTCTTTATCTTTTTTCTCTTCTTCGTAATATACTTCTTCCTCTAACTCTTCTGTATGAGGTTCAGTAATTACGGGCGTTTCAACTTTTGAATTGCTTACTGAGATTTCTTCTACTGCAGAAACATTTTCAAATGTTGAATTTGTATTTTTTACTGTTGGCACTTCATCAGTTACTTGATATCCAAATAATGACTCAATTTTATAACTACTAGTCAATGTTCCAACAACTACTGAAAGTTCTGGAGAATTAGCTCCAATAATTTTCGGAGATCCAATTCTAACATTCATTTTTCTTAGCATATCTTTAGCTAAGTCTAATACTCCTGGCATTAATGTTGTTCCACCAGTTAGTACTACGTTTCCTTTTACTCTATTTATTCCAGCTTTTCTAAGAACATCAAATGAACGTAAGATTATTTCTTCTACTATTTCTTCGATATAATCTGCAAGTTCTTTTTGAGTATATGGTTCTTCATCTGGCTCTAGATTATCTAATTCAATAATTACTTGTGGTGATGCTAAATCATAAAATGCATGTCCTTGTGTAACTTTTATCTCTTCAGCACGCTTTAGCGGAACATTTAGTACATCTGAAATAGTTCGAGTAATATCCTCTCCAGCTAGCTCTATAGACTGAGATAATTGCAATATTCCATCTTCAAAATAGCTCACTGTTGTAAGTCCAGCACCAATATCAATTATTACTGATCCATAATCTTTTTCTTCATCATTAAGCAGTAATTCTCCTAATGCATGAGAAGTACAAAACGTCTCATTACAATCTAGACGTAAGTTTTCAATACTTTTATATATTGTGTGAAGATGAGTTTTAGAAGTCAAAACTCTATTTCCTGTTACTTCAAAAGCATTATGAACAGTCATTCCTTTAGGTTTTCTTATATTTTCAATATCATCAAGACGATAGTAATCTGGAATTACTTGAACCACTTCTCTTTCACGTGGTAATGGTAGAATTTTTGCTTCTTCAATTACTTCTTCGATATCCCTACCATCAATATCGTGTTTTGTATCAAATTTAATTTCCGCTACACTTTTTTTAATATGAGTGTGTATACTTGGAACTGCTACATATAATGATCTTATGTCTTTATTAGCTTCACTCTTAGCAATATCTATTGCTTTTTGAATATCTCTAGATGCAGATTCTACATCGATTATGTTACCACGTTTAATAGACGTAGTTTTTACGACTCCAACACCAAGTATATTCAATTTTTCATATACTACATCTGCTATAATCACTTTTATACTAGATGATCCCAGATCTATTGAAGTATATAATTGTGAACTCAAGTCAAACACTCCTTCCTTTTAAAACTTTGTTATTATAATAAAATTGTAAATACACACATATTTTATTTACACATACTAAATTATAACATAAAATTAGAAAAAAAAATATGCAAAACTTCAAAAAAAATTAAATTTTATTAAAATATTTTCAATTTGTAATATAATTAATAACTTTTTTAATTTTATATAATTTTTGAATAAAAAAAGTACCCAAAACACAAAATTCTGGATACTTTTTTTGCTATTCATTTTTGTTATTAGTTACTGATTGTTGTTCGGTATTTTTAATATTTTTAGTGGTTGTTGTTTTGGAATTTGTAGTAGAATTTTCAGTTTTGTTATTTTTTTCTACTGCTTCTGTCTCTTCTGATTCTTCTTTGTTAGATTTTGATGATTTCTCATCTTTTAGTCCCTGACGTGCAAGCAATTGTTTAATACTATCATTTCTTCTTTTTTCTGTTTTTGGCGTTTCTAAATATGCACCATTTATCAGATTTAAAGTTGTATTATTTTTATCTTCAATATATTTTGATATTTCATCATAATAATTTAGTTTATCAGAAAAGCTTGCTCTTAGCGCTTTTACTTTTTGACCATCCTTCATATATATAGTGACATTGTCACCATCTTCATTTATAATTTCTGATATTTGAAGTCTAACTTCTTCTTTTAAATTATTTAAATTCTTATATATCTCATCTAACTTATCACTGTCATCTTTAAAATTTTCTAGAATTGGCAGATTATAATTATTTCTTATTTTTCCAGAGTATGGCTTACCATTTTCCATAATTATCTCTATACTACCATCTTCTTTTTTATTTTGTGCAATAAAATTATATTCCTCAACTTTCACCTTAATGGTAGACGGTAATTTTGACTGCACAGAAACAGATTTAAATATTTCGAATCTCGATTGAATGTTTTTTTGAATTTCTTCATCTTTTATAGACCAAGTTCTTAGATTATTGTTTATGTTACCCGCTTCCAGTATCTCTTCTTTAGTAATTTGATTATTACCTTCAATATCTATTGTTTTTAGTTTTAAATAATTACTAAATAATAATGTAAATACTGCTATCACAATTAAAAATAAAGTTACTATGAATATTAATTCTCTTCTTTTTTTTCTTTTTATCTTTTCTAATGAGCTTCTTCTTTTCTCATTATTCATTTTTGCTAGTAACCTTTTATTCTTTTTGTTCATCGCTCTTAATCCTCTTGGCTAATCTTTTCAAACGTAGCTATAAACTCATCTCCACGATCTTCGAAACATTTATATTGATCCCATGATGCACATGCTGGTGATAATAGAACTATATCATCTTCTACAGCAAGTTTGTTAGCTAAGATTGTAGCATCATCAACCTTCGTCGCTTTATGACAATCTACTCCATTAGTAGTTGCTAAGTCATATAGTATTTCTTTACTTTCTCCAACAACAACCATTGCTTTGATTCTCGGGAAGAATGGTACTAATTCCTTAAAATCAATTCCTCTATCTTTCCCCCCACAAACTAATATTATATTTTTCTCAAATCCAGAAAGTGCTGTAGTTGTAGCAACTGGATTTGTAGCTTTAGAATCATTATAGAATTTCACTCCATTATGCTCTCCAACATATTGCAATCTATGTTTTACTCCACTAAAACTATACAGTACTTCACGAATTGTTTCAATGGATGCACCTTTTATGTATGATATTAATGCTGCATTTATTGCATTTTCTACATTATGTATACCTGGAAGAGACATTTTTGTTATATCAAATAGTTCTACGTCCTTATACACTACTATATTATTTCTTACAAATACATCCGCTTCAGGATTTTCTTTTGTATCATAAAGAATTACTTGTGAATTTATTTTACTCAATTCATATTTTTCTAATTCTTTAATATTTAAAACTAGAATATCATCTTGGGTTTGATTTTTATAGATATTTCTCTTAGCATTTCTATAGTTTTCTACGCTACCATGATAATCTAAATGACCAACGCCTAAGTTTGTAATCGCCGCTACCGATGGTTTGAAATACTTAGTTCCTTGTAATTGGAATGATGATACTTCAGTAATAATTAAAGAATTAGGATGATTATATGCTACTTCAATAGAAGGATACCCTATATTTCCTGCTAAAAAGACATCTTTATTAGCTGCTTTTAGTATATCAAACGTCATTTGTGTAGTTGTAGTTTTTCCATTAGTACCAGTAATCGCTACCATGTCAATATTAAACAATGTGTTAGCTAATTCTATCTCAGTTATAATATCAATATTTTTTTCTATTGCTCTTTGTAAAAATTCAATTTCATATTTTATTCCTGGATTTTTAACTATTAAGTCTATAGTATCTAAAAGTTCTAACGGATGACCACCATCAACTATTTTTACACCTAAGTTTTTTAATTCAATAGCTTTTTCATCAGTACTTAGATCATCAAATGCATTTAGGATTACATTATAGCCTAATTTATTTAAGATTTTGGCAGTTGAGTAACCGCTTCTAGCAAATCCTAATACTAATATTCTTTTATCTTCTAAATTTATCATTTTATATTACTCCTACAAAATACCCTATAGCTGAAGAAATAACGGCTATAACAACAAAAATGTATACTGTTTTCACTTCACCATAACCTGATAATTCAAAATGGTGATGTAATGGTGACATTTTAAAAATTCTTTTACCAGTTTTCTTGAAGTACGCTACTTGAATAATTACTGATAGTGTTTCTAATATATATACTAAACCAATAAATAAAAATGCTACTTCTTTATGCAAGATTACTGAAATTGCCGCTAAGATTCCACCTAAAGCTAATGATCCAGTATCCCCCATAAATATTTTTGCTGGATTTCTATTAAATAATAAGAATCCTATAAGTGCTCCTACTATTGTTAAACAAAATACTAATACAGGGAAGTTATTTTCTTTATATGCTAATAAAGCAAATGTACTAGTTGTAATAATTGTTACGCTAGTAGCTAATCCATCTAATCCATCTGTTAAATTTACTGCATTAGAAAAACCAGTTTGCCAAAATACTAAGAAAATTATATAGAAATATGAAATATTTAAATTATAATCCAATACTGGAATATGTATATAATTAACATCTTTGTAAATGAAAGTTACTAATATATAAAATATTACAGAAAATAGTATTTGTAACATTAATTTTTTTCTTGGTGCTAATCCATCATTTTTCTTTTTCACTACGATTAACATATCATCTATATATCCTATTATTGAGAAAGATATAGTAGTGTAAATGAACAGTATATAGTATTGTATATTCGAACTATCTAAAAGCATAGCAACTATAAGTGAAATAACTATCGCAATTATAAAAGAAATACCTCCCATGGTAGGTGTTCCTTTTTTATGCATATGACTTTGTGGCCCTTCTTCTCTGATTGCTTGGCCAAACTTTAGTTCATGTAAATATTTTATTAATCTAGGTAGCATTAACACTGTCAGAAAGAATGCTACCCCTAATAACGATATAGCCACCGTTATACTTGAATTACTCATTTCGTTCTCCTAACTAAATTTTATTTTTATCTTTTCCCCTTTTTTCACAAATCTTTGTGCTGGAACAGATTGTTGTTTAGCAAATCCATTCCCTTCGGTTTCAATATCTAATCCAGATAATTTAGCGTAGTTAAGTACGTCTACTTTTGACCATCCTGTAAAGTTAGGTGTAATAATATTTTCATCAGAGACTAATAAGAATACTCTCTCTCCTTGTTTTATTACATTCCCTGCTGAAGGATATTGGCCAATCACATTAGTTCCACTTCCAATTGTTATTATATTTTTAGTTTTTTGTTGTAAATTAACAATTGTAGTTTCAACATTCTCACCTACAAGATTATCCATTTGATAACTTTGAATTGTGTTGTTATCATTTGATTTCTTAACATTTAAATAGTTAAGAGTATTTTCCATTATTGGTTTAAATATTTCAGAGGCAGCATTAGCACTACTTGCTCCTAATTCTTTCGAAGGTAATTTCATACCAACATATAGAATAACTTGTGGATCTTCACTAGGTGCATATCCTATAAATGAGTGCATTACTTTATATGGGCTATTATAGTATGTACCTGTTTTCGGATCTACAACCTGTCCTGTTCCTGTTTTTCCTGACGTACTATAGTTGTCTACAGCATATCTTTTACCACCTTGGGCCCAAGTTCCGTTTACAACTCCATATAATTCTTCTTTCATTATATCTACCGTATGTTTAGAAATAGGAGTTCCTACTACCGTTCTTTGCCCAATATTGACATCTTTATCAATTGTTTTATCATGAATTCTTTGTAAAAAGTATGGTGCTAACATCTGTCCATCATTTAAAATTGCTGTTTCTGCTTGAACCATTTGCATCGCAGTTACCGTACTACCTTGTCCAAATACTGTTGTTGAAGCTGAAACTTTATTATTAAATACTAAATCACCAGTTGCTTCATTACCATATAATGAATTTGTACTTTTTCCAAATCCAAAGTTTTCTAAGCCTGTTTTTAATTTTTCAGTTCCCAATTCATTTAATAATGTTAACATTAAAGTATTTGCAGATTGTTGGAAACCATGACGTTGAGTAATTGTTCCCCAACCAATCTTATTCCAGTCAGAAATTGTAGCGTCTTCCACTCGATATGAACCAGATCTAAAGTAACTATCTGGTTTATATATATTATTTTCTACCATTATTGACATTGTAAATGTTTTAAATGTCGAACCTGGTTCATAAGCTGAGTTATAGAAAATATTTGACCATGCACTTGCCAGATTTTCTTGAGTATTTGGATTAAATGCAGGTGTTTGTCCCAATCCTAATATCTCACCAGTTTTAGGACTAACAGCTATTGCAAATGCACTTTCTGGTTCATATTTATCATGAATATCTTTCAGTGTATTATCTATAAAACCTTGAATATTCTTATCAATTGTTAAATATATATCTGCTCCGTCAACAGGTTTAATCTCAACTTTAGGAATATTAGAAACGACTTTCCCCCATGCATCTTTAGCATAAGTAATATGTCCTTCTTTTCCTCTTAGATAATAATCAAAAGTCTTTTCGACACCTAAACGACCAGTAATCAAATCACTATCTGGTGAATTTTGAGCAAAACCTAAAAAGTTTCCAAGCATACTTCCGTTTGGATAATATCTCTTTGTTGTCGCTATAAATTCGATACCTGGCAATTTCAACTCTTCGATTTTCTTTTTGTCTTCTACACTTATATCTTTACCAGCAGTTCCAAATTCTACTTGATATACTCCTTGTTTACTAAGTATATCTTTTATCTTGTTTTTATCTAATTTTATAAATTTAGATAGTTCTTCTGCTGTTTTGTTAATATCTACAACATGTCGTGGATTTGTTTCATCCTCTGTAGCTTTATCTGAAACTACCGCTACTAGCTTGTAAGATTCAATATTGTCAGCTAGTATATTCCCATTTCTATCATAGATTTTACCTCGATTTGGTTGTAAACTACTATCTATCTTATACTTTCTATCTGCTAATTCTGAAAGATTATGTCCCCTTACAGTTCCAATTAGCATCATTTGTCCTATATTTAATATTAATATCCATACAAAGAAAAAAACAAAAATTAGAAAAAATACAATTTTTGTTCTTTCTCGAGAGATATAATCTTTTTTTTCTAAACTTTTTCTATCTTCTAAAAACTTTAAGGTTATTATTTTCTTAAAAAGTTTTATCAATTATCTCACTACCTTTATACTATCTTTTTGAGTTTTCATTCCTACTGCCTCAGCAATTCTTTTAACTCTTTCGTAAGATGACAGATTGTTTATCATTACTTTTTGTTCATTGTTATTTTTTTGTTTTTCTGATATTACAATATCATTTTTTTGTTGAGCACTTCGTAGTGAATAAATCTCTCCTTTATAGTTTAACATAACTACGTTAGCAAGTAAAATAACTCCTACAAAAATTCCATAAGCAGTTTTTTCCAAAAAATTAAATTTTACTTTTTCTTGTACTTTTCTTACTCCATACTCACGACTATATACCTTTAATGTCGCCATTACTTTCCCTCCCCACTATTTGGTTTGAACTTGTGCAATGCGTAATTTTGCACTTCTAGATCTATTATTTTCTTCTAATTCAATATCACTTGGATATATTGGTTTTCTTGTAATTACTTTTAATTTAGATAAACTTTCTTCTGGCATTATCGGAAGGTTTTTCGGTACATCTTTTGACTTAGCATACGAGTTGAATATTTGCTTACATATTCTATCTTCTAATGAATGGAACGTAATAACAGATATTCTCCCTCCAATTCCAACGATTTCAATAGCTTGTTCCAAAGAATCTTCAAAGACTGATAATTCATTGTTTACTGCAATACGAATTGCCTGAAATACTCTTTTTGCAGGATGTCCTCCAGTTCTTCTTTTGGCAGCCGGGATAGATTCTTTAATAATTTCTACTAATTCAAAAGTAGTTTCTATAGGTTTAATTTCGCGTTTTTTTTCAATATTTCTCGCGATTTGTTTAGAAAAGTTTTCTTCCCCATAGCGATAAAATATTTTAACTAAATCATGATAACTATATTCATTAACAACTTCATAAGCACTAATTTTTGCATCAGTGTCCATACGCATGTCTAATCTTGTATCATAATTATAACTAAACCCTCTTTCAGGTGTATCTAATTGTGGTGATGAAACTCCTAAATCATAAAGAACTCCATCAACTTCATGTACACCATGCTCTGCTAATTTTTCTTTTAAATTAACAAAATTAGATTTAATAAAGACAACTTTATCACTGTATTCAGCTAATTTTTCTTTGGCATTTTCTAATGCAACATTATCTTGATCAAATGCATATAGTTTACCATTTTTTAATCGCTTTAAAATTTCTAAACTATGCCCTGCTCCACCAAGAGTACAGTCTACATATATACCATCTTCTTTTATATCTAAGCCTTCTACAGCTTCATTTAATAATACACTATAATGTTTAAACATTTTCATCCATCCTAAAAATCAAAATCTTCTAATTCTTCAGCTATTTCCTCTACGCTAGCTTCACTTTCAACAAGTAAATCTTCCCAGCGAGTCTTATCCCATATTTCTATCCTATTTGATAAACCATTTACAACACACTCTTTATCTAAAAAAGCGTGTTCTATAAGGGCGTTTGGAATATTAATTCTTCCTTGTTTATCTATTTCAACTTCAGTGGCTCCAGAAAAGAAGAAACGTTGGAAAGTACGAGCATTTTTCTTAGTGATAGGCAGTGACTTGATCTTACTTTCCACCTTTTGCCACTCTTGTAGTGAATAGCCAAATAAACAAGAGTCTAGACCTCTTGTGATAATAAATTTTTCACCTAGTTCATCTCTGAACTTTATTGGAATACTAAGCCTTCCTTTGGCATCCATTTTATTATTGTATTGACCAATAAACACTACTTCTCACCACCTTACCTTTATAATTTACCACATTTCCCCACTTTTTTCCACTAATTTCTAAAAAAAAATGAATTTTTTTGATTTTTTTACCAAAAAAAAAAGAAAAAGCATTTATAAACTAAAATGTTTAAAAATGCTTCTTCTTTTAATTATAATATTCTCTTTCATTCTCACCATCTAAGAAGTGAGAAGCACTTAAAGAATGTATTCTTTCTACTATTCTTAAAGCCTTTGTTTTGTCCACTGTTGTTCTTCCATTAGATAACAATTCCGCTAAATCATCTATACTTAAATTAGATGAGAAAAATGTTGGTAATTTTTCTGCTTCTCTATGATTAATGATTGGCCCAAGCACCTCATCACGAATAAACTCCGTAATATTTTCTGCTCCTATGTCATCAATAATAAGAATTTCTTGATCCCTTATAAGATCAATATATAAATCATAACTGTTATTACTAATCTTTGATTTTATTTTTCTAATAAATTCAGGATAGTATAAAATTGCTGGTTCTTTACCATTCTGTTTAAAATAATTGTAAATACATCCCATCAAGTATGTCTTTCCAGTTCCTGTAGGTCCATACACATATGCACCTCTTGTACTTTGCTTATCAAGTATACTCATACAAGTGTTGATAATTTCTATTGCTAATTTAGCTTTCTTACTATTTTTGGATAAGTTATCAAAAGTATATGTTAGTACTCTCCTTGGAATAAATTCCGTCTTAATTTTATTCGATGTTTTTTGATTTTCAACTTTTTGTTTATATTCATCAGTCTCTTGATAAACTATATTAACCTCTTTATCACTACAAACTAATTTTGGTCTATGCTCAATATTTAATAGTTTATCTTTTGAAATATAATATTGATAAAATTTTTCAAGATTATTTTCAACGTCAATTTTAGAAAAATTATTATCACGAATAAACTTAATTATCTCTACATCACTCAGAACTTTTTCTGTGATAAACTTCTTAAATGAATTTTCTGTATTACTTGATACTATGTTGGATAATTTTTTCATTATACATCCCCTTTATTATATAATACTTTCATCAAATCTTTAAAAGTATCCTCATCTTCTTTTGTAACTACTCTGTCCTCTTCCTTTTTTGATTGATTAAAGCTATTTTGCCTATTTTGTAAATATTCAGGAAACGGAGCATGATTTGATTTTCGATTATTTGAATAAGATTTTTGTGGACTCTTATTAGTGCTAAAAGCTTTAGTTTTCTGATTTCTATTAGCTCTAACAAAATCTATAGCATCTTTAGCTCCAAATAATTTTTGAGCACTCCATGTACTTGCAATTTTATCTATATAGTTTATATGTGGTATTGAATTTTTACCACTTTGCTTAATAGAATACTCTAATAATATATTTAGTACACCAGTAGGAAAATTATACTTACTTTGTAATTCTTCAATATTTTTGGCATCTACTTTAGAAAGTACTATTCCTACCTGCTTATTTAAATATTCTATAAAATTAGTGTTATCGACCTCTCTAGCGAATTTTTCATCTTCAGTTAACTGCTGTTCTTTTTTACTAACAAGATTTTTATTTACCATACGATCAAGAGTC
>ERZ772909.1701-NODE-1701-length-11822-cov-6.290388_pt1 | contig 11822 bp, 7 predicted proteins | sample MGYA00511137_ERZ772909 | MGnify/ENA primary metagenome ERZ772909 (study PRJEB29015, sample SAMEA2738095) | human oral metagenome | biome: human oral; feature: human-associated habitat; material: saliva | place: China | collected 2270 ... | reverse complement strand
GCAAGCAGAACCTGCCGCTCCAGCGCCTCATGAGTCACGAGTCGATCCTGTCGGTCGCGACGTCTTTCGGCTATCCGGACGTGTCCGGCCTGTACGCAGCTGTCGGCGAGGGACACATCTCCGCGCAAAACGTCGTCTCCAAGCTGGTCGACAACCTGGGTGGGGGAGATGGCACTGAGGAGACGCTGTCCGAGGCCGTGACCCCCGGTTCGCAGAAGCCGCGCTCCGAGGCCTCGGGCGATGCGGCGATCACCGTCACCGGTCTCAGTCCGAATGAGATCTGGGTGAAGCTCGCCAAGTGCTGCACGCCGGTGCCGGGAGACGACATCGTTGGTTTCATTACCCGAGGCCAGGGCGTCTCGGTGCATCGCAGTACGTGTGCGAACGCCGTGCGCCTGGGGCAGCTGCAGCCCGAGCGATTCGTCGACGTGTCCTGGAACGAGAAGGGGTTGGGTGCTCCGTTCCGCGTGCAGATCGAGGTGCGCGCTCTCGACCGTGGCGGACTGCTGTCCGATCTGACGCGCGTCCTGTCCGACTATCGCGTCAACATTCTCGCCGCCGCGCTTAAGACCGACGGCGATCAGGTTGCCTCCGGAAACTTCTCGTTCGAACTGGCTGACCTCGGGCACCTGAACGCTGTCCTGTCCGCACTTCGTCGGGTCGACGGAGTCTTCGAGGCGGTGCGCATCGGCGCCGATTCATAGACGAGGCGTGGGCGGCCTGCGTCGATCCAGGCAAAATGGGTGTTACATCCGTCCCCTTTTGGGTAATGAGCTTTCCCCTGCTCGTTAGATGTGACACACTAGCAGTGTGTGTCACATCGGCACGCACCCGCGCCGGGCGTAAGCCCTCGTCTCAGAAGGAATATCGTGACCACGACGCCGATTCCGAATAACGAAACCGCTCCCGAAGCTGCCACCTCGACGACTGAGGAGGTCGTTGCCTCGGCGACGATCGCTGCTTCTGAGGTGCCCGAGCACCCCTTCGCCCGTATCGGCGAGGACGGCACTGTCTATGTCAAGGATGGAGACGAGGAGCGCGTCATCGGCGGCTTCCCAGAGGGCATTCCTGCTTCTCCCTACGCTCTGTACGAGCGCCGCTACGCAGACCTCGAAGCCACCATCAAGCTTTTTGAGGATCGCCTGGGCACGCTGAGCCCGCGCGACATCGACCAGACTCTCGCAACGCTGCGTGAGCAGGTCGCCTCTCCGAACGTTATCGGCGATATCCCGGCGTTGCGTGAGCGAGTCGCGGCGGCCACGAAGGCTGCCGAGGAGCGCAAGGAAATCGCCCGCGAGGAGCGCAAGGCTGCCAAGGCTGCCGCTCTCGCCGAGCGCACCTCCGTCGTTGAGCGCGCCGAGGCTATCGTCGCCCAGGACCCCGCCAAGACTCACTGGAAGCAGTCGGGCCAGACCCTGCGCGACCTCCTCGACGAGTGGAAGAACCTGCAGCGCCGCGGTCCGCGCCTGGAGAAGGCGATTGAGGATGAGCTGTGGAAGCGTTTCTCCTCCGCGCGCACCCAGTTCGATCGCCACCGCCGCCAGTTCTTCTCGCAGCTTGATCAGGCTCAGTCCGAGGCGAAGCGTGTGAAGGAAGCCCTGATCGCCGAGGCCGAGGCCCTGTCTTCGTCCGTGGACTGGTCGCGCACCTCCGGTGCCTACCGTGAGCTCATGAACCGCTGGAAGGCAGCCCCGCGCGCCTCGCGTAAGGAAGACGACGCGCTGTGGGCGCGTTTCCGCGCCGCTCAGCAGGTGTTCTTCGACGCTCGCCGTGCCAAGGACGAGGCCACCGACGCGGAGTACCGCGAGAACCTCGTCGCGAAGGAGGCGATCCTCGTTGATGCCGAGGCGATCCTGCCGGTGACCGACATCGATCGTGCGAAGGCTCAGCTGCGTCAGATCCAGGATCGCTGGGAAGAGGTAGGCCGCGTGCCTTCCGCCGACCTGCACCGCATTGAGGGTCGTCTGCGCGCCGTCGAGGCCGCCGTCCGCGAGGCCGAAGAGAAGGAATGGCGTCGCACCAACCCCGAGACGCGCGCACGTGCGGCGGGCATGGTTGGTCAGCTTGAGGAGCAGATCGCTCAGCTCGAGCGTTCTCTGTCTGAGGCCGAGGCCAAGGGCGACGAGAAGTCCGCCAGGAGCGTCCGCGAGGCTCTCGAGACCAAGCGAGCCTGGCTCGCGCAGATCTCCTCCTCCATGGAGTGACATGCGTCTTCACGTCATTCCGTCGCCTTTTTACGCGGCGAATGGGCTTGTGCTCGTCCCTTCCGGGGCGGGCACTGCCCTTGTTGTCGACCCCTCCGCCGGCATCAGGCACCTGATTCGGCAAATCCTCGAACTCGAGGGCGTGAGCGTCGGTGCCGTGCTGCTTACCCACGGCCACCCCGACCACGTGTGGGATGCGGCCGAGGTCTCCACCTGGGGAGCAGACGGTTCTACGGTCCCGTGCTACCTGCCGGGACCGGACATGTACCGCATGGACGATCCGGCCTCTTTCCTGCCCATGGCCCCGCCCGACTTCGTGGGACCCTGGGTGAGGCCCACCGACCTGCGTGAGATGCCCGCGGACTCCGTCGAGCTGACCCCGGGCGTGTGGCTGCGCATGGTGCCCGCCCCCGGTCACACCGAGGGCTCGGCGCTCTTCCTCGGGCACAGCCCGCTGGACGTGCGCGTCAATAACCAGTCTTTCTACGCCAGCGAGGAGGCGGTGCCGTGGGCGCTGTCCGCCGACGTCCTGTTTAAAGACAGCGTGGGGCGCACCGACATGCCCGGCGGTGACGAAACGCAAATGCGTCACTCGCTGCGCACTATTTCCAACGCCCTCGACCCGAGCACGATCCTCATCCCCGGCCACGGTCCGGCGACTACGCTTGCGGATGAGATACGCTCCAACCAATACTTGATCCGCGCCCGTCGTATCGGCTAGCGCAGGTGTCGTTCGATCTCAAGGATTTTGTTATGGCTCGCACGTCTTTGTCAGGTTTCCCCGAATGGCTCCCCGAGGGGCGCATCATTGAGATGCACGTCCTCGACGAGCTGCGCCGTGTCTTTGAGCTGCACGGCTTCGCGGGAATCGAGACGCGTGCGGTCGAGACGCTGGCGCAGCTGGAGGCCAAGGGAGAGACCTCGAAGGAGATCTACGTTCTTGACCGCCTGCAAGCGCTAAAGGCTGCGGCCGCGGGTGCGCGCGCTCCCAAGGACAAGGGCATGGGTCTGCACTTCGACCTGACCGTCCCCTTCGCGCGTTACGTCGTGGAGAACGCCAACGAGTTGGATTTCCCCTTCAAGCGCTATCAGATTCAGAAGGTGTGGCGCGGGGAGCGCCCGCAGGAGGGACGTTTCCGCGAGTTCACGCAGGCCGATATCGACGTCGTGGGCAACGGCGAGCTGCCCTTCCACTTCGAGGTGGACCTGCCTCTCGTCATGGCCGAGGCCCTCAACAGCCTGCCGATCCCGCCGGTGCGCGTGCTCGTCAACAACCGCAAGGTCGTTCAGGGCGTGTGCGAGTCCCTCGGAGTCACCGACGTCGAGGCGGCTCTGCGCGGGCTTGACAAGATCGACAAGATTGGGCCCGAGGGCGTGGCCAGGGAGCTGGCCGAGTCCGGCATCGACGGCGACCAGGCGTCCGTTCTGCTCCAGATGGCCCAGATTCGCACGGCTGATTCGGCTGAGGTGCGCGAGCGCCTGGCTGTACTGGGCGTGAGCGGTGAGCTGCTGGACGAGGGGCTGAAGGAGCTCGCCGAGCTGCTCGACACCGCCAACAAGCGCATGCCGGGTGCCGTGGTCGCCGACCTGAAGATCGCGCGCGGCCTGGACTACTACACGGGAAGCGTCTACGAGTCAGAGATTGAGGGCCATGAGGACCTCGGGTCGATCTGCTCGGGCGGCCGCTACGATTCCCTGGCCAAGGACGGTAAGCGCACCTACCCGGGCGTTGGCCTGTCCATTGGTGTCTCGCGCCTCGTCTCGCGCATGATCTCTGCGCCGCTGGTGCGTGCCTCGCGTAAGGTTCCCACGGCCGTCGTCGTGGCCGTGACCAACGAGGAGCACCGCGAGCGTTCCGAGGAGATCGCGGCGACGCTGCGTGGGCGAGGCATCTCGACCGACGTCGCCCCGAGCGCGGCGAAGTTCGGTAAGCAGATCAAGTTCGCGGATAAGCGAGGCATCCCCTTCGTCTGGTTCCCGGGTGAGGAGGGGGCCGCCGACACGGTCAAGGACATCCGCACGGGAGAGCAGGTTCAGGCCGACGCCGCGACGTGGGAGGTTCCCGCGGCGGACGCGGTGCCCACTGTGGAGAAGGTGACGGCCTGAGTGCCGACCACCGCGGTTGAAGGCGCCCGCCGCCTCGCGGGCGCGCTCAAGGACTCGTTGGAGGCGATGCCCCAGGGCGCCCGCCCCGAGGCCGAGCGGGCGCTTCGTCGCCTGCAGGACCTCGTGCTGCCGCGTCTGGAGGACGCTGACGCGCCCCTGCTCGTCGTGGTCGGCGGGTCGACGGGTTCGGGCAAGTCGACCCTCGTGAACTCGCTGCTTGATCGTAATGTGTCCCGGTCGGGTGCCGTTCGCCCCACGACTCGGCGCCCGGTCGTGGTGTGTTCGCCCGCGGCTCGCGCGTGGTTCATGTCGGATCGCGTGCTGCCTCGATTGGCGAAGCACGAGGGCGGGGCGGGTACGAGCCTGGACGCCGTGACGGTGGTGGTGGACGACATGATGTGGCCGTCGATCGGCATCTTGGATGCCCCCGACATCGATTCGGTCGAGGAGGGGAACCGTCGGCTCGCCTCGGAACTTCTCGATGGCGCGGATCTGTGGATTTTTGTCACGAGCGCTGCTCGCTACGCGGACGCGGTCGCGTGGAGGCATCTGGAGGAGGCGGCCGAGCGCGGCCTTCGTGTCGCCATCGTCCTCAACCGGGTGCCCGAGGGCGCGCAGGAGGAGATCCGAGCGGATTTGACCTCGCTCGCGCGGCGCCGAGGCCTGGGCGAGGTGCCCATCATCGTGATCACTGAGCAGCCCCTGACGGAGGGGCGTCTTCCCTTCGATGCGATCGCCGCCGTGGGGTCTTTCTTGCGGGGGATCGGGCACGACGCGCAGGAGCGCGCCGCCATCATTCGTTCTTCCCTGTCGGGGGCCGTTGCCGCATCGCTCGACGAGGCCATGAAGGCGTTGGACGGCGCCCGAGAGTCCTACCGCGCGATCGCCTCCGCGAGCGAGGGCATCGATCAGCTGATCGCCTCGGGCGCTCGAGAGGTTGCCTCCTCGTCGAGCGACGACGTCTTGCGCGGCGAGGTGAGCGCCCGCATCGCCGAGGTGCTCGGCTCGTGGGACATGACACGCACTCTGGCCAGGGTCCTTGGCAGCGTGCGTGAGCGCGTCATGGGTGCCGTGCGCGGAACTGCTGCCCCCGAGGAGCAGGTGCGTCGTGACTTGACCGGCGGGCTGGCTCAGCGCTTGAGCGATCAGTACCATCGTGCGTGGACCGAGGCTCTGCGTCTGGCCGAGCCGGTCGTCGCAATCGGCGAGTTCGAGGAGCTGTTGGACGCTCAGGCGTGCCTTGAGCGCGCGCGCAGGACGGCGCAGGCGTGGACCAGCGAGGTGACGCAGATCGTGCGCGGTCAGGCGGAGTCTTCGCGCGTGACGGGGCGGCTCCTGGCCGGAGGAATCAACGTCGTGACGGTGTCGCTCATGGTCAGTGCTTTCGCGATGACGGGCGGCGTCACGGGCATCGAGGTCGGCGTTGCGGGGGCGTCGGCAGCGCTGTCGCAGACGATCCTCGAATCGTATTTCGGTGAGCGCACGGTGCGTGCGCTCGCCGCGCAGGCCCGTGAGGCCCTGGAGTCGCTGGCGGCCGACTCGCTGGCTGACGTCGTCGCCCCCATTGCCGCGAAGCTGGATCGCTCGCAGGAACGGGAGCGCGTCGAGGCCCTCGCGTTGGCGCTCGACGAGGCCCGGGAGGCGCTGGCATGAGGCGCTCATCGATCCCCGTTGCGGCGGCAGCGGCACAGCTCGACCAGATCACGATGCTCGCCGCGTCCGACATCGAGCCGACGACCTTGGCGAGGGTGCGCGAGCTCATCGACGTGACCTCTGAGCGCAGCGAGATGGATCCGACGTGGTGCGTGATCGGCATGCTGGGCGGCACGGGCGCGGGTAAGTCGTCCCTCGTGAACGCTCTGTGCGGGGCGCAGGTCGTGCGCGCGGGTATTTTGCGGCCCACGACCAACGAGGCCTGCGCGGTCCTGCCCGCGGGCCGCGAACCCGCGCAGCTGTTGGGGTGGCTGGGCGTGACCGCGCGTGTGGATGCGCCCGCGGGTCCGCAGGGCGATACCGTCATCGTGGACTTGCCCGACATTGACTCAGTCGAGGCGGCTCACGCCGAGGTGACGCAACGCCTGGCCTCGCGCGTGGACGCGCTGGTCGTCGTGGTCAATCCCCAAAAGTATGCGGACGCGCGCCTGCACGACGAGTGGTTGTCGCGCCTGCGTTCCTCGCACGCCTCCGTGACGGTCGCCCTGACTCACATCGACACGTTGGACGCCGCCTCGCGCGCCTCCATCGAGTCCGACTTGCGCCGCATCCTCGATGCGCGCGGCCTCGCTGGCGCTCGTATCCTTCCCGTCAGTGCGACGACGGGGGAGGGCGTGAGCGCGCTCGCCGCCCATCTCGGCGGGGAAGCTGCCCGTGTGTCGCGTCAGGCAGCTCGTGCGCGCGCCGCCCTGGCCGAGGCCGCGGTCCTTCTGCGCGATGCGCTCGGCCTGGAGGGCACCATCCGTGGGGTCGAGACCGAGGGCCTGGCCGGAGAGCTCGCTCAGGCCGCCGCGGACCTTGCGGGGGCACCTATCATCGAAGAGGCCGTGGCCGGCTCGACGCGGCGCGCGGGTGCGCGTGTCGGCGGCTGGGTTCCCCTGCGCTGGCTCTCGCGTCTGGGGGCCGATCCTCTGCGACGCCTTCACCTGGGCGACGAGTCCCGCGAGGAGAGCGCCACGACGCCCACGCTGCCGACGCGCTCCACCTCCGACGAAGCGGCCTTCGCTAATGCGGTGCGCCGCGAGGTGGCCGCGCGCTCGCAGGGGCGCCCAGAGCGCTGGCGGCGCCTACTCATCGATCGGGCGCTGTCGGGCGCTGGGCAGGTGCCGGAGGGCGCGCATCGCGAGGTGGCTGCGAATCTGCGCGTGAGCGCGAGCGCCCCCGCGGCCGTTCGCTTCCTCGGCGTCGTGCAGCTGCTCGCCTGGCTCGCCTGCGTGGGAGGGGGTGCGTGGATTCTTCTCGCGCACCTGGGCCGCGCGGTCCTCATCGATGCCCGCGTTCCCACGCTCGGCCCGATTCCCGTTCCTCCTGTGATCATTGGCGTGTCGCTCGCGCTCACGCTCCTGTGCGCGGGGGCGAGCCGGGCGATCAGCTCCTGGGTGGCCTCGAGGCGTGCGCGCGCCGTGCGTCGCGACATGAGGGCCCTGTGCCGCGACGAAGTCGAGCGCCTCGTCGTCGCCCCGCTGCGCGCGGAAGACAACCGCCAGGTCACCATCGCCTCCTTCGTGGCGCGCCTGCGCCTGGACCGGAGGTCGTGAAGCGCCGCCTTGGACTGGCGCGAACAGTGAATTCGCCGACGACAGGCACCTTTTTCGAGCAAGCGCGCGCTATGCTGGACGCAGCGATGAGGCGCAGCCCCTTGTTATGGTGCCCCGCGGGACGCGGGATTTGTTGTTATGGGTGAGGCCGCGCTGAGGAGCCGAGATGGCCCGCCCCGATGGTTTTGCTACCCCACACGCAACAGGCAAGGAATGACTATGCCCTCTGACGACTACATGGACCGCGACGAGCGCGACGACATCATGGACATGGATGACGAGCTCGATCTCGTCGATGAGGCCGACGGCCAGGATCGCGACGCCGGGCAGGAAGCCGACGGCGAAGACGGCGATACCGTGACCTTCGCGAGCCTCGGACTGCCCGAGGAGATCCTCGAGGCCGTCACCGATATGGGGTTCCGCGTCCCCACCCCGATCCAGGCCGCCGCGATCCCGCCGCTCCTTGAGCTGCGCGACGTCGTGGGTATCGCCCAGACGGGTACCGGCAAGACGGCCGCCTTCGGTCTGCCGCTGCTGGCCATCGTCGACGCCGATGAGCGCGACGTCCAGGCCCTGGTCCTGGCTCCCACGCGCGAGCTCGCAATGCAGAGCGCCCAGGCCATTGAGGATTTCGCTGCGCGCACCGCCCGCCTCGACGTCGTCCCCGTGTACGGCGGCTCCCCCTACGGTCCCCAGATCGGCGCGCTTAAGCGCGGCGCGCAGGTCGTCGTGGGCACCCCGGGCCGTGTCATCGACCTGATCGAGAAGGGCGCACTCGACCTGTCGAACGTGCGCATGCTCGTGTTGGACGAGGCTGACGAGATGCTGCGCATGGGCTTCGCCGAGGACGTCGAGACGATCGCGTCGAGCGTGCCCGATGACCGCCTGACGGCGCTGTTTAGCGCCACGATGCCCGCCGCCATTGAGAAGGTGGCGCGCGAGCACCTCAAGGATCCCGTCAAGGTCGCCGTCTCGACGGAATCGTCGACGGTCGACACGATTCACCAGACCTACGCGGTCGTGCCCTACAAGCACAAGATCGGCGCGCTGTCGCGCGTCCTGGCCACGCGGGCCCAGCACATTGCGGCGGGTCAGGAGGAGGCCGACGCGGCCATCGTCTTCGTGCGCACCCGCGCGGATGTCGAAGAGGTGTCCCTTGAGCTGTCGGGCCGCGGCTTCCGAGCTGCAGGCATCTCCGGCGACGTCGCCCAGACTGAGCGCGAGCGCATGGTCGAGCGCCTGAAGAACGGCTCTCTCGACGTGCTGGTGGCCACCGACGTCGCGGCGCGCGGCCTGGACGTGGAGCGCATCTCCCTGGTCGTCAACTTCGACGTGCCTCGCGAGCCGGAGGCCTACGTGCACCGCATCGGCCGCACCGGCCGCGCCGGGCGCGAGGGCCGCGCCCTCACCTTCTTTACCCCGCGCGAGTACGGCCGCCTGCGTCGCATTGAAAAGCTGACGGGAACCGAGATGGAAGAGGTCGAGATCCCCTCGCCCGCCGCCGTCTCTGAGTTCCGGGCTCGCCGCCTGCTCGAGGGACTGGGCGCACGAATCGAGCGCGGCCGCCTCGACATGTACAAGGGTCTGCTGGCCGACATGGGCGAGGACGTGAGCGTCGAGGACATCGCGGCCGCGCTCATGGCCACGGCGGTCGGCGACGAGGGACCCGCGCCCCGCCGCGAGAAGGACCGCCGCGGAAATGGCAAGATCCGCCGCGAGGAGCGCCTGGACGAGTCCGGCGAATTCGTCGGCGCATCCTTCGAGGCGGGACGCGATAAGGACCGCCCGCTCAAGGGTGGTGCCAACGGCTCTCGCCGCCGTGGCGGCGGCCGCCCGGCCCCCGGCTCCGGCACGCGCTACCGCATCGAAGTCGGTAAGAAGGACCGTGTCAAGCCCGGCTCGATCGTCGGCGCGATCGCGGGCGAGGGCGGTATCGACGGCCGCGACATCGGCAACATCGAGATCTATCCGACCTTCTCCCTCGTCGACATCACGGCGGATCTGTCGGGCGAGCAGCTGTCGCGTATCTCCAAGGGCTACGTGTCCGGTCGTCAGCTGCGTATCCGCGTGGACGAGGGGCCGGGCGCACGCGGGGAGCGAGACGGCTTCGAGCGCCGCGACTTCGAGCGCGACTACCGAGGCCGGGGCGGCTACGGCGATCGCGAGGGGCGCTTCTCAGATCGCGACGACAAGCGCCCGCACCGCTTCGAGAAGGGCGATGGCTCGCGACCGCGACGCTCGGTGCGCACCGAGCGCTGGGAAAAGGACATCAAGCGTGCGCGTCGTGAACGCGAGGGCGGCCGCGACGGCTGGGAGCGCGACGGTGGCCGCGAGGGCGGACGTCGCCACTTCGGTAAGCGCCGCTACGAGGACTGAGCGCTAGCTCTCCCCACCGGTGGATCGTTCCGACGCGGGACGCAGCCGAGTCACGGCAAACACCGTGAGGATCGCGAGCGCAGCAGCAATCACCCAATAGGGAGCGTAGGCCGCTCCGCCCACCGTGGCGGTGGCGGCCCACGCACTCATGGCCACCGAGACGAGGGCGAGTTCGAGGGCGGGACCGGCGGAATCGGCGACCTGCAGCCACGAGGCGACGCGCCCGTGCTTGGCCTCGGGAGTTACCTCGAGGGCCATGACGGACAGGGGTGCGTGAACGAGGCCGACGCCCAGGCCCACGGCAAGCCAACCGATGAGGGCCACCCACACGGGAATTGCGGGGACGAGGAGGGCCCCCACGGGGATCGCGCCGATAGCCATCAGCGTGCCACCGATAACGGGGAGCCGTCGGCGCAGGCGCGGGTCGTGGACGCGCGCCTGCCCGACCGCGCCGATGGACCACGTGATCGAACCGAGGGTGACCCACCAGGCGGAGGAGGCCTCGGACCAGCCGTGCACGCGCTGGAGGATCAGCGGGATCATGACGGCGAGACCGACTTGGGAAGCGAGTGCGCCGAGCCTCGCCAGGATCGCCGAGGGCATGCCCGGGCGCGACACGAAGGTGCCGCGCGGGAGGAGACGGGGGAGCGCCCACACCGTGATGACCGTGCCGAGGGCGAAAACACCGAATTGCGCGACGGGCGAGGCGAGGGCTCCCGCGAGCTGGAGCAGCACGACCCCGACGCCGACGAGCCCGGCATCACGAGACAGGGCCGCCAGGACGGGGGAGCGCTGTCCCTGCGCGGTCGGCACGGAACGCAAGACAGAGGCAATGGGAAGGGCGGCGATCAGCACGAGGAGGGGAACGACGCCGAAGACGTAGCGCCATCCCCACTCCTGGGTGACGTGACCGGCGATCGCGGGGCCGACCAGGGAGGGAAGCACCCACGCCAGGGAGAAAGACGCGAAGAACGTGGGGCGGTGCCGAGGGGAGGCAACCGAGCCCACGAGCACGTAGAGCGGGACGATGAGGAGGCCGCCTCCCAGCCCCTGCAGCGCGCGCCCGACGACGAAGACGATGACGTGTGAGCCGACGGTGCACACCAGCAAGCCGACTGCGAAGAGCACCAGCCCCGCGAGCAAGACGACACGGGGGCCCTTCCAATCGGCCAGGGCGCCCGCGACCACGGTGGCGCTCAGCTGCGCGGCCAGTGCCGCCCCCGATGCGATCGGGTACCAGGGTGCCGCGTCGAAAGACTCGACGACGACCGGCATGATCGTCGTGGCGGCGAGTTCCTCGAAGGCCACGAGGGTAATGAGAAGCACGGACCCGATGGCCAAGCCAATTTCGGACGGGGTCCACGAAGCGGAAGCGGGGGCGGAGGAATCGTCGGCGGGCATGATGGCCATCCTACTCGCGGCACACGCAACTCTTCGGACGTCAGGCGTACAATGACTTTGCCGCCGCCTGTCTCGCGGATGGTAATGACGAAAGGAATCACAGTGCTTCGCACTCACAACATTGGAACTCTCGGCACCGACCTGGTCGGTTCGACCGTGACGCTCACCGGTTGGGTGGACCGTCGCCGCGATCACGGTGGTGTCGCCTTCATCGACCTGCGTGACGCGTCCGGCATCGCCCAGGTGGTCGTGCGCGACGAGCGCGTCGCCCACGAGCTGCGCTCCGAGTTCGTCCTGAAGGTCACCGGTGAGGTCTGCGCTCGCCCCGAGGGTAATGAGAACCCCCACCTGGCCACCGGCGCCATTGAGGTCATGGGCGACGACATCGAGATCCTCAACACCAGCGCGCCCCTGCCCTTCCAGGTCTCCTCCAATGCTGAAGATTCCGGCAACGTGGGTGAGGAAACCCGCCTGAAGTACCGCT
>ERZ772909.1700-NODE-1700-length-11823-cov-3.271754_pt1 | contig 11823 bp, 8 predicted proteins | sample MGYA00511137_ERZ772909 | MGnify/ENA primary metagenome ERZ772909 (study PRJEB29015, sample SAMEA2738095) | human oral metagenome | biome: human oral; feature: human-associated habitat; material: saliva | place: China | collected 2270 ... | reverse complement strand
AAAGGATACAGAACGTCCTACCATCATGTCGGCTAATTCTTGGTCTGAAACATTTCCAATTTCCACTGTTCCAATCACATTTCCGCGACGAATAACCGTACAGCGATCCGCAACCGCTTGGATTTCTTTAATCTTATGGGTAATTAAGAAGATGGATTTTCCTTCCTTCGTTAATTGCTTCATGATCACAATCAGTTCATCGATTTCTTGAGGAGTTAATACCGCTGTTGGTTCATCAAAGATTAAAATATCCGCACCACGATATAAAGTTTTCAAGATTTCAACACGTTGTTCCATCCCAACCGTGATATCTTCAACTTTCGCATCAGGGTCTACCGCAAGATGATATTTCTTAGAAAGCTCCATAATTTCATGTTTTACCGCATTTTTATCGATAAAACCGAACTTTGTTTGCTCCTTACCGAGGATAATGTTCTCCACTACGCTAAATTTCTTAACAAGCATAAAGTGTTGGTGAACCATTCCAATCTTTAATCGATTCGCTGTATTTGGCGAATCAATCTTTGTCGGTACACCATTGACTTTAATTTCTCCTTCCGTTGGTTCTAATAACCCCGAAAGGATATTCATTAAAGTCGATTTCCCTGCTCCGTTTTCACCAAGAAGCGCATGGATTTCTCCTTTTTTCAATGTTAAATCAATCTGATTATTCGCTACAAAGTCGCCAAACTTCTTCGTGATTCCCTTCATCTCAATCACAAATGTTTCTTCTACCAATCGTCTCACCCCACAAAGTGTTCTATGTATACAAAAGTAGGAGCGAAGAAATACGTATTCTCTTCAGCTCCTACTCCTCTCAATTCAAGTTCGTTTATTTAAAATTAAGGTTTCGCAGGAACTTCTTGTTTTCCTTCGATGATTGCTTTTTTGTATTCAGCAACTTTTGCCTTAACTGCGTCTGATAATTGGCCGTCTGTTAAACCAACACCGTTATCTGATAATCCGTAAAGTACTTGTTCACCACCGTGGTAGTTTCCTTTAGAAGCATCTTCACTAAATTTGATTAGCGCTTGTTTTACACCTTTAAGTGTAGAAGTTAATGTTACGTTACGAGAATCGTTCACTTTACCTTCTGCTTGTTGGTCTTGGTCAACCCCGATTACCCAAATTTGACGGTCTGGGTTAGCTTCAACGATTGATTTAGCTGCTGCGAATACTCCAAGTCCTGCACCACCAGCTGCTGCATAAATGATGTCAACATCTGAAGCGTACATTGCTTCTGCAAGAGATTTTGCTTTAGCACCATCTGAGAATGATTCAGCATATTGAATTTCAACAGTTGCTTTAGGATTTACTGCTTTAACCCCTGCTTTAAAACCAGCTTCGAATTTGTCTAATGCTGGACCGTGCATACCACCGATGAAAGCTACTTTATTTGTTTTAGTTGTTAAACCAGCTGCAACCCCTGCAAGGAAAGCTGCTTCTTGGTCTTTGTAGTTGATTGAAGCAACGTTTGGTTGTTCAACCACACTATCGATAATCGCAAAGTGAGCATCTGGATTTGCTTTTGCTGCTTCATCAACAGCTTTTTGTAATTTAAATCCGATTGCGAAAATAATATTGTACTCATTTAATACCGCAGTATTGAGGTTTGTAGCGTAATCAGATTCAGCTTTTGAAAGAATGTAATCTACACCATTGCCCTTAGTTTTACCACCATTGTTTTTACCCCATTCAAGCAATCCTTCCCAAGCACCTTGGTTAAATGATTTATCATCGACACCACCAGTGTCTGCAACCATTACCGCTTTGAAGTTGTCTGAAGAGCCTGCGCTTTGAGAAGATGCTTGTGAGCTGTCAGATTTTGATCCGCCACACGCTGCTAATACAGCAGTCGCACCAAGTGTCAATGCAAATAAAGCTAAATTCTTTTTAGTTTTCACGATAAAAAACCTCCAATAAATGATTTACTACAGTCATTCTATCATAAATAGAATGAAAATCAAGCTAAATCTTTTCATTGGAGGTAACTTTTATGGAAAACGTTCGGATTTTGCATTTTTATGCGTTGGTTTCACCTGGTTCGGAAGCGTCATTTTCATTGAAAACATGAACATTAACTTTTCTTCCTTTACTTCCATCAGCAGGTCCAACATAGCCACGCGCTTCTAAATCATCAATTATACGCGCTGCACGGTTAAATCCGATACGGAATCTTCTTTGTAAATAAGACGTACTAATCGTTTCTTGTTCTTTTAATAGTTCAATCACTTCGTAGAATAGTTCGTCTTCTGGTTCACTTCCACTAGCAGAAGTTGTGTTTTCTGAAGGCATCATCGCTTCATCATACTCTACTTCTTGTTGATTCTTAACGAAATCAACGATACGTTCGACTTCTTCGTCTGTTAGGAATGCTCCTTGTACACGAATTGGTTTATTTTCACCCATTGGCATATAAAGCATATCCCCACGGCCTAGAAGTTTCTCAGCACCATTGGCATCAATAATCGTACGAGAGTCTGTACCACTGGATACCGCAAATGCGATACGAGAAGGAACGTTGGCTTTAATAATCCCTGTAATAACGTCAACAGATGGACGTTGTGTTGCAAGAATCATATGAATTCCGGCAGCACGGGCCATTTGCGCAAGACGAATAATCGCATCTTCCACCTCATTACTTGCAACCATCATTAAGTCCGCAAGCTCGTCTACAATCACGACGATATAAGGAAGTGTTGGGTTATTTTCGCCAGTTTCACGGTTATATTGTTCGACATGAGCGTTATATCCATCGATATTACGCATTCCCATTGAAGCGAATAATTCGTAACGTTTTTCCATCTCAGCTACTACTTTTTGTAATGCTTGAGCCGCTTTACGAGGGTTCGTTACAACCGGAGTTAATAGATGCGGAATGCCATTATACACATTCAACTCTACCATCTTCGGATCAATCATCATTAATTTAACTTCATGTGGTTTTGTCTTCATTAAAATACTTGTAATAATGCCGTTAATACATACGGATTTACCAGAACCTGTTGACCCGGCAATTAACATATGCGGCATTTTTGTAATATCGCAAAGACGAACATTACCAGAGATATCTCTTCCTAATGGTACGTCTAAAGGTTTTGGCGATTGAATCGCTGATTGAATCACATCGCTAAAGGAAACAAAACTTGTTTGGCTATTTGGAACTTCAATTCCCACATAAGGCTTTCCTGGAATTGGAGCTTCGATACGAATATCTTTTGCGGCTAGTGCAAGTGCAATATCATCACTCAAGTTAACAATCTTACTTACTTTCACACCAATCGCTGGTTGAATTTCGTATTTTGTAACAGCTGGTCCTAGCATTGGGTTTGGCATTACTTTAGCATCCACACCAAAACTTGCAAAGGTACGCTCTAAAATACGCATATTCCGTTCTACAATCGTACGTTCATTCGATTGATCCGATTGTTGTACGGGATTTAATAAGGTCACTGGTGGTAATTGATAATCTTCATCATTTTGTTCACCACTCATTGAAAGTTCCCCGATATCTTCCCCATCATCCTCAAACTCAGGATCTTCTGGTTTTTGAACGGCTACAGGAACTACTGGTTGCGGAGGAATCACTGGCGCTACTAGTTGAACAGACGCTACTGGTTCCACTGGAGGAATCGGTTCAATAGGTTCTACCATTGGAGAAGTTGCGTACTCTTCCTCTGTTAAGGTTTCATCTTCATATTCATCAAAGAACACATCTTTCATTCGGTCTAATAAAGAATGAGGTTTTCTTGGTTCTTTTGTTTTTTCAGGTGTTTCTGTTTGTACTGGAGCAGGAGCTGGTGCTACAGGTGTTGCCACAACTTTCTCCTCGGCTTCTTGTTCTTCTTCCAAGCGGCTCGCTTCACGTTCGGCTTTACGCTCGGCTAATTTTTCAGAAGCATTCGCTGTTTGCGTACGAACAAAATCCATCACGTCACTTAAATGCACGTTGAAGATTAAAAGTCCGCTACATACTATTAATAAGAAGACGATTAAATACGTTCCCCATTGCGAAACAAGGAAATATGTACATGAATATAGGAGTGTTCCTAACAGCCCACCACCGAGACGTTGAGAAACGGTATTAGAAGTAAAGTCCACCATAAAGCGACTCATCATCTCTTGGAATACTGGAGAACCTGAACTAGTGAAACTACTATAGGTCATCACAGACACGAATAAGAGGAGTGCCACACTTGAAGAGATTGCAGCTGCAGTCCATCTCCACATGATTTTAGGCATTCTTCCACGGAATAACATTCCAAAACCAGCTAGAACGCCACACACTCCACCAAAAGCAAATAAATCTCCGATAAAGAAACGAATCAGATTCGCAAAGAATTTTCCTAAGAAGCCTAATTGAAAAATTGCTAATAAACTATAGACAATAATAAATACTGCAACAGCTTCAATGGATAAAAACGGATTTGTATTCTTTGTATTTTTTCGTTGTGTTTTTTTCTTCGTTTGTTTAGCCACGTTCTTCTCCTTTCAACTCTACTAATTGATTCTTCTCATCGACTAAAATGAGCCCGTGGAATACTTGAACATCACATTCACACGACACACAATATTCTTTTTCTTCTTTTGTCCAAAAGGCAACAGCACTCTCTCCCTTTGCACGCTTTTCTGGATAGTTTGATTCAAGTCTTGCTTCATGCTTCTTAAAGTTTTCGTACGCTTCTTCTAATGTACTAAAAACTTCAGTCGAAACAATCATTTTCTCCCAGTCGTCAAAAAACCACCATGGTTCATCCTGACCTACTGTTTCAATTACTTTAAACATGTTTTCACCTCGTCTATTAGTATACCAAATTTTGCGAAATCATGGTAATCTTGTTTCATAGAGATGACAAATAATTTATAATTTAGGAGGTCTTTCCATGATTACAAGACAAATTCGCGTCTGGGGACGTGTTCAAGGGGTTGGTTTTCGCTTTTTCACACAACAATTAGCGATCCAACTCGACCTGTGCGGAACCGTTCAAAATAAAATGGATGGCTCTGTATTTGCGGTAGCACAAGGTGAGGAAAAAGCTGTCACTCGTTTTATGGAAAGAGTTAAAGCCTCTACTTCCCCTTACGGACGTGTGGATCGCTATGAAGAAAGCGAGGTCTGTGACGCTCCGCTATACACAAAGTTTCAAATTATATAAAGAACGTTGCTATTTCAACGAAACACGTGTACAATAAATCATGTCATTAAATGAAAAGGAAAGTGATTATGAAACTAACAAAAAAAGCTCAACTGCTATTCGTTGCAACAGTTCTTCCCCTACTACTTGCGGGATGTACCGTTCAATATAATGAAAATAAGGAACCAATTGGTTGGCTCTATAATTATTTAGTAGTCCCAACACAATGGTTATTAAACCAAATTGCTTCCGTATTTAACGGAAACTACGCGATTGCAATTGTGATTGTATCAATACTTGTTCGTGTCCTATTGATGCCAACACAATTCCATCAAATGAAAACAATGCTTGTCCAACAAGAAAAAATGGCAGTATTAAAACCTTATATTGCTGAGATTACTGCTCGTGCAGAACAAGCATCAACTCCTCAAGAGAAACTTGCAATCCAACAAGAACAAATGGAGTTATACAAATTAAACAATGTCTCATTAATGGGCGGTATCGGTTCAGGATGTTTACCAATCTTGATTACACTCCCAATCTGGAGCGGATTGTATAACGCGATTCTATTATCAAATGAAATTTCAAGCAGTGATTTCATGGGAATCAACCTTGGAGCACAATTCTTACCAATTGCCCTAGCGACAATGGTGGCTTACTATGTTCAATCAGTAGTCAGCCAAATGGGAATGGACGAAGAAACGAAAAAACAAAGTCGTTCAATGAACTACATTCTTCCAGTAATGATGTTCATGATGACTTTCCAATCACCAGCTGGGGTTGGTATTTACTTCTTCATCTCTGCCCTTATCCAAATTTTACAATCATGGATTCAAAACACATATATTCGTCCAAAAATTAAAGCTCAAATCGACGAAGAATTAAACCATGAAAACATTGTGTTACCACAACGTACAACACCACGTAAAACAGCTCAAAAAGCAACTCAACAAGAAACGTTCGCACAACGTCAAAACAAAACTGGTGGCCGTAACGCTGGTAAACAAAACCGTAGATAATAACGCAAAATACCTTTGAGAAATTTTCTCAAAGGTATTTTTTTATGCAAGTTGTATCATGCATGATACGTATCACAGATGATACACTTTTTATTTTTTCCTTTTGTATCAAAAATGATACGTATCATTTTTGATACAACTGACTATTTTCAACAAAGGATGTAACAATTATGAACCGTAACAAAAATGTGACATTTTCAAAAAAAGACATAACTAACCTCGTCGCTATGTCTTTTCCTGCTAATTTTATTCTTGCATCATCCCTGCTTGGAGTTGATACATCTTATAATAGAGCCCTTCTTTTTCTAGAAGTTCTGTATGCGTTCCGCTCTCTACGATTTCTCCTTTATCGAGCACAAAGATTTGGTTAGCATCTTGAATCGTCGATAATCGGTGCGCAATCGCTAAAGTAGTACGCCCGTTTCTCATTTTCTTAAGAGACGTTTGAATGACTTCTTCGGTTTGCGAATCGATATTAGCAGTTGCTTCATCCAGAATCAGAATTTTCGGATTGGCCGCAATCGTTCGTGCAAAGGCGATTAATTGACGCTCGCCGCTAGAGAACGTTGAGCCCTTCTCAGACACTTTATTGTCATATCCTTGTGGCAGTTGTTCGATAAAATGATGTGCATCCACGAATTCGCTTGCTTGTTTTACTTCTTCGTCTGTGATGTCTTGGTACATACGAATATTGGAAGCCACTGTTCCATGGAACAAGAATGGATCTTGAAGCACGAGTCCGATTTTATCGCGTAGGACTTCCTGTGAATAGTGTTGAATTGGAATATCATCAATCAAGATTTCTCCTTCTTTGAAATCATAGAATCGTAAGAAGAGATTCATAATAGAAGATTTCCCTGACCCAGTTGACCCAACAAAGGCAACCGTCTCTCCTGGATTCACCACAAAGTTAATATTCTTTAATACATTCCGTTTTCCATCATAAGAGAAAGTAACGTTTTTAAACTCAATCTTCCCATCTTTAATCTCAGTCACCTTCCCAAGTTGTTCAGGTTCGTAATCCGTATTATCGATTACTTCAAAGACACGAGTTGCTGCAATCATCGATGTTTGAATAATCGAGAAGTTTTGCGTCACATCAATTAATGGATTAAATAACTGATTTGAGAATTGAATAAAGGCGTACATCACCCCTGCTGTCACTCCTGCTACTTCCCACGTAAGGCCAAAGTATAAAATAATGACCGCATAGGCAACAAGCTTCAACAGCGACATTGCTGGGCGAAGGAACAGACTATTCACATTAATCGAACGATTCGAGAATTGCACATGCTCCTCGTTAATTTGTTCGAATTCTTTTCTTAAACATTCTTCTTGGTTAAATGCCTGAATCATCTTCATCCCGTCAATACTTTCTGCTAGCTTCACGTTAATCTCGCTGAGCTTCTCACGCGTCTTACGAATCACGCTATGGGAGAGACGGTTATAGACTTTAACGGATGCAAACATCACCGGAATAAAGAGAACCATTAATATCGTAAGGCCTACATTCATACTAAACATCGCTGATAAGGTTGCGACGACGATAAATAAGGTACTTAAAAACGTCGAGAAGATTGAACTAAACATATCGCTGACCGCCTGTGTATCGTTGGTTAACCTAGAAACGATGGCTCCAGCTGGTGTTGTATCAAAGTACGTCATATTGAGTTTTTGCATATTCGAAAAGGCTTCTTGACGTAAATCCCGTACGACACTATTAGATACATAGCTAAAGGCATAGGTCCCAATATACGTTAATAACACTCGAAGTAAGAACAGTGAGTAGTAAACCATAAGGAGCCAGTACCCCTCATTCCATGTGCCCTTATCAATATACGTATCGATATAATAACGGGCCATTAGTGGAATCACTGTTGCAGTCACACTGGATAAGAGGATAAATAAAATCGCAATCGTACTAGCCATCTTATAACGCCATAAGTAGGCAATGAGTCGATTAAAGGTCTTCATGTTCAACTGCGTCTCCCCCTTCCTCAAGTGTCGCTTCAAGCTGTTGACGGTCGTAGGTTTTCGCATACCAGCCCCCAAGCGTCATTAATTCTTCATGCGTTCCTTTTTCAACAATACGTCCATCTTGGAGCACGATGATAAGGTCCGCATGCACAATCGCTGATAGACGGTGCGCTGTAATCATCGTTGTTTTGTCGCTGCGTTCACGTTTCAAGTTTTCTAAAATTAAATGCTCTGTCTTGGCATCAACAGCCGATAACGAATCATCGAGCATTAAAATTTCAGGGTTCACAATAAGTGCGCGTGCCATCGATAGACGTTGTTTTTGACCACCTGATAAAAGCACACCCTTCTCCCCAATTAACGTATCAAACCCTTCTGGCATTGCCATGATATCGTCATAGAGTCCGCAGATTTTAGTAGCTTCTACAACGGCTTCATCAGAAAGCGTTGGATTTCCAAAACGAATATTGTCTTTAATCGACATCGCAAATAGAATCTGTTCTTGTGGCACATATCCCATAAGCGCACGCAAGTCTTTAATACGATAGTCTTGAATAGAACGTCCATTGATCAAAATCTCTTCTTTTCCTGCATCATATTGACGAAGGAATAATTTTAAGAGCGTTGATTTTCCAGAACCTGTTGGGCCCACAATCCCCAGCGTTTGCCCTTTGTGAAGACTAAATTCTACATCTTGTAACGTTGGCACATCTTCGTATTGGAAGTTATGAATAGCAACATCCATCTCACGAACTTCTTTAATGGGAAGTGCGTGTGGATATTCTTCGACTTGGCTTGTTTCTTCCATTAATTTTTCAATACGACGATATGAGATACTTGCACGTTGACCGATATTCAGGAGCCAACCAATGGCTTGAAGCGGCCACACTAGCATATCTAAATACGTCATAAAGGTAATCATTTCCCCAACCGTGAATTCTCCGCGTTGGATTAAATAACCACCATACCCAAGGCTGATTAAGTAGCTGAGACCCACGAAAATAAGAACAATTGGATCGAATAGATTATTATATTTTGCAGCGTGGTTATTCTTCTTCCATGCATCTTCGTTCGTTTTCCAAAACGACGCTGTTTCTTTTTCACCATAACCAAAAGATTTCGTCACTTTTATTCCAGAAACACTCTCGTTCACATGATTATTCAGTAAGGAGAAAGCTTCTTGTGATTCCTTATAGCTCTGATGCTCTGCACGAACGACGATATTCGTCGCAATCGCAAGTAGTGGCAATGGAATAATCGCAACGAGTGTCATTCGCCAATCCAGCATAAAGAACATCGTCGCCAGCGTCACTAACGCTGTAATCGAGGCATCGACAGCCGACATCACACCTCCGCCTGCAGTCATGACAATAGCACTCACGTCATTGGTCGCATGCGCCATTAAGTCTCCAGAGCGATACTTTTGATAGAAGCTTGGAGACATGCTTGTAAAGTGTTCGTATAATTGATTTCTCAGTCTCTGGCCTAACGAGTTCGCAGTCCCGAAGATAAAGAGCCGCCATACAAAACGAAGCCCGTACATGGCTACTGCTGAAAGGAGCAATATCAGTAAGTTCCATAATAAAGACGATGTTGTTAGCGTCTTAAGGTCGATGGAATCGACGACTTCCCCAATCACTCTTGGCGGAATAAGATTGAATACACTGACTAGCGACAATGCAATGATTCCAATCGTGTATCGTTTCCACTCTAATTTAAAAAACCACGATAATTTCTTTAATAAATACATGTTTCTCTCCTTTCACGCGTCAATCTATTGTACTATAGTCCCCTATCTATTTCATACAATAAGTTCTAAAAAAGACAATCCTTCTCTTGTTGGAAAAGGATTGCCTATTACTTAGTTTTTCTTTTGTGTTTGCGGATAAATCCATAAGAAGACAACAAGTGCCAAAACTCCTAAAGTCGTTACAAAGATGATACTTGTTTGTCCTGCTGTTACTAAATTGGAATCAAACGAGCTGAAAATACGAGCGATAATCGTTGTTGAAATCGCACCAGTGAACTGTTGTAAGGTATTCACGATACTATTTCCATCCGCTTGAATTTCCGGTTTCAACTGAGCTAACGAATATGTTACGTTACTTCCCATTACAAATCCAATCCCTGTCATAAAGATGACGTTGAGGGCTAATAAAGGATAAATCGTCAATCCTGGGAAGAAGAAGCTGATGGCTACTCCCCCAATAACTGCAAAGATTAACCCTGTTAAGAGTGGTTTTAGTGGACCTGATTTATCATACCAGCGACCAGACAAGGCTGAAAGAATGGCTACCATCGCAGCCCCTGGGAACATAAAGAGCCCTGCCACTGTAGCTGTTTCGCCCCACGCTAATTGAATGTAGTTTGGATAAATAAACGATAATCCGAGTACCATTCCTTGGAAAGCCAAGACGATATATAATGTCGCGTTGAACGTCGCAAATTGGAAAGGTTTGAACGACAACAGTGCATTTTCTCGGTTAAAGTAGAAGAATGCTGCAAAAGCTATAACCACTACTCCAAGATAGACAACTGATAAATGTTCAATCGCCATCAGTAAGCTTGCAAGTCCAATCCCTAATGTCACAAACGCCATTAAGTTAAACGGTTGTTTCTTCGGAGATTCTTCTGCTGGAATCGCCCAAAGCCCCATCACTAACGAGAATACTAAAAATGGAATCAATGCGTAGAAAATCGCACGCCATCCGAATGCGCTTGAGACAACCCCGCCAAATGTTGGACCGATTGGTGGAGCTAGTGCTGTTGTCATCGCTCCAATTCCAATGACGGTTCCATGTTGATGAAGCGGAACTTGGGATAATACGATATGGAACATTAGCGGAAGTGCAATCCCTGTTCCTATCCCTTGCATAAAGCGTCCGAGTAATAAAATCAGTAAGTTTGGTGAAATACAGTCAATTAAGACCCCACCAATAAATAAAAGGTTCGATGCCAAGAAGAGTTGGCGAATCGTGTAGTTTCGTGTTAAATATGCCGTAATTGGCACGACAATGGCAATGGCTAGTAAGTATCCTGTTGTGACCCATTGAATCCCTGAAGAATCTGTATTGAATTCTGTCATAAGGGTCGGGAAGGTAACGTTCATTGCAGTTTCAATCAACACGCCACAAAAGCTCATAATCGCCGTTGCGACTACTGCTGGAATGACATGTCCTGTTTTTGTTTTGTTTCCCATTGAGTTCTCCTTTCTTTGCGTTATCTTCACCATAAAAAAAACCGCAACCTTACTAGACAGTAAGATGTTGCGGTTTAAATTATTTTATAACGCTGTTTCCTAACGTTTTTTCTTTAATTTTTTCAATTTATTTTGTTTTTGACGGCGTGCGTATTGTTGCATACCGATTTGAGCGAGTTTGTTTCCACGTCCGCCCATGCCCATTTGGTTCATCATGCCTTCTAAGCCTTTCATATTACCGTTGGACATTTGGTTCATCATCTTCTTAGACTCGTTGAACTGTTTAATTAAACGGTTCACTTCAGCAAGAGGACGAGCCGAACCTGCCGCAATCCGTTTACGACGAGCTTGTGATAAGATATCTGGATTTTCACGCTCTTGTGGAGTCATTGATAAGACGATAGCTTTCATACGAGCTGTATCTTTTGGATCCACTTTTAAGTCGTTTAGACCAGCCATTTTATTTAACCCTGGAATCATCTTCAAGATGTCT
>ERZ772909.1698-NODE-1698-length-11824-cov-3.716458_pt1 | contig 11824 bp, 7 predicted proteins | sample MGYA00511137_ERZ772909 | MGnify/ENA primary metagenome ERZ772909 (study PRJEB29015, sample SAMEA2738095) | human oral metagenome | biome: human oral; feature: human-associated habitat; material: saliva | place: China | collected 2270 ... | reverse complement strand
CTATGCCTCACCCTGGTTTTCCAACAGATTTACAATCTCCAATGATGACACTTATGTGTTTAGTAAATGGAACAAGTGAAATAAAAGAAACAATATTTGAAAATAGATTTATGCATGTGCCAGAACTTAATAGAATGGGAGCTAAAATAGAAATAGACTCATCAACTGCTAAAGTAACAGGAGTTGAAAACTTCTCATCAGCTGAAGTTATGGCTAGTGACCTGAGAGCTGGAGCTTCTTTAATACTTGCTGCACTTAAAGCAAATGGAGAAAGTATAGTAAATAGAATCTATCATGTGGATAGAGGTTATGAAAATTTTGAAGAAAAATTCAAAGCTCTAGGAGCAAATATAGAAAGAATTAAGACTCAAGCTTAAGGAGAAAAAATGGAAAGAATTATTGGTGTTAATCCTGTAACAGAAGCCTTATTAAATAAAGAGAAGAATATAGAAAAATTGGAACTCTACAATGGCTTAAAGGGTGAAACAGTACAAAAGCTAAAAGAATTAGCTTCTAAAAGAAATATTAAAATTTTCTATACAAATAAAAAAATAGATAATTCTCAAGGTGTAGCAGTATATATAAGTAATTTTGATTACTACAAAGATTTTGATGAAGCCTATGAGGAGCTTGCTTCTAAAGATAAGTCAGTAGTTTTAATCTTAGATGAGATTCAAGACCCTAGAAACTTTGGAGCAATCATAAGAAGTGCTGAAGTATTTAAAGTTGACTTGATACTAATTCCTGAAAGAAACTCAGTTAGAATAAATGAAACTGTTGTTAAAACTTCAACAGGAGCTATAGAATATGTAAATATTTCTAAGGTAACTAACCTATCCGACACAATAAATAAGTTAAAGAAATTAGATTATTGGGTATATGGAGCAGCTGGAGAAGCTAGTATCAACTACAATGAAGAAGATTATCCTAATAAAATTGTTTTAGTTCTTGGAAATGAAGGTAGTGGGATTAGAAAAAAAGTTAGAGAACACTGTGATAAACTAATTAAAATTCCAATGTTTGGGCAAATAAATTCTTTAAATGTCTCTGTTGCAAGTGGAATACTGCTGTCAAGGATAGTTAATAAATAATGGTGAGATGATGGAAGAAAATATAAATACTATTTTAAAGAAAGCTCAAACTGGAGACAGTGAGGCTATAGATTGGATTTTAAAAGAGTATTCAAAAATTTTATCTTTTAATGCACAAAAATACTATTTAATAGGTGCTGAACAAGAAGATTTGCTACAAGAAGGTATTTTAGGACTATTAAAAGCTATAAAATTCTATGATGAAACTAAATCTTCTTTCAGTAGTTTTGCTTTTCTGTGCATAAGAAGAGAAATGATAAGTGCTATCAGAAAGGCCAATACTCAAAAAAATTCTGTTTTGAATGAAGCTTTAGCAACAAGTTCAATGATAGAAGATAGTTCTGATGTAGATAACTATATTTCTTCAGAAAATAATCCTGAAGAGGCTTATCTTTTAAAAGAAGAGATAAAAGAGTTTAAGAATTTTTCAGATAAAAATTTTAGCAAATTTGAAAAAGAAGTTTTAAAATACTTAATAAGAGGTTACTCATATAGAGAAATTGCTAAAATCTTATCTAAAAACCTAAAAAGTATAGACAATACTATTCAAAGAATTAGAAAAAAAAGTGAAGATTGGATAAATAAAGAAGAAATTTAAGAGGTGGAAAAGTTGAGAGAATACGATTATAAGGAAATTGAAAAGAAATGGCAAGAAAAATGGGCTAAAGATAATATCTTTAAAACTGAAAATGAAGTAGCAGGTAAAGAAAATTATTATGTACTTTCAATGCTACCTTATCCTTCAGGAAAACTACATGTTGGACATGCTAGAAACTATACTATAGGAGATGTTATTTCAAGATATAAAAGAATGAAGGGGTATAATGTACTTCAACCTATGGGTTGGGACTCATTTGGACTTCCTGCAGAAAATGCTGCTATTCAAAATGGAATTCACCCTGCTATTTGGACTAAGTCTAATATAGAAAATATGAGAAGACAATTAAAATTAATTGGTTTTTCATATGATTGGGAAAGAGGAATAGCAAGCTACACTCCTGAATACTATAAGTGGAATCAATGGTTATTCAAAAGAATGTATGAAAAAGGATTAATCTATAAGAAAAAATCTTTAGTTAACTGGTGTCCTGACTGTCAAACAGTTCTAGCAAACGAACAAGTTGAAGATGGAATGTGTTGGCGTCACTCTAAGACTCATGTTATACAAAAAGAATTGGAACAATGGTTCTTTAAAATAACTGACTATGCTGATGAGCTATTAGAAGGTCATGAAGAAATAAAAGATGGTTGGCCAGAAAAAGTTTTAACTATGCAAAAAAACTGGATAGGTAAATCTTTTGGTACTGAATTAAAATTAAAAGTTGTTGAAACAGGTGAAGATTTACCTATATTTACAACAAGAATTGATACTATCTATGGGGTTTCTTATGCAGTTGTTGCACCTGAACACCCTATTGTTGATAAAATCTTACAAGTTAATCCTTCAATCAAAGACAAAGTAACAGAAATGAAAAATACTGATATGATTGAAAGAGGAGCAGAAGGTAGAGAGAAAAATGGTGTTGACAGTGGTTGGCATATAGAAAACCCTGTAAGTAAAGAAATAGTTCCATTATGGATAGCTGACTATGTTCTTATGAACTATGGAACAGGAGCTGTAATGGGAGTTCCTGCTCACGATGAAAGAGACTTTGCTTTCGCTGGAAAGTATAATTTACCTGTTAAGCAAGTTATAACTTCTAAAAAAGCTGATGAAAAAGTTGAATTACCTTTTGTTGAAGAAGGTATAATGATAAACTCAGGTGACTTTAATGGTCTATCTAGTAAAGATGCTTTAATTAAAATAGCAGAATATGTTGAAGAAAAAAATCTTGGACAAAGAACATATAAATATAGATTAAAAGACTGGGGTATTTCAAGACAAAGATATTGGGGAACTCCTATCCCTGTTCTATATTGTGAAAAATGTGGTGAAGTTTTAGAAAAAGATGAAAATCTACCTGTAATCTTACCCGATGATATAGAATTCTCTGGAAATGGAAATCCTTTAGAAACTTCTAACCAATTTAAAGAAGCTACTTGTCCTTGTTGTGGTGGAAAAGCTAGAAGAGATACTGATACTATGGATACTTTCGTAGATTCTTCTTGGTATTTCTTAAGATACTGTGATCCTAAAAATTTAAATTTACCTTTTGCTAAAGAAATCGTAGATAAATGGACTCCTGTAGATCAATATATTGGTGGGGTTGAACATGCTGTAATGCACTTGCTATATGCTAGATTCTTCTTTAAAGTTTTAAGAGATTTAGGACTTTTAACAGCAAACGAACCATTTAAGAGACTATTAACTCAAGGAATGGTATTAGGACCATCATATTATTCTGAAAAAGAAAACAGATACTTACTTCCAAAAGATGTTGTGCTAAAGGGAGATAAGGCTTATTCTCAATCAGGCGAAGAATTACAAGTTAAAGTTGAAAAGATGTCAAAATCTAAAAATAATGGTGTTGATCCAGAAGAAATGTTAGATAAATATGGAGCAGATACAACAAGATTATTTATTATGTTTGCTGCACCACCTGAAAAAGAATTAGAATGGAATGAAAATGGACTTGCAGGAGCATATAGATTTTTAACAAGAGTTTGGAGATTGATTTTTGAAAATTCAGAACTTGTAAAAAATGCTCATGATGACATTGATTACGATAAACTTTCTAAAGAAGATAAGGCATTGTTAATTAAATTGAATCAAACTATTAAAAAAGTTACTGATGCAATTGAAAATAACTACCACTTTAACACTGCCATAGCTGCTAATATGGAACTTATCAATGAAGTTCAAAGTTATGTTACTAACTCAATGAGCTCAGAACAAGCTCCTAAAATTCTAGCTTACACATTGAAAAAAATATTACTTATGTTATCTCCATTTGTTCCTCATTTCTGTGATGAAATTTGGGAAGAATTAGGAGAAACTGGATATTTATTCAATGAAAAATGGCCTGAATATGATGAAAAAATGTTATCTTCTGATGAAGTTACTATAGCTGTTCAAGTTAATGGAAAAATTAGAGGAAGCTTTGAAATTGAAAAAGACTCTGATAAGGCTGTAGTTGAAAAAACTGCTTTAGAATTACCAAATGTTACTAAACATTTAGAAGGAATGAATGTTGTAAAAGTTATAGTAATACCTAATAGAATAGTTAATATCGTTGTAAAACCACAATAATTTGGAGTTAATTATGAATGGAAAATTAAAGATCTTTTTAACACAAATATTAGTATTGCTTAGCTTAGTGATTGCAATAAACCTATTTGCTTTTGTTGCTATAAAATTTGGATTTCTAAACTCTGAATATTCTATGGCTGGTTGTACTGTCATTGGAGTTGGAGCATATCTAATATATCTTTACACTTTATATAAAGATAAAAAAAGAAAAAAATAAATTTGAAATTATTTCAAAAAGTTAATTCTTTACTATAAAAATAAAGAATTATTATCTTATATTTTTTTATAAAAACGAAAGAAATTATGTTCTATTGTTTATATTTAGAGCATAATTTTTTTTATTTCCTAAATTAGTATATTGACAAATAAAATAATTCTATTTATTATTAGTCGAAAATAATAAAATTTTGAAAGGAGAAATAGTAATGAAAAAATTATTAGTATTACTAAGTATAATAACTTCCATAGCAAGTTTCTCTGAAGATGTTATAGAATTAGGACAAACAACTGTAAAAGGTTCTAAGACTTCAGACTATACTGCTCCTCCTAAAGAGCAAAAAAATACTTTCGTTATAACTCAAGAAAGAATCAGAGAAAAAAACTATAAAAATGTAGAAGATATATTAAGAGATGCACCAGGAGTTACAATACAAAATACAGCTTTTGGTCCAAGAATAGATATGAGAGGTAGTGGAGAAAAATCACTAAGTAGAGTCAAAGTTTTAGTTGATGGTATCAGTATCAATCCAACAGAAGAAACAATGGCAAGCTTACCAATAAATGCAATTCCAGTTGAAACGATTAAAAAAATTGAAATTATTCCAGGAGGTGGAGCAACTCTTTATGGTAGTGGATCTGTTGGAGGAGTTGTAAGTATTTCAACAAATTCTAATGTGACAAGAGATAACTTCTTTATGGATTTAAATTATGGTTCATATGATAATAGAAATTTTGGTTTTGCTGGAGGTTATAATTTTAATAAAAATTTTTATGTTAACTATGGATTCAGTTATTTAAATAGTGAAGATTATAGAGAACATGAAGAAAAAGAAAATAAAATTTATTTGTTAGGATTTGATTATAAATTAAATGAAAAAAATAGATTTAGATTACAGACTAGATTTAGTGATATAAAACAAGATTCTACAAACCAAATCCCTGTTGAAAAATTAAAAGAAAATAGAAAAGAACCAGGGCTTAATATGGATTTGGGAACTAAAGATAAAAGTTATACTTTAGATTATGAATTCAGACCAACTCAAAATTTAACTTTATCTGCAAGTGGATACAAGCAATCACAAGATAGAGATATAGATACAGAGAGTATAGATGATATTAAAATTATTGCTACTGATAGAAGATTAACTTGGAAATATGAAGAAATGAATTTTTATGATATTAAATCTGAAATGAAAGCTAAATTTGAGGAAGATAAGAAAGGTTTAAAATTAAAAGCAAAATATGATTATAAATTATTTGGAGATAATCCGAGTGAAGTTATTTTCGGATATGATTATCAAAAGGCTACAAATAAGAGAGATTCTCATGTTAAATCAGAAGTTTTGAAATCATATAATACTGGATATGGTGATTATACATTAGGACAAGACGATAGATTACCTATAACCAATAATATTGATATGTCAATGACAAAAAAATCTCAGGGGTTATATGCTTTTAACAAGTTAGGTTTATCTGATAAATTTGATTTAACAACTGGAGCTAGAATAGAGAAAACTAAATATACAGGTTATAGAAAAAATGGTCCAAATGTTATGCCATACCTAAGTAGCGATATAAAAGAAATTGATACAAATGAAAAATTAAATAACTATGCAGGAGAAGCTGGATTACTATACAAATATAATGATACTGGAAGAACTTTTTTTAGATATGAAAAAGGATTTGTAACTCCTTTTGCCAACCAACTTACAGATAAGGTTCATTATATTAAAGAAGATACAGGAGGATTTATAATTCCACCAGCTGTAAATGCTGCTTCAAAATATGAAGCTAACAACTTAAAATCTGAAAAAACTGATACTTTTGAAATTGGATTTAGAGATTACATAGCAGGCTCAATGGTAAGTACTTCATTTTTCTTAACAGATACTAAAGATGAAATCACTTTAATAAGTTCAGGAGTAACTAACCCTGCGGTTAATAGATGGAAATATAGAAATATTGGTAAAACTAGAAGAATGGGTGTTGAATTTGAGGCAGAACAATTATTTGGAAAATTGAGATTGAATCAATCTTTAAGTTTTGTTCAAGCAAAAGTTTTACAATCTAATGAAGAAGCTAGAATTTTAAAAGGAGACAGAGTTCCTATGGTACCAAGACTTAAAGCTACATTAGGGGTGAAATATAGTTTTACTGATAAACTGTCAGGTTTCTTAAATTACACTTATCTAGCTAAACAAGAAACCAGAGAATTGAGAGAAAATGAAGATCCTAATAAAGATGATGAAATTATAAAACATACTATCGGTGGACATGGAACTTTAGATGGAGGTTTCTCTTACAAACCTGATAACTACTCAAATATTAAAATAGGAGCAAAAAATATTTTATCTAATAAATATAATTTGAGAGAAACAAGTTTGGAAGCATTGCCTGCACCTGAAAGAAATTATTACTTAGAATTAAATGTTAGATTTTAATTTTTGCAAAGGAGTATATAATAATGAAAATAAAAAACTTAATGTTAATGATGATAATAGCTTCAACAGCAACTGCCTATGCAGAAGAAACAACTAATATAAGCAAAACACCTAAATTTAGAGTTCCCAATCAACCGGAATATGTTGTAGCTTTTGAAGATCGTGCTTACACAGATTTCTTGAGAGTTGTTGATGAACAAAATAGAGCTAAGGGGGTTGACAGTAACTATACAAAGAAAGCAACAAAAAAATCTCAAAGATTACATGATGATATAGATTTAATACCTGTTGGAAATACAAGTGATGGATTTTTAGAAAAAGATAGTCCTAAATATGTAAAATACGATTCAGACCTTAAATATAATTTTAGAGATTTGGATAGTGTTATAAATAATAAATTAAATTTAGATAAAGAATATTTAGATAAACTAGGATATCAAAGAAGTTCATATAGTAATAGGTTCTATTTTGGAAATGGAAATATAGCTAAGGACATTATATATTTAAGTAAAGATAATTTTGAAAAAGAAGTTGAAAAATCTGAAAAAAATGGAAATGAAAAATATTTAATAGAAGGAGCTTACAAAACTATAGGTCCAAGAAATACAGCGACAAATGATCAAACTGAGAAAAATACAAATTTACTTGGAATAACTATGGAAGAATACTATTCTAAAATAGAAGGAAAATCAAAAACAGAAGTTGCTAAGTTCTTACAAGAAAAAATGACAGAAAAAGGTGTAATAGGAGTTTTTCAAAAAGGGGATGAACTTTATACTAAAGATAGCCACGGAAAAGAATGGAAAGTTATCTGGAGTCTTGAGCCTATATCTTTATATAGAACGGTTGAAGAAGATTTTAGAGATACTATTTTTACAAAGATTTATACATATAATGAATTTAATGATAATTCCACAGATGATAGCAAAGAGAAAATACTTTATACTAAAGATAATGGAATTTATGTTCAAGATAAATTGACAGCTAAAGATGGAGAAATGATTTTAAAATTAAAAGAAAAATTAAAAATAAGAAGAAAACCAACGAATGATGAATTACTTTATTATGAAGCAGGTTATATAGACTTAGATATAGATGAAGAAGGGTATATCATGGTTGATGAGGTTGTTACTACTGTAAGAACATTATCTGAATTTAAAAATAAAGCAGAGGAAAAAGTAAATAACAATGGGGAAGCGACTAATATAGTTGAAAAATATTATTATGATAAAAAGAATCTTTCTCCTTCTGATTTTGAAGCTAAGTGGATAATACCATTTAAGGATGGAAGTTTTGAAAATAATCTAAAAGATTTGAAGAAAGAGATTTCTGAAAATAAAAAGAAAATAGAAATAGCTTCAAAAGAATACGAAGAAGCAAAAAAAAGAGTTGATGAATTAAGAAGAAATCCAATTTGGACAGATAAAATAGCTACTTTTTCTATTTTTAAAGGAGAAAACTGGTTAGATAAAACAGAGAATGAAAAAGATGATATTATTTTATCTTTAGGTTTATCAGAAGATCAAAAACAGTTAATTGATGAATGGGCAGAAGCAGACAAAATAAAAGATCAAAAGTTTACAGTAAAAAATGAACTTGAAACTGATAAGGTAGATGAAATTTTAAAAAATCATGGTCTATATGAAAATGGTTGGGGAAATGATAAGAAGTGGGTAGATACTGTAATTGCTGACTCTAATTTAATTAGGAATTTTCTAGGAAAAAATGTAGAATTTAGAGGAAGAGGAAGAATAGAAGGAACTGTTGATCTTGGTGAAGGATATAATGAACTTACTATCACAGAACAAATGACAGGAAGATATGGTACAAATATAATTTTAGGACCTTATTCTAAATTAAAAAATATACAAGCTGTTAATGTAGGAGGGGCTTTAAGTGGTGGTAATGATAAAGCTTCTATTTCAGGTAGAGCCTCTTTAACATTAGATATTGATCCAACAGTTAAAAATACAGAGGGAAATTTGGTTCAACATGCTCTAAAAGACTCGGATCCTAATATTGTATTTAGAAGTACCGATACATCCGCTGTAAAAAATAGAAATAATTTTAAAATAGAGTTAATGACAAGTAGAATTGGAGAAAATAACACTACTATCGATATCGGAAGAAAAATAGATTACAAAATTAAAGATGTATCAAACGGTTACTTGGACATGACTATTCCTTTTATCTCTGATTCTATAGCTCATGAGTTAAGTGATAATAAAAGATTTTCTAAGTCTGGAACTTCTCTTTTAGATGTAAAGATAAAAGATGAAATAAAGAGATTAAATGAAAATGAAAATGTAGTGTATAGAAGTATAAAGAATGCTAATATGCTAGGGGTTTTAGCACCAACTCTTACGACTACAAATAAAAGAACTGTATTTACAACTCTTGAAGAAGAGAATAATAATAATAAATTAGCAAAATTAGCTAATTATTTAAGAAATAGAGATAAAGAAGAGATTATAAGAGATTTATCAGAATTTAATTTAAGTGATGTAGATAAAAAAGAAATGATTTCTTTAATTGATATTGTAAAAAATGGAGAAACAATAAAAAGTAATATTAAAAAAGAAGAAGAACTAAAGGCAAAATTAAAAAGTATAAATGAACTTGAAAAATCTAATGATTATAATTCTTTAGATTTATCAAAATTATTAGCTGATTTACCGTTAGATGATAAAATTAAAGATTTAATTAAACAAAAAGATGATGTAGATGTACGAACTAAAAATGTTGCTCTTATCAAGGAAAGAATAAATAAATTTGATTTTGAAAAATTAAAAAAATTATCTTCAGAGTATCCAAATTTAAAAAATCTTAAAGAAATTGCGGATAAAATAAAAGCAATTAAAGAAAGGGAAGTAGAATCTAATCCTTACTTAGCAGACTGGTATTTTGAAAAATTATTAGATGATGTAAAATTATTGAAAGAAAATATTAAAGAGCAAAATACGATAATGTCTGAAAAAGATAAGACTTCAAAAGAATTAGCAGGAATTGTTGACGAAACTTTAGTAAAAGATTTAGATAATAATTATGGTAAAGAAGATTTAGAGGCTTATCATAAATTAAAAGATATGCTTTACTACACAATGAGAGAAGAGGAAGTTTTAGCTGAACTTAAAAATATGTTGCATCAATTAAGTGACAGAAATATTTATTCTAAGTTAAATAAAATTTCTAAAAATGAAATTTCAACTTATACAGATTTACCTTTCGAAGTTGATCACTCATTAACTGATAAAAAAACTAAGACTAAAGGTGGATTTATTTCTAATAGAACAGTACAAGAAAATTTCAAAGGAAATATTTATACAGCTTATGGACTTTATGAAAAAGAACAAGATTCTGGAACAGCTTATGGAGCTATGATCGGTGGAGCAACGACAAAACATGAAGAAGTTTACAAAAGAACTTTGACAACAGTTGCAACAGAATCTGAAGTAAAAGGAGTATCTGCATATATTGGAGGGTATGTAAATAAACCTGTTGCTCATAATTTAGAATGGATTACTGGGCTTGGAACTCAATATGGAAGATACAATGTAAAAAGAGATATGAGAAATACTTATCAAGATTTACAATCTAAAGGTAAAGTTAATACAATTGGATTAAACACTTATTCGGGATTTATAATGACTTATCCTTTACAAGAAGATGTGACTTTACAGTTTAAAGGTTTGTTAGCTTATACTGCAATCAAACAAAGTAAAGTAAATGAAAGTGGAGATTTACCACTGGATATCAACTCTAAAATGTATCATTATGTAGACGGAGAAGCAGGAGTAAGTTTTAACAAAGTATTCTATGGAGATGATTTAAAAAGTAAAATTTCAGCAGGTGCTTATGGAATTTTAGGAATTACTGGATATAAAAACGATGATTTAAATGCAAAAGTTAAAGACAGTACATCATCATTTGGAATTAAAGGTGATCAAATCAAGAAAGATGCAGTTAAAATTAATTTAGACTATAATGTTCAAATGGATACAGGATATAATTATGGTCTTGAAGGTACATATATTTCTAACTCTAAAGAAAATAATGTAAAAATTGGAGTTAAAGTTGGGTATGTATTTTAAATAATACTTTTATAAAACAAATAAAAATAGGAGAGTTAAATACTCTCCTATTTTTTATTTAAATAATTTTTCTGAAATTTTTTCAGCATATTTTTTCATTTCTTTAGCAATAATAAGAGCTTTTTCTTCATTTAATTTATCTGAAAAACAAGGACAACTTATTGCTGCAATAATTCTTTTATTCTTATCAAGAATAGGAATTGCTACAGCTTTAATGTTTTCAGAATGCTCCATATTATCAAAAGAAAGACGAGAATATCTTATTTTTATTAATTCTTTTCTTAATGTTTGAGGATCAGTTATCGTATTTTCTGTATATCTTGGTAGATCGGTATCGATTAAAAGTTTTAATTTATATTCAGGAAGTTGACAGATTAAAAGTTTACTAGCAGCTCCAGCGTGTACTGGATAAATAGCTTTGTCTGAAAAAGAAACTTTATTTAAGTCACTACTTTCAACTAAACATAGAGTACGAACTTTATCATTATCTAAAATACTTAATTTAAAAGTTTCTTTAAATTTTAAAGATAATTTTTCAAGATAGGGATAGGTAATTTCCTTTAAACTGTTATAATTATTTTCGTCATAATTTTTAAGAAATAAATAAAATTTAATGTTTATGACTGACTTAGAAATTGCCCAAAAGGCACAAATGCTTCCTATTAAAGAGGTAGCCAAAAAGCTAAACATCAGCGAGGACGACCTCGACCCTTATGGTAAGTATAAGGCGAAACTACCCTTGCATCTTATCAATGCTGAGAAGATGAAAAACAGCAAGTTAGTACTCGT
>ERZ772909.1697-NODE-1697-length-11824-cov-5.462656_pt1 | contig 11824 bp, 10 predicted proteins | sample MGYA00511137_ERZ772909 | MGnify/ENA primary metagenome ERZ772909 (study PRJEB29015, sample SAMEA2738095) | human oral metagenome | biome: human oral; feature: human-associated habitat; material: saliva | place: China | collected 2270 ... | reverse complement strand
TAGTGTTTCAAGAGCTCCACAAAGGCTCTTTCAACAATAATGGACGTCGCAGTAGTCAAAATAAAATTATTATTGAAACTCACTTGTTTTTCAATATGGAAAAGATAAAAAAGAATGTTATGTGGAGGTATTATGTCTTTAGGAGCTTTATATGTTGTTTCTGGTCCTAGTGGAGCAGGAAAATCAACAGTTTGTAAATTAGTAAGAGAAAGGCTTGGAATAAATTTATCTATATCTGCCACAAGTAGAAAGCCTAGAAATGGTGAACAAGAAGGAGTTGACTATTTCTTTATAACAGCTGAAGAGTTTGAAAGAAAAATAAAAAATGGTGATTTCCTTGAATATGCAAATGTACATGGAAATTATTATGGAACTTTAAAATCTGAAGTTGAAGAAAGGCTTCAAAGAGGAGAAAAAGTATTACTAGAAATAGATGTTCAAGGAGGAGTACAAGTAAAGGAAAAATTCCCTGAAGCTAATTTAGTATTCTTTAAAACTCCAACAAAAGAAGAATTAGAAAAAAGATTAAGAGGAAGAAACACAGATAGTGAAGAGGTTATACAAGCAAGACTTAAAAACTCATTAAAAGAACTTGAATATGAAGATAAATATGACACTGTCATAATAAATAATGAAATTGAACAAGCTTGTAATGATTTAATAAGTATAATTGAAAATGGAGTGAGATAAATGAAAAAAGAAATCACTTATGATGAATTATTAAGTAAAATACCAAATAAATATATTCTTACAATAGTTTGTGGAGAAAGAGCTAGAGAAAGAGCAAAAGAAAGAATGGAAAGAAATGGAGAACCTTTACCACTTACAAAATATGACAAGAAAGATACTGAAATGAAAAAAGTATTTAAAGAAATATTAGCTGGAAAGGTTGGCTATGGTAAAGACGAATAAATTTATAGCTTTTATTTTGGTTTTCTTGAGTATATTTTTAATTTCTTGTGGTAAAAAAGTAGAAAAAATAGAAGAATCTAAATTTCTATTTGGAACATACATAAAAATAGTAGTATATAGTGATAATAAAGAAAAAGCTATGAATTCTATAGAAAAAGCTTTTAATGAAATTCAAAGGATAGATGAAAAATACAATAGTAAAATGGAAGGTAGTTTGATATATAAGCTGAATACTAGTGATAATAAAAGTATTAAATTAGATGCAGAAGGTTTAGAATTATTTAAAGGTGTAAAAAAAGCCTATGAACTATCAGAACATAAGTATGATGTCACTATAGCACCCCTTTTAGAATTATGGGGCTTCACAGAAGAAGCTATGGAACTTCCAAATTTAAAACTTCCAACAAAGGAAGAGATTGAGTATACTAAAACTTTTGTAGATTTTTCTAAAGTTCATATTTCTGAAGATGGAACTCTAACTTTAGAAAGTCCAGTAAAAGAAATAGATACAGGTTCTTTCTTAAAAGGTTATGCTATTTATAGGGCAAAAGAAGTTCTAAAAGCTGAGGGCATAGATAGTGCCTTTATAACTTCAATTTCAAGTATGGATTTAATAGGAACAAAACCAGAAGGAAAACCTTGGAAAATAGGTTTACAAAATCCTGAAAATCCTAGTGAAATATTAGGAATTGTATCTTTAAAGAATAAAGCTATGGGAGTTTCTGGAGATTATCAAACTTATGTTGAAATAGATGGAAAGATGTATCACCATATCTTAGACAAGGATACAGGTTATCCAGTAGAAGATAAAAAAATGGTAGTGGTATTATGTGATAATGCTTTTGAGGCAGATTTACTATCAACGACTTTCTTTTTAATGCCTATAGATAAGGCAATAAACTATGTAAATAGCAGAGATGACTTAGAAATTTTAATAGTTGACAAGGACATGAATATCATCACAAGTAAAAATTTTGAGTATGAAGAAGTAAAAAAATAAAATAAAAACTTGTAAATATATCAAAATTAAAATATAATATTAAGGTATTAAATAAAAATAATGGAGGGAAAAGAAATGGATTTATTAACACAAGTTATGTATCTTGGTTTAGTTGCTGGGATATTGTCTTTACTTGCAGCATTCTATTATGCAAAAAAAGTAGAACACTATCAAATAAACATACCAAAGGTAGAAGAAATAACATCAGCAATAAGAGAAGGGGCTATGGCATTTTTGTCAGCTGAATATAAAATTCTTATTGTTTTCGTAGTCGTAGTAGCAGCTGCTTTAGGAATCTTTATAAGTGTACCTACAGCAATAGCATTCGTATTAGGAGCTATAACATCAGCTATAGCTGGGAATGCAGGAATGAGAATTGCTACTAAAGCAAACGGAAGAACAGCAATAGCTGCTAAAGAAGGAGGACTTGCAAAAGCACTTGACGTTGCATTCTCTGGAGGAGCAGTTATGGGACTTACAGTTGTTGGATTAGGAATGTTTATGTTATCTTTAATCTTATTAGTTACTAAAATTCTAGGAGAGAATGTAATTACTGTAAATGATGTAACTGGATTTGGAATGGGAGCTTCTTCAATAGCATTATTTGCAAGAGTTGGAGGAGGAATCTATACTAAAGCAGCAGACGTTGGAGCAGACTTAGTTGGTAAAGTTGAAGCAGGAATTCCAGAAGATGACCCTAGAAACCCAGCTACAATAGCTGATAACGTTGGAGATAACGTTGGGGACGTTGCAGGAATGGGAGCAGACTTATTTGAATCTTATGTTGGTTCAATAATAGCTACTATAACTTTGGCTTACTTATTACCAGTTGCAGATAAAACTCCTTATGTTGCAGCACCTTTATTAATATCAGCTTTTGGTATCATAGCTTCAATAATAGCTACTTTAACTGTTAAAACTGATGATGGAAGTAAAGTGCATGCAAAACTTGAAATGGGAACAAGAATCGCAGGATTATTAACTATAATAGCTTCTTTTGGAATTATCAAATATCTTGGATTAGATATGGGAATATTCTATGCAATAGTTGCAGGATTAGCTGCAGGACTTATTATAGCTTACTTCACAGGAATCTATACTGATACTGGAAGAAGAGCAGTAAACAGAGTATCTGATGCAGCAGGAACAGGAGCAGCTACAGCAATAATTGAAGGTTTAGCAATAGGAATGGAATCAACAGTTGCACCTTTAATAGTTATAGCAATAGCAATCATAGTTTCATTCAAAACAGGTGGATTATATGGAATTTCAATAGCAGCAGTTGGAATGCTTGCAACAACAGGAATGGTTGTAGCAGTTGATGCTTACGGACCAGTTGCAGACAACGCTGGAGGAATTGCTGAAATGTCTGAATTACCTCATGAAGTAAGAGAAACTACTGATAAACTAGATGCAGTTGGAAACTCAACAGCAGCAGTTGGTAAAGGATTCGCAATAGGATCAGCAGCTTTAACAGCTCTATCTCTATTCGCAGCATATAAAGAAGCAGTAGATAAGTTAACTACTGAACCATTAGTAATAGATGTAACTGACCCAGAAGTTATAGCTGGATTATTTATAGGAGGAATGTTAACATTCTTATTCTCAGCTTTAACTATGACAGCAGTTGGTAAAGCAGCTATAGAAATGGTTGAAGAAGTTAGAAGACAATTCAGAGAATTCCCAGGAATCATGGATAGAACTCAAAAACCTGACTATAAGAGATGTGTTGAAATATCAACTCATTCATCATTAAAACAAATGATTTTACCAGGAGTTTTAGCTATAATAGTTCCAGTTGCTATTGGATTATGGTCTGTAAAAGCTCTTGGAGGATTACTTGCAGGAGCTCTTGTAACAGGAGTTTTAATGGCTATAATGATGGCAAATGCTGGTGGAGCTTGGGATAATGGTAAGAAACAAATCGAAGCTGGATACAAAGGAGATAAGAAAGGTTCTGACAGACATAAGGCAGCAGTTGTTGGAGATACAGTAGGAGATCCATTCAAAGATACTTCTGGACCTTCATTAAATATCTTAATTAAATTAATGTCTATAGTATCACTTGTATTAGTTCCATTATTTGTAAGATAATAGAAATATTACAGATATAAATAACAAGGGATTGTTAAAATATTAGACTTCTAACAATCCCTTTTTACTTGAAAAAATTTTTAAAAATTTAAAAAAAATGTTTCTCAAAATGAAAAATATATTATATAATTATGACTTGAGGTAATATAACAATCCTTAGTTATGGAGAAGAAAAAATGAACGAATTAAAAAAGAGGAGTATAGGAATAGATATATTAAAGGCTATTTCTCTAATTTCAGTTATAATCTATCACTTTTATGAATACAAGGGAACTTACATTGGAGTTATCTTGTTTTTTGTCATTAGCGGATATTTGATAACAGAAGTTTTATACGAAAGAGATGATAGTTATTTTAGTTTCATCAAAAGAAGATATAACAAAATTTTTCCACCTCTGATTGCAGTTCTAACTTTTACATACTTAGCTTTTTATTATTTTTATGATTATATAAGTTTAAAATTAATTTATAGTTCTCTCTCAAGTTTATTTGGAGTGAGCAACTTCTATCAGATATCCACAGGAATGTCTTATTTTGAAAGAAGTGGAGATTTATTTCCACTCTTACATACTTGGAGTTTATCGATAGAAATACAGTTCTATATTTTATTTCCCTTTCTTATATACTTATTTAAAAAATTTAAGTTGGATAAAAAAATTATAATAGCTATAATTATGTTGTTATCTTTTATATCAGCAGGACTGATGTTCTATAAAGAATATATTAACTATGATATAAGTGCCATATACTATGGTACAGATACAAGAATTTTTTCAGTTTTTATGGGATCTGCTTTCTACTTCCTATTTAAAGATAGAGATTTAGAGAATGAAAAGCAAAAGCTAAATACTATTTCCTATGTGTGTTTAGGGGTAATAGTAGTAATAGTATTATCAGTAGATTATTTATCGAAATCTAATTACTATGGTTTCTTATTTTTAATAAGTATTTTAGGTTCATTTATGACAGTGACAAGTTTAAAGACTGGCTTTTTAGATTTTGAAAATCCAGTTGCAAATACTTTAGCTAAATTAGGTGAACATAGCTATGTTTATTATTTATGGCAGTATCCACTTATGATATTTTCATTAGAATTTTTTAAATGGTCTGACATAGACTATAATTATACAGTTGGAATACAGGTAATAATTTTAATAATTTTATCAGAAATTTCATATGAATTTTTGATAAAGAGAAGACAGGAGTCGATAGTTTTGAGAAGAATATTTTTAGTTTTATATGTGGCACTTTTAGCATTTTTACCTATAAGCTCAGAAACAAATTCAGAAGAAGTTAAAAACAGAGCAAATGAAATTGATAAGATGGCAGTAGTAGAAACTACTGAAAATACTTCAAAAGTAGAAGATAAAAATCAAGTTGAAGAAGAAACATTAGCTACTAAAGTAAGTGCAACTGGACATAAAGAATTAAAAACAGATAGTAATAAATCTTCTGCTAAGACAAATATAAAGCCAGAAGAAAATAAAACAGTAGTTAAAAATACAGATACTATAGAAGCTAAGGATTATACTTTTATAGGGGACTCTGTTATGAAAATGGGAGAACCATATATCAAAGAAATCTTTAAAGATGCCAATGTTGATGCAAAGGTATCAAGACAATTTACAGATTTACCTAAGATTTTAGAAGAATTAAAAGGAAGTAAAAAATTAAGAAATACAGTGGTTATACACTTAGGAACTAATGGAGTTATAAATAAGGAAGCTTTTGAAAGTTCAATGAGAATGTTGAAAGGTAAAAAAGTTTATATTATGAATACTGTTGTTCCTAAACCTTGGGAAAAATCAGTTAATAAAAGTTTAGCTGAATGGTCTCAAGAATATGACAATATAACTATAATAGATTGGCATAAATATGCTAAGGGAGAAAAGCAATTATTCTATAAAGATGCGACTCACCCTAAACCAGAAGGTGCAAAAAAATATGCTGAATTTATCTTTAAAAATATAAAAAGATAATAATATAAAAAGCTTGTTGAGTAATCTCAACAAGCTTTTTTAAATGACTTATATAATTAAAACATTGTATTTATAACTAGCATTACTGCAGAGAAAACTCCAATAATTCCCATCAGAGGTAGTATGTATTTCAACCACTTATCAAATGTTGTTCCTGCCATTTCCAATGTTACTAGAATTAATCCAGTTGGTGTGATGAAAGACATCCAACCTTGTCCCCAGTTATATGCATTGATAACAACTTCTCTTGATAGACCAACTGTATCTGCAAGTGGAGCCATGATAGGCATAGAAAGTACAGCAAGTCCAGAAGATGAAGGTATAAAGAAACCTAAAACAGAGAAGATTAGTAGTTGTGCAATAGCAAAAGTTCCCTTACCCATACCAGCTACAAATTCAGTTGAATAGTATAGTAAAGTATCAGATATAAAACCATTATCCATTACTATATTGATAGAACGAGCCAGTCCTATTGTTAGAACAACTCCAACTAAATCTCCTGCTCCAGCAATGAAGGTATTGACAGCATCTTTTTCTGATAGACCAGAAAAGAACATAAGTAAAAGAGCTACACCTAAGAATAGTGCTGACATTTCTTGAAACCACCATCCACCACGAGAAACTCCCCAAATTAAAACAGGGAATGCAGCAGCAAATATAAGTAAACAAAGTCTTCTTCTCCAAGTAAATTCTTTTTCAGAGTTAGAATCATACTCTCCTAAAAATCTTTTATGTATTTCTTCTTTATCAGCATAAACATATGATTTTGTAGCATCTTTATTAACTTTTTTAGCATACCAATACATATATGCTAAAGTGATAATTGAAGCTAAAACTAAAGTTACTATTCTAAATGTTAATCCTTCTGTAAATGAGATTCCAGCAGCATTAGATGCAATAACAGTAGCAAAAGGATTTATAGTTGAGAACATTGTTCCTATAGATGAACCCATATAGATTGCAGCAATACAAGTTAGTACATCAAAGCCACTTAATAGGAAGATAGGCATAAGTATTGGATAGAAGGCAATAGTTTCTTCTGCCAAACCAAAAGTTGTTCCTCCTAAAGTTGTTAGAACAAAAACAAGGGTTACCAATAAAAATTCTTTTCCCTTAGTTCTCTTTGAAAGAGCTGCCATTCCAGCATCGAAGGCCCCTATTTTATTAATAATTCCTATAATTCCTCCAAGAATAAAAACGAAAAGCATAATATCAGCAGTATCTAAAGCACCAGTGATAGGAGCTTTAAGAACATCTAAAAATCCTTGTGGTTTTTGCTCAATTCTTTGATAAGTTCCAGGAATAGCAATAGGTTTTTTGATTACACCTTCAGTAAATTTATCCAAACTTAATTGAATTTGAAGTCTATCTAAAACTTCTTGAGTTGCAGGCTCTGTTGTTACATTGTTCTCATGATCTGTGATGACAAATTCATTTGTACTATCATCATAAGTTAATCTTGAGAATTGACCTGACGGAACGATGTAAGTTAAAACTGCAGCTAAAACTAAAATAATAGCCAATACCGTAAATGCAGTTGGGAAACTTCTTTTTTTCTTTTGTTTTTCAGACATTTTAATAGGAGTTATTGCAATTTTTATTTGCAAAGACTCCTTCACCTCCTTATACTTTATATCTAAAGTCATTATATATATTTTAATGCTAAAAATCAACTAAAATTTTATCAATATAACTATTTATTCTATTTTAAATCACTTGTATTGTTCAAAAAAATATAATAACTGTATAAAAAAATTTTGTGATATTAGAATTAATGCATTATGTATTAACGAGAAAAATATAAATAAAAAACTGTATCTTTAATCTAAAATTTTAAATTAAAAATACAGTTATTAAAAATTTTATTAAATAGTTCTCACTATACGAAAACCTATAATTTCACAACCATTTGTACTCTTATTGTCCCAACGTTCAAAAAAAGAAGAATCAATGGAAGAACAAAAATCAAAATTAGCCCAGGAACCTCCTCTTATTCTTCTTGTAGGAATAGTGGAATCAGTATCTTCATATATATATAAATCACCATCTGGTATAAATTCATCTTCTGCTGTATCATAGCACATTTCCCAAATATTACCACTGCAATCATAAAGTCCTAATTGATTTGGATTTTTAGTACCTACATTTTGAGTTTCACCATTTGAAATTTTATCATACCAAGCCACTTCATCTACATTATCACTTCCAGAATATTTATAGTCAAATGTTCCTTTATCAATAGCAACTTGTCCACCTCTTGCAAACCATTCCCATTCAACTTCTGTTGGTAATCTAAAACCTTCTGTCTTTTTAAAATCTGCTATATCAGGACTAGTTTTTTCTCCATCTAATTGATTTATCATTAATATTCCTTTTTTACTTAAATCATAGACATGTTCTAAATTGTACTTCTCACTTAATTTATTACAAAACTCTAAGGCTTCCCACCAAGTAACACTGTCAACAGGCTTATATATCCCATCAAATTTTGAAGGATTATAGTTCATAACTTCTAGCCACATTTTTTGAGTTGTTAGATATCTACATACTTCTAAATCAAAAACTTTTTTTTCATCATCTGTAAAACAAGGTGTGTATTTCCCACCTTTTACAAATATCATATCTTTAAATTTACTTCTCATTAATTTTATTTCCTTTTTATTTTTTATTTATAAAAATAGCACCTATTGACTAGGTACTATTTTAATTTTATTCTTCAGTTTTCTTTCTCTTTTTTAATTGAGCCATTACTATTGGTGATAATAATGAGAAAAGAGTTAAGAATAATAGAACTTTTGAAACTGTACTTTGGAATAGTATAGAATAATTATTATGGTTTAAGATAAGTGATCTTCTAAGTCCTGATTCACCTATTGGTCCTAATATTAAAGCTAAAACTATTGAAGCAGAGTTAAGTTCAAATTTTTGAACGAAGTATCCGATTATACCAAAGACAAACATTACCCATACGTCAGCCATTTGGTTGTTGATAGCATAAGAACCTATTACACTTAGTGCAAATATAAGAGGTATTAAGTAGCTATCTGAAACTCTTGATACTTTTGCAAATAATTTAGAACCAAAAAGTCCTAAGATAAGCATGAATATATTAACTATAACAAATCCTGCGAAGAAAGTATAAGTTATTTTCCCATGAACAGTAAATAGGTCTGGACCTGGTTGAAGCCCTTGTATCATAAGTCCTCCAAGTAAAACAGCAGTAACACTTTCACCAGGTATTCCTAATGTGAATGTTGGTATAAGTGAACCTCCTGTAACAGCGTTGTTAGCTGCTTCAGCTCCTGCTATTCCTTCTATACTTCCATGACCAAATAATTCTTTTTTCTTTGAGAATCTTTTTGCTTCGTTATATCCTAAGAAAGCAGCAATACTTGCTCCAGCTCCTGGTAATATTCCTATAATACTTCCAATAACTGTTGATCTTAAAGATGTAGGTAATATCTCTAAGATTTGTTCCTTAGATAATAGAACTTTGTTATCAAAATCTACCATATTTCCTGCTTCTTTAATTTTCTTTTCAGCCAACATCAATACTTGTGACATTGAGAAAAGTCCTATAAGAGCAGCAGTAAAAGGTATTCCTGAAAGTAATGCAGGAACTCCAAATGTGAAACGAGCATTTCCTAGCATAGGATCCATTCCAACAGTTGATAACATTAATCCTAAAGCTCCTGAAATTAATCCTTTTACTATTGATTTTGTACTTGCACCAGCAATGATAGTTAAACCAAATATAGATAACCAGAAATATTCAGCTGGTCCAAAAAGTAATGCAAGTTTTGCTAGTCTTGGAGCAAATAGATAAAGTGGAATAGCACTTAAAATTCCTCCTATGAATGAAGCAGTGATTGCAGTACCTAATGCAGTACCTGCTTTTCCTTGTTTTGTTAATTCATAACCATCTATAGCAGTTGCAGCTGCAGCTGGAGTACCTGGTGTACGAATTAAGATAGCTGAAATTGAACCACCAAATATAGCTCCACAATAAACTCCTGCAAGAGTAATTAATCCTGTTGAAGGATCCATTCCAAATGTAATAGGAATTAATAAAGCAACTCCCATTGCAGCAGAAAGTCCTGGTAAAGCTCCAATAGTTATTCCGATAGCCACACTAATTATAGCAGCAACTAAATTTATTGGTGTTAAGGCTGCTGCATATCCAAATAAAACATCTGACATAATTATTTCTCCTCTCCTAACTTATAGTAAAAATCCTCTTGGTACAGGGACTTTTAAGAATGATACAAATATTAAATATAAAAATATTGGGAAAAGTATACTCACAACAATACTCCATTTAATACTGCTCTTTAATGCTACCATAGTTACAAAAAGGTAAATTGCAGTTGTAACAAAGAAACCAATTATATCAATTAAAACTATATATACAGCAGATAATGCAATAATAAGGAAGAATTGACGATATAAAATACCTTTAAATTGATCATCTTCTTTTTCTGCCTCATTTTTAGGTTTTATAATAAAAGTATTTATAGCTAAAAGTAAAGTTAAAAATACCATTAAACCTAGTACAAAAAAAGGATATCTTGCTGCTTTTTCTGGAAGTTGTTTTATTAAAAAGAAATAAAATGCTTCCAAAATAAATAAACCTATTGTTAAAAATTTATCATATTTTCTCATATTATTTATAACCTTTCATTCATTGTAAAATAAAAGGGCATTGCAAATATAACTATTGAAAAACCTCGTTGTACTTGCAACAGCCCCATTTTAAATTAATATTTTCCTAAATATAATTATTTTATTCCTAAAGTAGGAACAGTTTCTATAATATATGTTTCTTGATCTTTAATATATTGAGCTAATTCTTCAGGTGACATATATAGTAAAGGTAGACTAGCATTTTTAGATTTTTCAATATTATCTGGAGATTCTAAAGCTGCTTTTAAAACATCATGTAATTTTTGGATGATTTCTTTTGGAGTTCCTTTAGGAGCAACAATAGCACGAGCTGAACCAAATATTACAGGATATCCACTTTCAGTTAAAGTAGGAACATCTTCAAAACCTTCTAATCTTTTATCTGTGAAAGAAGCTAATAATCTTAATTCTCCAGATTTAACTAAACTTGCAACTTCACTGATTTTTGCAACTGTTGCATTAACATGTCCACCACGTAAAGCAGAAATCATATCTGTACTTCCACCGAATGGAACGTGAGTTACTTGAATTCCAGCTTCTTTTGCAAAGTGAGCAGCACCAATGTGGTTAGAAGCTCCTGCACCATTGTTAGAAATAGTTAATTCATCTGGATGAGCTTTTGCATATTCAACGAAATCAGCTAAAGTGTTGAATGGGCTATCAGCTTTAACAACTAATACACCTGGATCATAAACGTGATTCATGATAGGTTCTACATCATCAATTTTGTACTTTGTTTGTCTTTCATGAGGAAGACTTACGAAAGTTGGTAAGTTAATAAATCCGATTGTATATCCGTCTGGAGTAGCTTTTGCTAATTCTGTATATCCAATTTCTCCATCTGCACCTGGTTTATTTACGATAACAAATGTTTGAGGGAAGTTCTTTTGAGCTTCTGCCATTAATATACGAGCACCAACGTCAGTTCCTCCCCCTGCTTTGTAAGCTATAATTACGTTTACAGGCTTTTCAGGATAAGCGTCTGGGTTAGCCTCTGCCGCTTTCTTTTCTCCACCACAAGCTACTAAAAGTAGAGAAAGTAATAAAGTTAATACTGCTAAAAATTTCTTTTTCATTTAAAATGACCTCCTAATAAATTCTAATTTAAATTGTACACTATTATATAAATTTTTTCAATATAATTAATAAAATTAAT
>ERZ772909.1692-NODE-1692-length-11836-cov-6.648162_pt1 | contig 11836 bp, 8 predicted proteins | sample MGYA00511137_ERZ772909 | MGnify/ENA primary metagenome ERZ772909 (study PRJEB29015, sample SAMEA2738095) | human oral metagenome | biome: human oral; feature: human-associated habitat; material: saliva | place: China | collected 2270 ... | reverse complement strand
CGTCGTTGTGTGCGGTGCATTATAGGGATTTTCAAAACCCTTGCAAGTACTTTTTGTAAAAATATTTAAAAAAATGATCTTTTGATGGAAATATAAACACTTCATCAAAAAGTGCGGTTGGAATTCTCAGATTTTGATCGCTATAATTTCTTACGCAATGAAACTTCACCACCATTAAACATCTGAACTTTATTGCCACATAATACTTTTAAATAACCACGTTCATCTATGCCTTGTTCAATACCTGAAATAGCACCTTGTTCAGTCAGCACATTTACTTCATTATTTGAAAACGCATTATATGATTGCCATGCTTTCTGAAATTCAGCATTAATACCATTTTTCTCAAAGATATTTAAACGTGCATACAAATGTTGTATGAGTTTTGGTAATAAGGTTTGTCGCTCTACGTCATGATCTATTTCACATACTTCCGCATAAGGCTGACTAATTTCCGTTTGTTTTGGCAACGACACATTAATACCGACACCAATCACCAAATTGAGCATACCATTTTTATGGTTAGCGATTTCAACCAAAATTCCGCCTAACTTTCTCCCATCAAACAAAATATCATTTGGCCATTTCACTTGCACGTTTAGCACCTCGGCAATCGCCAAACCAATGACTAAACTTAATCCCTCAATTGATTTTTTAGGATCAAATGCCCAATAAAAACTAAACATAATTTGCCCAGCAAAAGGAGATAACCATTGGCGACCACGTCGACCGCGTCCTGCAGTTTGATATTCAGCTACACAAAGATCGCCTTTTTTTAAGGAAGGAATATTTTGTAGTATCCATTCATTTGTAGAGGAAATAATCGGCTGATAATGGATACTATAAGGAAAAAGTGCGGTTGAAATTTGCTGAGGATTTAATAAAGGAAGATTAGGCACTAAGCAATAATTTTGGCCATCAACGACAATTTCCAAGCCTAGCTCACGTAATTGTTTAATGTCCTCTTCAATATCCAGAGAAAACTTTTCCAATTCAAACCGCACTTTCGGCTGACAGTCAGCTAAATATGTCAATAAAGCGAAATTCATCATTTATTCCTTGTGGCAAACGGAGCGAAAATCATAGCATAAATCCAAAAATTTCGTTTTCAAAATCAAGCAAAATCTGTATAATCCCGCCGCAATATTTTTTAACTTCAACTTAGCGAGAATATTGCAATGTCATTACGCATTAAACAAGAAGCCCTTACTTTTGACGATGTTCTACTCGTCCCAGCACATTCAACTGTGCTTCCAAATACAGCCAATCTTTCAACCAAACTCACTAAAGAAATTACTTTGAGTATTCCTATGCTTTCAGCAGCAATGGATACCGTAACCGAAACCAAACTTGCAATTTCTTTAGCACAAGAAGGTGGCATTGGCTTTATCCATAAAAATATGACTATTGAACGCCAAGCAGACCGTGTTCGCAAAGTGAAAAAATTCGAAAGTGGTATCGTTTCTGAACCAGTAACTGTTTCACCAAATTTAACGCTTGCCGAACTTGCTGAAATGGTGAAGAAAAACGGCTTCGCAGGCTACCCTGTTGTCGATAGTGAAAATAATCTAATCGGTATCATTACTGGCCGCGACACTCGTTTCGTAAAAGATTTGAGCAAAACTGTTTCACAAGTAATGACGAAAAAAGAAGACTTGGTGACAGTAAAAGAAGGGGCGAGTCGCGAAGAAATTTTGGAATTAATGCATCAACACCGTGTTGAAAAAGTATTAGTGGTTAATGATAGCTTCAAACTTAAAGGTATGATTACCGTTAAAGACTTCCAAAAAGCAGAACAAAAACCAAATGCATGTAAAGATGAATTCGGTCGTTTACGCGTGGGTGCCGCTGTAGGTGCTGGCCCAGGTAACGAAGAACGCATTGATGCATTAGTGAAAGCTGGTGTAGATGTATTGTTAATCGACTCTTCTCACGGTCACTCAGAAGGCGTATTACAACGTGTTCGTGAAACTCGTGCAAAATATCCAAACTTACCTATTGTTGCGGGTAACGTAGCAACTGCTGAAGGTGCAATCGCATTAGCAGACGCAGGTGCAAGTGCAGTGAAAGTAGGTATTGGTCCTGGTTCTATTTGTACTACTCGTATCGTAACCGGTGTAGGTGTTCCACAAATCACGGCTATCGCAGATGCAGCAGCAGCATTAAAAAATCGTGGTATTCCTGTGATTGCTGACGGTGGTATCCGTTTCTCTGGTGATATTGCAAAAGCCATCGCTGCTGGTGCGAGCTGTGTAATGGTCGGTTCAATGTTCGCAGGTACCGAAGAAGCACCGGGTGAAATCGAACTTTACCAAGGTCGTGCCTTTAAATCTTACCGAGGTATGGGTTCATTAGGTGCGATGGCGAAAGGTTCATCAGATCGTTACTTCCAATCAGATAACGCGGCAGACAAACTCGTACCAGAAGGTATCGAAGGCCGTATTCCATATAAAGGTTACTTAAAAGAAATCATCCACCAACAAATGGGTGGCTTACGTTCTTGCATGGGCTTAACTGGCTGCGCAACCATCGAGGAATTACGTACAAAAGCAGAATTCGTTCGCATCAGTGGTGCAGGTATTAAAGAAAGCCATGTTCATGATGTTACTATTACTAAAGAAGCACCTAACTATCGTATGGGTTAATCTTAACAAGCGGTCGGATCTTGCAAATTTTTTGCGAAATCTGGCTACTTTTTTAATTGCTTATAATTATTAAAGTTATCCATGACTAGAAGTTTTTTTAAATTTGTTCCATTTGAAAGAATTGATATTCTTGAGAATGGTTTAATCCGGTTTTCCCCCGTAAAGGATCTCAATGATCCCTTTGAAGCATTACCTTCAATTACGTATTTTACTGATAAAAAATGGGAAGTTCTATATAAAATCATAGATAAAGTATGCAATCGCAGAAAAAAACATTTAACCCAAGATGAAGAAGTGTTTATATTATCTAACTTTCCTAATCTAGATAGTCTCTCCTTTTCTAAAGAAGATGATGCGTTTTCAACAGAACGGTTTTATAAATTACATAAATATAAATGTAAGCTAAGAAGGCATATTTCTCAATATGGCATATTAAGTTTAATTAGTTCCGATGATGTGTCACCTAATATTTCTCAGTTTATTGGCTATCCCAATGACCCTAGAAGAAACTTATTAATGTGGTCTCATTATACAAATTCGCATAAAGGATTTGTTATTGAATTTGACGAGGACTTTATTGAGAATAAGCCACAAAAAGTTACTTATACCAACGAAAGGCCTATTCTTACATTTGAAGAAATTGATAATTTTGAGCTATCAGCATATCTCATAAAAAGCAAAGAATGGGAATATGAGAATGAGTATAGATCTTTTGGAAAATTATCTAACGCTGATAATGCCGAATTATCACTCTTTAAATTTGATAAGACGAAAATAAAATCTGTTACTTTAGGTTGTAATATGTCAAAAGAAAATAGAGATAAGATAGTATCTTTATTACAGAATACACCTGAATATAAAAATGTATCCATATTCTTTGCTAAGCAGAGAGAGGATAAATTCTCACTTGAATTTTTTCTACAAGTGGGTTCTTCTACAAATTTTTTACCGTATGAACATGAAGATGGAACTGAAGAGTTTCGTTCTCTAATACGAACAATTAATATACAAAACAGACCTTAAAACAACAGAGAATAAAATGAACAACATTCATAATCATAAAATTTTAATTTTGGACTTCGGTTCACAATATACGCAATTAATCGCACGTCGTGTGCGTGAAATCGGTGTGTACTGCGAACTTTGGGCGTGGGATGTAACTGAAGAACAAATCCGTGAATTTGCTCCAACAGGTATCATTCTTTCTGGTGGTCCTGAAAGTACTACCGAAGAAAATAGCCCGCGTGCACCAGAATACGTATTTAATGCAGGGGTGCCAGTATTAGGCGTTTGCTATGGAATGCAAACTATGGCGATGCAACTTGGCGGCTTAACCGAAACGTCTGATCATAGAGAGTTCGGCTATGCTTCAGTTTCTCTTGAAAATTCCACAGCACTTTTTGCAAATCTTAATGATAACTTGACAGCAAATGAGCCGACTTTAGATGTTTGGATGAGCCACGGCGATAAAGTAACGCGTTTACCAGAAAACTTCAAAGTGACAGGCACGACTCCAACCTGCCCAATTGCGGCAATGTCTGATGAAAGCCGTCATTTCTACGGTGTGCAGTTCCACCCTGAAGTAACGCATACTAAAAAAGGCTTGGAATTATTAACCAACTTCGTAGTAAACATCTGTGGTTGCGAAACCAAATGGACAGCTGAAAACATTATCGAAGATGCCGTTGCTCGTATTAAAGAGCAAGTAGGCGATGATGAGGTTATTTTAGGTTTATCTGGTGGAGTGGACTCTTCTGTGGTTGCATTACTTTTACATCGCGCTATCGGCAAAAACTTACACTGCGTATTCGTGGATAACGGTTTACTCCGATTACACGAAGGCGACCAAGTCATGGAAATGTTCGGCGATAAATTCGGCTTGAACATTACCCGTGTTGATGCAGAAAGCCGTTTCTTAGGCGAACTTGCAGGCGTATCAGATCCTGAAGCGAAACGTAAAATTATCGGTAAAGTGTTCGTGGATGTGTTCGATGATGAATCGAAAAAACTCACTAACGTTAAATGGTTGGCACAAGGTACAATCTACCCTGATGTAATCGAATCTGCAGCCAGCAAAACTGGTAAAGCACATGTGATTAAATCACACCACAACGTAGGTGGCTTACCAGACTATATGAAACTTGGCTTAGTTGAACCATTACGTGAATTGTTTAAAGACGAAGTACGTAAAATCGGTTTAGCATTAGGCTTACCGGCTGAAATGATCAACCGCCACCCATTCCCTGGCCCAGGTTTAGGCGTGCGTGTATTAGGCGAAGTGAAAAAAGAATACTGCGATTTATTACGCCGTGCAGATGCAATCTTTATCGAAGAATTACGCAACAGCGGTTGGTATGAAAAAACCAGCCAAGCCTTCAGCGTATTCTTACCAGTGAAATCTGTAGGTGTAATGGGCGATGGTCGTAAATACGATTGGGTGATCTCACTACGCGCAGTAGAAACCATCGACTTTATGACCGCACATTGGGCTCATTTACCTTATGATTTATTAGGCAAAGTATCTAACCGCATCATCAACGAAGTGAACGGCATTTCCCGCGTGGTGTATGACATTAGCGGAAAACCACCCGCAACGATCGAGTGGGAATAAAAAATCTCTATTTCAGATACTTTCTAATTATTTCAATACATCAAATAAGGCCTTGTATATCAAGGCTTTATTTCATCTCACTTCTAGTCTTCTCTATCTATTTCTTAATTATGACGGTATTTTTGACAAATAATTGAAAAAAATTCAACATTTTTAATTTATTTTCATAACTCAAAATTATTTAGCGTTACCTCAAAATTTGTTTTTAGAAATGGGGTAATTAACTTTTAAAGCACTCCAAAAATCGAAACGAAAATGATTATCATATACAATATATGATACTTTTAGATTTTTATATGGAAAGTTTGTGTTTCAGCTTAATCAAGTTTCTTTTTCTATTCCCCACCGCACTTTGCTCCAACCAACTTCACTTAATTTTGAAGCGGGTTATGTCTATGGTTTAATTGGGCATAATGGCTCAGGCAAATCCACATTAATTAAATTAATGGCTCGCCAGCACCCTATTTCAAGTGGTGAAATTTTGTTGGATGGAAAAAAACTTAATCACTGGAACAGCCGTGAATTTGCCAAACGTGTTGCTTATTTGCCGCAACATTTACCACAAACCACCAATATGACAGCAAAAGAACTTATTGCAATGGGGCGTTATGCGTGGAATGGTTTATTCGGGCGGCAAACAAGTGCTGATAAACAAGCCATTCAGCGTGCTCTTGAACTCACCCATACAGAAAAATTTGCCAATCAGATTGTGGATACACTTTCAGGTGGCGAACGTTCGCGTATTTGGTTGGCGATGCTTTTAGCACAACAAAGCCAATACTTATTACTAGACGAGCCTCTTGCGGCATTAGATATAGCCCACCAAGTAGAAGTAATGCAGCTTGTCTACCAATTAAGTCGCGAGTTAAATTTAGGTGTGATTATCGTTATTCACGATATTAATTTAGCATCTCGTTTTTGCGATCATTTAGTTGCTCTACATAGTGGGAAACTGCTAGTCCAAGGCAATGCCCATGAAATTGTCAATACGTCATCACTTCAAGCTATTTACGGTATTGAATTAAATGTGCTCGACCATCCTGAAGCTCATCGTCCTGTAAGCTTTTATTAATTGGAACATAATATGAAAAAAATCTTATTCATATTGACCGCACTTTTCAGCATTTATGTCCAAGCTGATGAAGGACAACAAAATATAGCCACTGTGGATTGGACAGTTACTGAGACCTTATTGGCACTCGGTGAAAATCCAATCGCTGTCGGTGATATACACAGTTATCGAACTTGGGTAATGGAACCGAAACTTCCCGAAGATACCATTGATTTAGGCATTCGCTTACAACCGAATTTTGAAGTCATTTCTATGTTATCCCATGACGTAAAAGCCCAGTCATTACGTTTTATTCATAGCCAATTCTATGCAGGGTTAAATGAAAAACTTTCGTCTTATGGAAGAGTATATAACGTGAATTTTTATCAAACAGGTGATCTTTGGCAAAACATCTTAGCCGCCACACAAGAAATAGCCCAAATTATCAATAAACCACAAGCGGCTAAAAAATTAATTACTCGTTACACCTCTAACATTGAAAAATTAAGAGAACGACTTATCCAACATCAATCGCAGTTTGCAGAACGTCCACTTGCTATCGTGCAATTTATTGATACGCGTCATTTACGCATTTATGGTGAAAATAGCCTTTTTGGCGCAGTCGCCAAACAACTCGGTTTTCAGAATGCGTATTTACCTGAGGTTAACATTTGGGGTTTTCAAAATATTGAGATTACCGAGCTTGCTCACCTACCACAAAATACTCGATTTATTGTCGTAAAACCTTATCCGAATAATATCGCCCAAGCCTTAACATATAACACCTTATGGCAATATTTACCCTTAGCCAAGGATGCTCTTGTATTACCTGCTGTTTGGTCTTTTGGTGGTATTCCTTCTGCCGAACGTTTCGCACAGACTCTAACAGAAAGCTTAATTCATGGAGGTGAGGCATGGTAAATCGTACTAGAATTTTCTTTGCATTATTGGTCACAGTTTTTGTTGGATTGACCGTTTCCTTGCTCCATGCTCAAGTACCTGAAAATACATCAATCTGGTTAGTATTCCAACATACTGATAACTTGGATCTATTACTTGTGCAATCTTACAGTCTGCCACGCATTGTAATGGCGTTACTAGCAGGTGGAGCCTTAGCCTTTGCCAGTTTATTATTGCAACAAGTAATGAGCAATCCACTAGCCTCTGACAATACGCTTGGCATCAGCAGTGGCTCTCAAATGACATTATTCTTAGCGACAATTTTTGCTCCCAAATTGCTCGAAATGGGTGCAAGTTTTATTGCCTTATTGGGGGCAGGATTGAGTTTGCTATTAGTAATGACCCTTGCCATACGAAAAACCATGTCACCACTTTTATTGATTTTAGCAGGCCTTGTTGTCAATCTGTATTTTGGTTCATTTACGGGTATGATGATGTTGTTCTATCCTGAAGAATCTCGTGGTTTAGCCTTGTGGGGAGCTGGCTCACTGGTGCAAGAAAGCTGGCGAGATAGCCAACTATTAAGTCTACAAAGTGCGGTCTGTTTTGCCATTGTTTTTGCCCTTATTCGCCCATTTAGTATTTTGACGTTAAATGACAATAACGCCAAAAGTCTCGGTGTGCCTGTAGGCAAACTTCGCTTTATTGGCGTAGTAACTAGTGCTTATTTAATTTCATCCGTAGTCAGCAAAGTAGGAATGTTGGGATTTGTGGGATTAACGGCAGCAACGATTATCCGACAAATGGGGATTCGCACCTTAAAATGGCAACTTATCGGCTCTTTTGCAATGGGAGCATTAGTACTTGCTATCACAGATTTGATTTTACAATTTATCAATCTTTATTATCAAATCAGTCTGCCAACAGGTGCCGTGACGGCCCTACTCGGCACACCGTTGCTGCTGTGGTTAATGTTTAAAGCCTTGTCAAACACAGGACGATTAACCGAAAATTCACTGCAAAAATCTCGCCAATATCGACCGCTCTTTACAATCTTTATTATCGTTTTATTAGCGATAAGTGTGATGCTAGCCTTATTTGTGGGGAAAATGCAATTTTATCCTTACATTAAAATTACCACATTCGATAATCCTTTTAATCTAGAATTACTTGAATTGCGTTATCCACGTATATTTATTGCAATTTGCGCAGGCATTTTACTTTCAGTTGCAGGTGTGCTGTTGCAACGCTTAACCTTAAACCCAATGGCAAGTCCCGAATTATTAGGAGTCTCATCTGGAGCTGGCATGGGTATTTTAGTGTTGCTCTTTGTTTTTCCCTCACAACAAACGATACTATTTTGGATCTCTGGTATTGTCGGAGCATTTATCGCACTAGCCATTTTGGCAGCGATCAATCAACGTAACGGAATGCTCCCCGAGAAAATTCTTCTTACAGGAATTAGTCTTTCTGCCTTATTTGATACGGCGCAACGCCTTGCTATTGCAAGTGGTGACCCACGTGCAAATCAATTAATTTCATGGACATCAGGCTCTACACAAAATACCGATCCAAAGCTTGCTGTGCCATTTTTCATACTAAGCCTTGGACTTTTACTTATCAGTTTAATTTTTAGTCGTTGGCTAGAACTCTTAAGCCTACAAGCCCCCATAGCAAAAGCTTTAGGGCTAAATTTAAAACTCACCCGCTGGATACTGATTTTATTCAGTGCAGCACTAACAGCCATTGCCACATTAATGATCGGACCGTTGAGCTTTATCGGTCTTTTAGTACCACATTTAACGAATTTTTTAGGCGTTCACAAAGCCAGAAATCAGTTGCTTATTTCTGCACTTCTCGGGACAACCATTATGGTTTTAGCGGATTGGGTTGGACGACAAGTTTTATTCCCTTATGAAATTCCTGCTGGCCTTATCGCCACTTTGTTAGGAGGAAGCTATTTTTTAGTGATGATGCGAAAAATTTAATTATCCAAACTGAATTTGTGCGACATTCGCACATAATAACCGAGAAAATATCATTTTTATCAACACAAAAGGAACTTTACAATGAAAAAATCCTTTCTTTTAACAACTGTCGCAAGTAGCATTTTACTTGCAATGAACACTGCTTATGCGAAAGAAAATGTTGAGCAACTGGATACCATTGAAGTGAGTGCTGACGCCTCGCAAACTGGATTAAGCAAAGAATTCGCAGGTGGTCAAGTTGCAAGCGGTAGTCGTATTGGTATTCTAGGAAATAAATCAAACTTAGAAAGCTCATTTGCGACAACAAGCTACACTAACAAGTTCATTCAAGATAAACAAGCTCGTAGTGTGGCAGATGTACTAAAAAATGATCCAAATGTCCGTGTTGCTCGTGGTTTTGGTAATTTCCAAGAGTCCTATTTTATGCGAGGTTTCATTACCAATTCCGACGATATTCTATATAACGGTTTATATGGTTTATTGCCACGTCAATATATCGCCTCTGAAATGTTTGAACGTGTAGAAGTTCAACGTGGTTCTTCGGCCTTCTTAAACGGTATGGCGCCAGGAGGTGGTTCAATTGGCGGAACCATTGCATTAATGCCAAAACGTGCACAAGCTGAAGACCTTAACCGCTTAAATTTAGGCTACTCCAGCAATGAAAGAGCAAACTTCTCTACAGATATTTCTCGCCGTCTGGGTGAAAATAGAGAATTTGGTGTGCGTTTAAATGCCGCTCATACGGAAGGAGAAAGTGCCATTGATAATGACAATGCTCGCAATACAGTCTTCCATTTAGGACTAGACTGGGAAGTTAAAAAAGTACGTTTATCTGCAGATTTAGGCTATCAGAAAAACTACTTAGGCAGCCCACGTCCAAGTGTTACACTATCTGGTGTAACCATGGTTCCTTCGACTCCTAACCCTCGTAGCAATTGGGGACAAGGATGGACTTATTCTGAAGAAAGAGATATTTTCGGCACATTTCGTGCAGAATATGATTTGCATCCAAACTTAACGGCTTATGCCGCTTATGGCTATCGATATGGCAAAGAAGCGAATGTATTGGCTAATTTACAAGTGATAAATATTAATGGTGATGGCACTGAATACCGTTTTGATAATACTCGACGCAACATTATTCACACGAGCGAAATAGGATTAAAAGGTCATTTTACAACAAATGAAGTGGAACATGACGTGGTCTTATCCGCCAATCGTTATCAAGAAAAACGTAAAAATGCCTATGTCATGGACTGGCAAAATACGTTTGCAACCAATCTTTATCATCCAACATTCATTTCTAGTATTGCTTATTCTGCGAATGCACTAAAAGGCAATGATCTTTCATCACCTGCACTACAACATCGAGCAACGTTAAATAGCGTTGCTATTGGCGATACGTTGTCGGTATTAGATAAAAAACTTCAAGTGACCTTAGGTGCTCGTTGGCAACAAATTGTTTCAAGAGATTTCGCATACAATACAGGAGTTGAAGGTGGTTACTATAACGATTCACGAATTAGTCCAAGTGTTGGTGTTGTTTACCGAATCCAACCCGAATTATCCATTTATGGAAACTATATCGAAAGCCTTGCTCAAGGAGATACCGCTCCAAGCACTGCAGTGAATCGAGGTGAAACACAAAAACCTTATACTTCTAAACAAAAAGAAATTGGTATTAAATATGAGTCACAAAGTGGATTTGGCACAAGCATAGCACTCTTTAGTACTGAGAAACCTCGTGGTTATTTAGATAGCAATAATTACTACACAACAAAAGGCAAAGATCGCCATAATGGGGCAGAAATAAATGTTTACGGGCAAATCACATCGAATATTCGTTTATTAGGTGGTGTGACATTCTTACAAGCCAAACAACGTAAAACAGGTTCTAACACAACAGAAGGCAAATACACGATTGGTGTACCAAAATTTCAAGGCAATCTAGGGCTAGAATATGATGTGAGAGCATTAGAAGGACTTACCTTAGAATCTCGTATTACCTACACAGGTTCAAGCTATGCAGATTCACAAAATACACTGAAAGTTAAAGGCTGGACGAAAATAGATGTGGGAGCTCGTTATATTGCAATGATTGGTAACACGCCTATCACACTAAGAGCGCGAATTGATAATCTCACCAACAAAAAATATTGGGAATCTGTTGGCGGCTATCCTAATTATGGATATTTAGTTTCTGGAGCACCACGCACATTTAGCTTAAACGCAAGCATTGACTTCTAAATTGATGTATTAATAATGGTTCAAAGTGCGGTCCCATTTGATCTGCACTCCAAAAGTTGGACTCAACAACCAACAATTGAGGTGCAGATCAATTTTCACCGCACTTTATTTTTGTTTAAAATCCCTTCTATACCAATCACAATGAGACTTAACCAAATAGGCACATAGGTAAAATAGTCGCTTGTAGTTATTTGATTATCTAGCACAAAGACAGCTATTAAAAAAAGCAATATGGGTTCGATATAACTCAACACCGCAAAAATACTGACTGGAATTTGTTGGCTGGATTTTAAGTTGGCTGAAAGCGAAATCGCACTCACAATACCAAGAGCAGGCAATAATAACCAATAACGATATTCTTGCGTAACCAAAGAAAGTGTATCGCTTTGAGAAA
>ERZ772909.1690-NODE-1690-length-11858-cov-6.630433_pt1 | contig 11858 bp, 15 predicted proteins | sample MGYA00511137_ERZ772909 | MGnify/ENA primary metagenome ERZ772909 (study PRJEB29015, sample SAMEA2738095) | human oral metagenome | biome: human oral; feature: human-associated habitat; material: saliva | place: China | collected 2270 ... | reverse complement strand
CCTACATTCTTTCATTATTCCAATAATTCTTCTTACCTTTGCGCCCAGTTAAACGAAGATTAACTTGCAATAACGCATAATGAGAGTAACAAAGCAGCTTATTTCAACCACTAATGCTTGCGCCTTATATAATAAAGGTGTAAGTCGTGTTGTTGTGCCTGTTGCTTGCAATGCGAACAAGGCTAGAGAGGTGCTGAAGAAAGAAAATAAAGAAAAGATGTTAAATTATTTGGATATTCCAAATAATTGTATACTCTCTCTCTCTCTCTCTCATATATAGTACATTAATTATCTCTTTCTTAGTATATTACGTGTGTTTCCAAGTTGTAGCGCGTAATGATATGTCGACAAAGGGCTTCTTGAAAGTTTCCTTTGTCGTTTGTTGTTTTATCTCCTATTCAACATTTTCGTCTAATTCCTTATCATGACATGTGAGTGAACTAAATATATTAATAATTAGCTAGTAATTAAAATTTATGAAGAGAATCAGAAGAACAGTACGACAATCCTACGTCTGTCCATCTACAGAAGTGCTAGAGATCGAAGCAGAAGGCAATTTTCTTGCCAATAGTCCTCTTGTTCGTCCCGGTGGCGGTGGTACTGGTAGCCAGACACCTGGAAGTATTAAGGTCGTCCCACAGGATCCAGACGATAATAACCCAGATGACGATATTGAAGGATGATGTATAAAAAGCACTAAGAAATTAATTTAAAGATGAAGAAAAATATTTTCAATTATGTGCTGTTTGCTTCTATTGTTGGCGGTATGACATTGTCGGTTGCTTCTTGCTCTGACGATGATTTATCGTCTAATCAGGGTGGAAGCAATGAAGCATTGGTACGCTTTAGTGTAAAAGATGTCCAGTCAGAGACGATTGCCCGTGGTGCTGCAATGACCCGTGGTACAATCACACCTGGACTTGCTAACAAAGATCTTGCTGGTCAGAAACTTGCTGCACACAGCAATCGTAACCTTGACGTATGTCTTATTGAGACAACCGTTGAGGGTATAAACCCAGTAAAGGCTGATGCACGCACTCGTGCTAACATAGAAACCACGATTGGCGGAGACTTCTCGTCAACAGGTATCCGTGGTGTTGCAGCAACAAGCATATTGACAACACCAGAATGGTTCAAAGCTGCGAAAACCAAGAGTAACGGCGAACTCTATACTCCTATTCGCTGGTCGTTTGCACAGCCTTGGGCACGCTTCTTTGCTGTTTACCCTTCTAAAGACAGTTATTCTAAGCTGACGATTAACGATATGACTTCTACCGACAATGCCCCCAGTGTTGACTTCACGGTAGAACCTAACGTCAGAGATCAGAAGGACTTTATGACGGCATGTACAGGCGAGGTGCATTATGCAACACAGGGAGAACATCCAACAACCAACCTCGACTTCCGTCATGCCCTTACTGCCATCCGCTTTGCTGTGGGGCAAAACCTCTCATGGAACAAGACCATTGACAAGGTTGAGATTCGTAATGCCATTATGAAGAGCAAGTATAAGCTCTCAAATGCGTTTAATGGTGCAGGTGCAGCCTGGAATAACACGGGTGCAACTCGTGGTACAGCCACTCTTTCGGGCTTAAGCGTAAACACCAGCTCCAACCCTAATGTTACCATCATGGGCAACACGGGTGATAACTTCACCTTCTATATGATTCCACAGGTGCTTACGGGTAATAGTGTAACTGCATACGTACACTTCACTGATAACACTGAAATCACGGCAACATTGAAAGGCGAATGGAAAGCTGGCACAACACGTACACTAAAGTTAAGTGAGACCAACTCTACTTGGAATTATACGATTACAGCAACCGATCCAAGTGCTGCTGCTTACGATGTAACAACGACAGATAATTACGGCATCACAAGTTATCGTACAGCTCCTGACGGTACACAGCAGGCAGTGGCTTGGAAGGTTGTTGGTTATGATGCCAATAACGATGGTACTTTCTCTATGGCAGAGAAGCCAACTTGGTTGACCAGCCTTAGCAAGACCGAGGGCGATGGTGGTACTGCTGCCGACCAGGGCACAGCCACATTGACCAAAGACGTTACCGACTTGCTCGCTAAGCGTAACGAGGCTCTTAAGGAGGCAACCGCCTTAGGTTCTGCCGGTGCTCCTTACGACCTTTCTACTAAGGGCGGCTCTGTTGCAAATCGTAGCACAGCCAACTGTTATGTAATCTCAGCTCCTGGTCATTATCGCATCCCACTCGTTTATGGTAATGCCATTGAGAACGGTAATAATAATCCAAGTTCTTACCAAACCAGCAATACTGGCACCTATATTCTAAGCAACTTCCAAGACCATGCAGGTCACGCCATAGATGACCCTTGGATCGAGAAGACCCACGGCGGTGCCAATGCGAGTGTCGATGGTGCTGAGGTTGTCTGGGCAGATGCTGCCGACCTCGTTCATTCTCCTTCTATCACACATGTTGGTGGTGAAGGCTTCCTCGACTTTGAGGTTAAGGCAAGCGACATCCAGTGCGGTAATGCTGTTGTTGCTGTTAAAAAGGGTAATACTATCGTTTGGTCATGGCATCTCTGGTTTGCGCCTAAGGATGCGCTCAATAAGATTCCTGTTACCAACCATCAAGGTAAGGTCTATAACTTCACTAAAGAGACCTTGGGTTGGAAGCCGATACAGTGGCGTAGTTCAACTTATACCAGTGCTCGTACTGTCAAGGTAAAGGTTGAGCAGACAGTTGCTAACAATGGTGCAAAAGCGTATACAGTCATCAATATTACCCAGAATCCAGGTGGTGTTAAGAAGGGTGCTACAACCCTTTATCAGTTTGGACGTAAGGATGCTTTCCCTGGTGTTGCCAAAGCTGACTTAGCTTCAAATAGCCATTTCACGGAGGATGCAGGTGATAACATGTCTATTATGAATGGTATTCAGCATCCTGATCTTTATTACACATGGGGGAGTAACTGGGAAAACAACTATAGTTACAACAATCTTTGGTCAGCCGATAATACGGCAAGAGGTTTCAATGATAATTCTGTAGTCAAGACTGTTTATGATCCTTGTCCTGTAGGGTTCAAGATGCCAGCTTCCAATGCCTTTACTGGTTTTACCACGACGGGTCAGAACTCTTCAACACAATCAGAGTTTAATATTGATGATACAAGCAATTCGCAAACTTTTCAAAACAACTTGGGGCATAATTTCTGGACCAATAGTAGTAAGACTGCTACTATCTATTTCCCTGCTTCGGGCTGTCGCGACAACTCTGATGGTTCGTTGAGTACCATTGGTATCTTTGGTTCTTATTGGTCGGCATATTATAATGTTTCGAACTATGGTTGCTTCCTGATCTTTTACTCGGGTCTTGTGAACCCGCTATATGCTGGTATTCGAGCTAATGCGTTCGCAGTTCGACCAGTTTCGGAATAATACCTGAATACCACCCCTTAACCCCACCCCTAACCCCTCCCCAAGGGAGGGGTATTTAATTACTGAATAACCCTTATAGTTGATTTGGGGGAGGGGTGATTAATAACTACATAAAACTTGTGGTTAGATTGGAAAAGAAAAATGTAAAGAAATATCCGTAAATTGTGCGGAGCTTATAAATCTAATTATTAACTTGCTGCAAGCTGTGAAAATCGGCAGTTTGACGAAAGTACATATTGTGGGGCACAAAAGTACATTTCGTGGGGCACGAAAGTATATATTGTCAGCCACGAAAGTATATGGCGTAAAACACGGGTGTATGACTCGTTATGATGGCTGGTAGAAACAGTGTTGCAGCGTAAAAATCTTTTACCTATGGCATTCTATAAGAAAGCTCAAATGAAAGTGAACGGCAAATGGTATCCTAAGTCCGTTCTAGTAGTAAGTCCGGCAACAACCGAACAAGTAGCAAAACGAATTGCAGCCGAATCGACGGTTAGCCCTGCCGATGTGCGAGCGGTGTTGACAGCCTTGGGTGGCGTGCTGGGTGACTTTATGTCGCAGGGTCGCTCGGTGAAACTCGATGGGGTAGGTTCGTTTTATTTCACAGCCGTGACAACGAAAAACGGTGTCGACAAACCTAAAGATGTAAATGCCACATTAATTCGTGGTGTCCGTGTCCGCTTCTTACCCGAAACCCGTTATCGTGGTGCTGGCAAGGGTCGTGTTTCCACCCGTGGCTTGTCAGATGTTGATATTGAGTGGGAAGAGTGGAAAGGGGAGGATAAAAAAAGCCTCACCCCCGCCCCCTCTCCCGAGGGAGAGGGGAGTAAAGAGAACCCTGGACCACAAGCAGGGTAGGAAGCCTCCCCAAGCCCCTCCAAAGGAGGGGATGTGCCTACGGGGGCTAGTTATGGAAAAGTAAAGAAAGGCAAGAAAATGGGGACAGACGAGAGCGTCTGTCCCTACTTGATTAATAAGGGGTAATGGAGAATATGTCATTACGAGATATGTCTATATGGCATTCTGTCTTAAAGCCTTATTTGCTTGATTTGAAACGATTTGTTCGATGTCTGCCGTTAGGTACTCTCTATACAGGTTAGAAGGATTAAGGTTCTATTGGTGCTTGTATATATCTCCGTGTTTTGTCTCAATGAAGAGAACATGGAAAATCTTATCTATTTGTAGACCAACAAGTGCTGTGTTGTTTCCATTTGATCGGAATACATGGAGCTCTTCTACGTCTGGTGTTATGAAATTAGGAGTTTGAGGTATGATACTTTCTCTTGGTATTTTCTCCATACCAAAGGAATGCCGTGCGGAAGTTCTTATTTGGTCCCATCCTAATTCGGATAGTTTCCTCAATCGTATAAGGAAATCGAAAAAGAACTTATGGTCTTTACAGTCTCTGATGGAATGTTCCTGTAGGTACTTAAAAGAGAATAAGGGGTAATCGATACTCTCGTAGACTCCTATATGTTCCTCTGTGATGTTCTTGTTGGTAGAGATTCCTTTAATAAAGGAGTTCCTTTTTGTGTCTTTCCCTTTCTTAGCTTTTGCCATTATTTCAATCGCTTTTTAAAGAAAGATTGCATAAGTTCTTTGTTGATGATATTGCCTTGTCCCGTTGGTGTTGCTTTCCAAGGAGTTTCGGAATGTGTCATATCCATAAGTCCGATGGCATCATAGGCACCATAAACTCTATAAACTTCAGAGAAAAGAGCTTCTTCTTTTTTATCAAGAGGAAGTTCTTCTTCGGTTTCGGGCATGATTCCTTGTCTACCACAATTCTTATAATGAGAGTACACAGATGGTACAACAGGTCCGTACATCCAAGCCTCGATATCCTCATCAAAGAGAGGTGTGCCGAAATAAGCAAGATGGAAACCTTGTTGATAATAAAGCATCTTTTGTAATTTCATGTTAGACATGAGATCCCCACTTTCATTATTCTTTGCCCGTAGTAATAACTTGTTAGCGATGTCTAATACTTTATAAGCCATGATCATGTAGTTTGTTTTAGACTGCAAAGATAGTTATTCTTTTCTTGAAAACAAAGTAAATACCTATTGAAGTGTTACTCTTCTTCTTCATCGTCATCAAAGCCGAACATTGAAGGATCGATGAAGGCATCTATCTGTCGACGGTCTTTCTTTGTGGGGCGACCAGTACCTCGTGCTCTGTCAACGAAACCGCTGATACGACTCATCTCAAGTAGTTCGTATTGCTTTGCTTCGGTGACATTCTCATATACTTCGGGGATTAACTTTGCTCCAACTCGCTGTTCGATGGTTTTAAGTACCTTGAAGGAGTAAGTGATAGGTGACTTCTTTACGCTTACTACTTCGCCCACTTTAATAGTGTGAGAAGGCTTTACGTTTACGCCCTTAATCGTCACACGACCATTCTTACAGGCGTCTGCTGCAATAGAGCGAGTTTTAAAGATACGTGCAGCCCAGAGCCATTTATCTATTCTTGCAACGTCGTTCATGTCATCTTTTAGTAGTTGTGTTACTTCTTACCGAGTTTGTTAAATTGATTCATGGTGATATCTAAGCCTGCTAAAACAAAACTCTTGATGATATCTACACCTAAATCAATCGAAGGTTGAAGGACTTTCATATCATCTTCTGAATAATGCCCAAGTACCCAGTCTATTTGACCTCCACGTGGGTAATCGTTGCCAACACCCATGCGTAATCGTGCATAATTTTGTCCGATGAGTTGTTGAATATGCCCCAAGCCATTGTGCCCACCATTTGATCCATTCCCTTTTAAGCGAAAAGCACCTAGTGGTAAAGCGACATCATCGGAAATAACGAGTAGTCGACTTTGGTCAATATTCTCCTTATTCAACCAATAACGAACAGCATTCCCTGATAGATTCATGAACGTTGTAGGCTTGAGAAGAATGATTTTCCGCCCTTTAATAGTAGTTTCTGCTATGAAGCCATAGCGTTTGTCCTCAAAAACAATATTGGACGCTTTAGCGAAAGCGTCCAATACCATAAATCCTGTGTTGTGCCTAGTTCCCTCGTATTCATGACCTGGGTTGCCTAGTCCACAAATTAAATACTTATCCAATTGTCGTAGCTTGTTAAGATTACTCAGCCTCAGCTGCAGCAGCTGCAGCAGCAGCCTGAATAGAGTTACGTGTAGCCTTGATAGAGCAAACTACAACCTCCTTTGGAGTTATTAACTCGAGACCCTCGAAGCTTAATTCACCAACCTTAATACTCTTACCGAGGTTAAGATGAGTAACGTTGATGTCGAGGTGCTCTGGAATCTGCTGATAAGGAGCCTTAACATTGATCTTACGAATAGACATGTTCATACGTCCACCATCACGTACACCCTGTGCTAAACCAACGAGCTTAACTGGTACGCCCATAACGATAGGCTTCTGGTCGTTTACTTCATAGAAGTCTACGTGGAGAAGAGCATCTGTTACTGGATGGAACTGGAGTTCTTTAAGAACTGCTGTGTGTCTCTCGCCGTCAATAACCAACTCTACAACATAGATGTGTGGAGTGTAAACTAACTTGCGGAGTTCTGCCATTGAAGCAGTGAATGACAATGCCAATGGCTTGCCGTCTTTCTGTGCCTCACCATAAAGGTTACAAGGAACTAAACCTTCCTTACGAAGTTGTTTTGAAGCTTTCTTTCCAAGGTCTGTACGCTTCTGACCTGCTACTTTAATTTCTTTCATAACTTTGTGTTACTCTAAATTAATATGAACGTTAATTCGCCATCACACACTGAGAAATATGGAAACTAAGTCTTTATAGAACTTTTAATATCTCTTTCTCAATTTGCCGAAAGCGCTGCAAAGTTACCTCTTTTCGCTGGACTACACAAGTATTGTCTTAAAAAACATAGAAAAAGAATGTTTTGTTTGCATGTGCAAAGGAATTTTCCTATATTTGCAACGTTATAGAATTCAATAGAAACACAATCTTTTAGAATAGACAATGATCAATAGGGAATTAATTAGAATTAAGATTGTCCAGTTAACCTATGCATACTATCAGAACGGTAACAGGAATATGGACAATGCAGAGAAAGAATTGCTTTTCAGTTTAGCAAAAGCATATGATCTCTACAATTATCTCTTGGCTTTAATTGTATCTATCACGCAAGAGGAGCGCCATCGCGTGGAGATAAATGCTAATCGTGCTACACGTGAAGGAACAGAGGCTCCTTCTCAGCGATTTGCTTATAATAAGTTTGCAGTACAGCTAGAGGAGAATAAGCAACTCAATAGTTTCATGGAAACTCAGAAACATCGTTGGGAGGATGATATGGAGATTGTACGTAAACTTTGTGATCAGATAGAGCAGAGTACAATTTACCAAGAGTATATGGTGAACGAAGAGGATTCGTATGATGTAGATCGTGAAGTTTGGCGTAAAATCTATCGTACTTTGATACAAGAAAATGCAGACTTAGATGCAGTTCTAGAGGAGAAGAGTCTTTATTGGAATGATGATAAAGAGATTGTTGATACCTTTGTTCTTAAAACGATTAAGCGTTTTGACCCAGAAAATAAGGCAGATCAAGAACTCTTGAAGGAATATAGAGAAGAGGATGATCGTGAGTTCGCTATTAAGCTATTCCGTTCTACTATTCTTAATGCTGATGAATATCAACGTTATATGAGTGAGTCTAGTCGTAACTGGGACTTCTCTCGTCTGGCTTATATGGATGTTGTTATCATGCAAATAGCTATTGCGGAGATGTTGACATTCCCTAATATTCCAGTGACTGTAACCATCAATGAGTATGTTGACTTAGCTAAGTTGTATAGTACTCCACGAAGTGGCGGATACATTAATGGAATGCTTGATGCTATTGCACGCCATCTTATTCAGACGGGTAAGATGATGAAGGTAATGCCAGAACCTCGTCCTCGTCGTGCCTATGTAGATAATCAGCGGAACAATGCTCCCCGTCGAGAGGGACGTCGCCCAACGATTGCGCAGACATCGGCTCAGCGCATTGCTAGTCGCACGCAGCCTGATGCTCCACAAGAGAATATTGAATAATCAATTTGTTTTATGTATGGAGTCCATTTTTGGAAAAGTAGGCTTCATGTAGACAAACATTTTTTAATAGAACAATAAAAGTAATAAATAGATAAAATGAATACAGCTATGTTTTTAGCCGCACAACCTACCCAAGGAGGTGGTGGTTGGCAGATGATAGTCATGATGGTAGTAATCTTTGCCATCATGTGGTTCTTAATGATTCGCCCACAACAGAAGAAACAGAAGGAAATACGTGCATTTCAGAATGCATTGAAAGCAGGTGACACTGTTGTTACTGGTGGTGGCATCTACGGTACAGTCAAGAAGATTGATTTGGCAACTAACAAAGTTGACATAGAGATTGCACACAATGTTGTAATCACCGTAGATAAAGGTTACGTCTTTGCTAGCGTACAGGCTTCACAACAGGGGCAGTCAAAGTAAAAACGATCTCATAAAGGAGTAATTTATTTAATGAAGATAGGCAAATCGCTGCATACACTCAATCTCTTCAGAAGCTTCTTGTCGATAATCATCAACAAGGAGTTTCTGATTTTTTTGTTCTTCCTTGTATTAAGTGGTGGATTTTGGCTTATTATGACGCTAAATGAAACCTATGAGCGGGAGTTTAGCATACCACTTCGTATGGCAGACGTCCCTCGTAATGTTGTTATTACGAGTGATCCTGATTCTGTTGTTCGTTTTACGGTTCGCGATAAAGGCTATATGATAGCTGCTTATGGTGCAGAGGATGCTTTCCGCCCCATTTATGCAGATTATAGACTCTATACTGATGGGCACAGCCGGGGCGATATTTCTGTCGCAGATCTTCAAAAACAAATTTATCTTCAGTTGGCTAAAAGCTCGAAGATCACCTCTGTCAAAGGTGGAAAACTCTCGTTTTCTTTCAACTTCGGACAACATAAGAAAGTTCCTGTGCATTTATTAGGAACGGTAGTGCCTGGTAAGAATTATTATCTAGCACACGTCGACTTTGTTCCCGATAGTGTACAAGTTTATGCAGCTAGGAATGTATTGGACAGCATTCAAACGGTCTATACCAAACGTCAGTATATTACTAATTTCACCGATGTGAAGGAGATGACGATTGATCTTCGGAAGTTCACGAATGCGAAGTGTATACCATCGAAAGTGAAGATGAAACTCTACCCTGATGTCCTTACGGAAGAAAGCGTTGAAGTACCAATAGAGGCGATCAACATGCCAGAAGATAAGGTAATGCGCACGTTCCCAAGTAAGGTAAAGGTTCGCTTTGTCGTTGGTGCTTACCGTATGCAGAGTATGCCGAAGAATGCGGAGACAAAGGAATTACTACCCGTAGACTTCCGCATTGTCGTTAATTATAAGGATATAGAGTCTACCCATTCGGACAAATGCCGCCTATATATCCTCAATACTCCTAATGGGGTTCGAAATGTTCGTCCGTCAGTCAATACTGTTGATTATTTAATTGAGCAGCGATGATTATTGCAATAACAGGTGGTATTGGTAGTGGTAAGTCCTATGTGTGCCAAATATTAGCTATGTGTGGTATAAAGGTATACGATTGTGATGCCCATGCTAAGCTACTCATGCGCACTTCGATTCAGTTGCAAAAGAATCTAAAGCTGTTAGTTGGCGAGCATGTATATAAAGAAGGTATATTGCAGAAAGCTGTTCTTGCCGATTATCTCCTTCGTGATGATGCCCATGTGCAGGCTGTTAATAATATCATTCATCCTGCCGTTGCACGTGATTTCGAACAATCAGGAATGTCGTGGATAGAGAGTGCCATCCTCTTTGATAGTCGTTTCTACGAACGCACACATATAGATAAGGTGGTGTGTGTCACTGCTCCGATAGAAGTGCGCATACAACGTGTTATGCAAAGGGATGCTATCAGCAGAGAGAAAACTCTCGATTGGATAAACCGACAATTACCGCAAGAAGAAGTCTTGAAGCGTAGTGATTATGAAATTATCAATGATGGAATACAATCATTAGACCAGCAGATAGACTCCCTGCTCACACAACTATCTTCCACAGAGAACCATTCCTAAGAATAAAGAGAGTTATTAATTCAGAATAATTTAACAATAAACAATTTATAAGAAAATGTTACAGACAATTCTTTCAATTGCAGGCAAACCAGGACTCTATAAGTTGGTTAGCCGTGGTAAATCGAATCTTATCGTTGAATCACTCGATGAGACGCACAAGCGTCAACCAGCTTTTGCTACCGACAGAGTAACCAGTCTTGCTGATATCGCAATGTTCACTGATAGCGAGGATGTGCCATTGGGTGAAATATTGACTAAGTTGCGTGATAAAGAGAATGGCAAAGTTGCTTCCCTTAATTGGCGTAAGGCATCTGCAAAGGAGCTACAGGCTTACTTTGGAGAGGTGCTTCCTAACTTCGATCGTGACCGTGTTCACAACAGCGATATCAAGAAACTTCTTCAGTGGTACGAGATCCTTGTAAAGGCAGGAGAAACCAACTTTGAAGAGGATATGAAGCCTACCGAGGGTGATAACATCGATGACAGAAAGTAATTGAAATCACATAAAACGCTTAGAGCAACTAAGTGTTAGAATACGAAAAAGCCCCGAGTACAAGCGTACTTGGGGCTTTTAACATCACAATTTATTCAATTCAGTATAATCCTTCTTTCATCAATAACTAGACAACTAGACTTTATCTCAAAGTCTTTCAAATCCTTAATCTACAGCAATCTGCCTTGCAATCTTCTGCTCTTGAACCTGAATCTTAGGCAAAACAACCGTCAATACGCCATTATTAACGCGTGCTGCGATATGCTCCTTTTGTACATCATCAGGCAAAATCAGTGTCTGCTCATACTTGCTGTAAGCAAACTCACGACGCAAGTAATGACCTTTCTTCTCTTGCTCCTCGGCTTTCTTCTCCATCTTAATGGTTAAGTCACCATCACTATTGATGTTTACATCGAAATCCTCCTTGCTTAGTCCAGGTGCTGCAAGTTCCACTGTATATTCCTTTTCAGACTCCAGTACGTTGATAGCTGGTGCTGTCGCATTTGTCTTAGGCATGTTTGCAGTGTTCAAAAAGTCATTGAAAACTTCTGGTAACCATGAATTTCTATACATATCTTTTATCTCCTTTACTTTATGTTATTATTATCGTTTTTGTACTGACCATAATGCAAGGAGCATACCACTAGCCAATATGTGCCAAATTGTCTATACGTATTTGCTTTACAAGACATAATGACAGCTTTAAGTTTCTTGCTACAAACTTAGACTTATTATGTTTTTAAATCTCTGTCATTAAAATACCATGTCTCCAAATCCCATGTTCCTCTGTCTCACACAAAAGCCTCACCCCGTTAGGCGCCCCCCTCTCTGTAGGAGAGGGGCTGGGGGTGAGGCCGTAC
>ERZ772909.1689-NODE-1689-length-11860-cov-5.680474_pt1 | contig 11860 bp, 6 predicted proteins | sample MGYA00511137_ERZ772909 | MGnify/ENA primary metagenome ERZ772909 (study PRJEB29015, sample SAMEA2738095) | human oral metagenome | biome: human oral; feature: human-associated habitat; material: saliva | place: China | collected 2270 ... | reverse complement strand
TCCTATACTAAAAGTGTTAAAACTGTCCAAAATAATAACTTAAAAACCTATAAATATAAGATTTTAACCCTTTATATAATATTCTGAAAATAGGTAAATAACAACATAACTATCAAAAATCAACCCTAAAAAAGCCCTTAGAAGTTTCCTTCTAAAGACCTTTGATTGATAGATTAAGCAAAGACAGAGAAGAATGGTGCACCAAGCTTAGTATCCATTGCATCTCTACTCTGAACACCATGAATGTAATCCAATGAATACCATCCATTGTTATTGGCGTTAAATGGATCACGAACATATGTTTTACCATTATCATAGCCATGAAGTACGATTTCATGCGTGTAAGGATAATTGATAAATTGACTTGCTCCTACTGCCGCCAAAACGTGTTGCCCTGACATCAAAGCTGAAGCAATGTTAGCAATACTTGAAAGTACGTTGCTCTTAAGACCCCAATTTTTACTTGCTAATACAATACCATCTGCATCAGTACCAGCGACTGATGTTTTATTGAATGAATTTGTATTGTAGTATAAATAATCCGCAACTGTCGTTGGTGCAATGACAGTTCCCAAAATATCTGTAAAAGTCATAGCAAGTGATGTTGGAACACAGCCTGACTGGTCCATATTGCTGACACCGTACCACTTAGAAGCCCATCGAGGATCACGTTGAGAATAATAAGTCGTCTGAGGCTCAACACGACGATTACGTGGAGCAAGAGCTGTCTCTCCAAGGTTGAAACCTTGTTCAGTATTATCTACATAATCTACATAAACATGAGTCGTATAGTTACCGATAAGATTCTTATGATTGACAGTCGAAACATTGACTTCAGTGTGTGAGCCAGTTGGAGCCGTATTGTACCAAGAAAGGTTGCCTTGGTTGCTTTCTGACCATACAGCCACACGGATATTCTTAATCTGACGACCTTGCGGTGCTTGATCAACTACTACTGTAAAACTACCTGCTTCTGAATTAACATTAGTGATATAGGTTTGCGTTTTAGTCTTAGCATTACGGAATTCAACTGTTGTCGTTGTCCCTCCTACACCAACTTGTGACCCATCATTTAAAATGTAGTACAAATGAATATTGTACAAACCTGTTGAATTTTTGTGGTTAGTAGCTTGATCATTTACCGTATAAGTGCCATTAGCTTGACGTGTGGCTTCATACCAACGAATGTCATCTTGACCATCTTTTTCAGACCAAATAGGTACTTGAACAGTACGAACACCTTTAGGACTATAGACATCACTAATAATGACATCAAAAGTACCAGTATCATTATTGTTATTAACAACTGAAATAGTACCTACTGGTTTATTATGTTTTACGTCTACAATGGTTTCAGTGACATAATGACGTTGGTTGGCATTATCTACGATGTAAACGTCAGCACGGTAATTTCCTAGTGAATTCTTGTGTTCGCTAGACTTGATTGTTACACGATAGCTACCATCTGATTGTCGAGTTGCTTTATGCCAAACAAGATCGTCCTGACCATTAACGAGACTCCATGAAGGAACTAAAACTTCCTTAACCCCATTTGGTGCTACGATATTGCGGATAACAGCATCAAAAGTACCTAAATCAGCATTATTATTTTCAATAAAGAGGCTTGCACTAGGACGAGTTTGAGTAACTTCTACCACTTTTTCAGTAAGGTAGAAACGTTTGTTAGAGTCATCTACAAGGTAGGCATCGGCACGGTACTTACCAGTTGAATTCTTATGATCCGTTGCTTTGATAGTCACTCGGTAAGAACCATCGGCTTGACGAGTTGCCTTATGCCAGATAAGGTCGTCTTGACCACCAGCTAAACTCCATGAAGGAACAAGAACTTCTTTCAAACCTGTAGGAGCAACAATGTTACGAACAACTGCATCAAAAGTACCTGCTGCAGTATTGTTGTTTTCAATCGTAAGGACACCACTTGGTCGAGCATAATCAACAGCCACTACTTTTTCAGCAATATAATGGCGATTGTTAGAGGTATCCACGATATAAGCATCGGCACGGTAATTTCCTTTAGTGCCCTTATGCTCACTTGCCTTAATGGTTACACGATAGCTGCCATCAGTTTGCTTAGTCGCCTTATGCCAAATAAGGTCGTCTTGGCCATTTTCAAGACTCCATGATGGCACCAAAACTTCTTTAACACCTAGTGGTGCTGAGATATTAGTGATAACGGCATCAAAAGTTCCAGCCTTAGCATTATTGTTTTCAATAGCAAAACTTGCTTTAGGTTTCAACTGCTCAGGTGTCTTACCAATGAAGACTTGCGTAGTTGTTCCACCAACACCCGTCAATTGACCATCTTTTTGAACATAATAAAGGTGAACATTATAAAGACCGGTTGAGTTTTTATGAGCTGAAGCCTTAACGTTTACTGTATACGTTCCGTTATTTTGACGGTTAGCCGTATACCAGATAATGTCATCTTGACCATTAATTTCTGACCAAATTGGAACAGAGACTGTTTCAACACCATTTGGTGCTTTGACATTAGAGATGACTACATCAAAGCTACCAACAGTTGGATTATTGTTGACAATAGAAATGGTTCCACTCAAATTGCCTTGAGTTGCATCAACCTCAGCACTAGCATTAGCTGTGAAACGTCCTGTATAATCCACGCTGTGGTCGAAGACATGTTTACCTGGCAGGAGATTAGCAGTTGCTGTAAACTGCCAAGCACCAGTTTTAGCATTGTAACGCATGTTTTTAGCGCTTGTAGCTGTAAGAGTTGATGATGGGTACTGTGCGACCCAGAAATTTTCGATACCAAATTGAGAGGTTGAGACAGGTCCACGGTAGCCTAGATTATTCTCATCCAACCAGCTGGCACTTGTGTAGAACATCAAGTTGTTGTATCCATGCTTACGCATTTCATTAACCCATGCTTGAGTATTACGGTTGATATTTGGAAGCATCTTAGAGTCTTCGAAATCATTAACCATAACAGTACTCTTTGGAAGGTTAAGATTTTGTGCAGCTTGAATGTAGAAACGAGCCTCTGCACGTGCTTCTTCCTCAGTCGTGTAACGAGAAAAATGATAGGTTGATACTTGAAGACCGGCAATTTGAGCATTGCGAACTTGTGATGGTGCTTTAGGGTTGTTGTACCAAGTATCCTCAGTCAACTTGACTACGACCCCACCAACACCTTGGCGTGCAAGAGCACGATAGTCATCTACACTGATTTCACCATTATGGCTGCTGACATCGATAAAAGTCTTCGGTTGCACCTTAAGAGTTGGCGAAGGAACATCCGTAGAATTCGTTAATTTAGCAGGTGTTGCTACAGTGCTATTTGACATTTCTGAACTTGTCGCACTTGTAGAAGCAGTTCCACTTTCTGAACTAACAACTGAAGATGTTACTGAAGTTGATGCCACAGCAACAGTAGAGTTAGCTACCGAAGTTGATGCCGTTGCCGTTGCAGCCTCGGAACTCTGTGAAGCAGGAGACGTAGATACCGCTGGAGCACTAGCTTTTGTCACTTCACTCGAAGCTGCGGGTGCTGAAACCGTTGAACTAGGAGTTACAGGTAAGGCTGCTTCTCCACCAAAAATCTCAGCCGCTGTCGCAGGTTGATACTGATTTTCTTCAGTAACAGAAGGCGTTTGTGTCGCCACTTCGTCTGCTTGGGCAACCTGTGTTGTGACAGCCAAGAGAACAGCCGCACTAGCATAGTAGATAAAATCTTTCGTTCGCATTTAACTTTCCTTTTGCATTTGTAATACTTGAACCATTTTACCACAGAAAAACTCCCGTGGAAAGGTTATTATTAAAATTTTTCTAAATAAAATAGAAATATTATAAAATTATAAACAAACTTTCTCTCTTGATAGAAAACTCTTTAACTTATTATTCGTATTTTTCTTCAAAACTATTGAAAATCCATGACGATTTTTTCAAATAAATAAAAATGGAAATGTATGAAAAAAATTCCCGAACCTTTGTCCGAGAATTTAATCTATCTTTATTTACGTTTTGGTGGGTTATGGATTGCTTCTCCAAGTACGTCAGCAAAGGCTTCGTACATGTTTTCAGAGAAAGTTGGGTGACCGTGGATAGATTGCAAGAGCTCATCTACAGTCAATTCATTTTCCATAATTGTTGACGCTTCGTTAATCAATTCAGCTGCAGCCGGTCCAATGATATGAACACCAAGGATTTCATGGTACTTCGCATCTGCAACGACTTTAACAAAACCTTGAGCTTCGTTTGAAGCAATAGCACGTCCATTACCAGCAAAGCTTGATTTACCAATGAGTACATCACCATATTTAGCGCGTGCATCTTCTTCAGTAAGACCACACATTGCGACTTCTGGGTGTGTGTAAACAGCTGCAGGTGTGTAGTCAAGGTGAGCCTTACGAACGTTACCATGCATAGCATTTTCAGCTGCAACTTCACCCATACGGTAAGCAGCGTGAGCAAGCATCTTAGTTCCGTTTACATCACCCGGTGCATAGATACCAGGGATTGACGTTTCTTGATAAGCATTCACTTTGATACGACCACGGTCTAATTCAAGGTTAAGATTTTCAAGACCATCCAACTGAGGAACACGACCGATTGAAAGAAGGGCTCGATCAGCTACAATCTCTTCACCATTATTGAGTTTAAGGGTCAATTGGTTGTTAGCTTCTACAATCTCAGAAACTCCGACAGATGTCATGATCTTCATACCCTTCTTAGCAAGGATTTTTTGAAGTTCAAGTGACACTTCTTTATCCATAGCAGGAATAATGCGGTCAGCCATCTCAACAACAGTTACTTCTACACCGTATGAAGCATAAACAAGACCAAGTTCGATACCAACGACACCACCACCCATAACAGCAAGTGATTTAGGCAATTCACGCAAGTCAAGGATATCATCTGATGTCATCACAAGTTGTGACTCAATTCCAGGGATATTGATACGTGAAACTTTTGATCCAGTCGCAAGGATAATATTACGTCCCTTGATTGTTTCTGAACCAATAGTAACTGTCTTATCTGGGTTAACTTGACCAAGACCATTAAAAATAGTTACCTTATTAGCCTTCAAAAGACCTTGCACACCACCTGTAAGGGTCTTAACAACAGAGTTCTTAAAGTCAACAGTCTTATCCATATCGATAGTGTAGTTTGTTGACGCTAGGTTGATACCACGACCTGCAGCAATCTTAAGCCCATCAAGGATTTCTGCATTTTTAAGGTAGGTCTTAGTTGGAATACATCCTTTATTCAAACATGTTCCACCAAATTCAGATTTTTCAATGATAGCAACCTTACCACCAAGTTGTGCCCCACGAATGGCAGAATAGTAACCAGCAGGACCACCACCGACAACAATAATATCGTACTCATTGTCAGCAAGTGGTGCTTTTTCTGCAGTAGCTGCTGGAGCAGCTGGGGCAGGAGCTTTAGGAACTTCAAGACCAGCAGATTCTAATTGAGCAGTTGCTTCTGCAACAGGTGCACTGGCTGCATTATCAGCCACAACTTCACCCTCTGCTCCAATATAACCAATAACCTCAGTAACTGGTACAGTTTCACCAGCCTGACGGGTAATCTTCAAAAGAACACCAGAATCTTCTGCTTCAAGTTCCATGTTCGTTTTATCTGACATGATTTCAAGAAGGATATCTCCCTCATTTACCACATCACCCTCTTGTTTTTTCCACTCGATGATTTCACCTTCCTGCATGTCCACACCAAGCTTTGGCATAATAATCTCAAAAGCCATATTTTATGATACTAAGAACGCTAAAATGCGACAGAATTTTAGGAGTTTTACGTTAGTGTGCTTGCACACAAATAAAACTATCTAAATTCCGAAGCATTTCGTTCGAGTTTAAATCGACTCAAACGCTTTAACGCCCTCTCCTTTCTACTTTAAATTATAATTTCCGATACTCCCACAGTGAAAACAAGAAATGCATTTTACTAGCGAGAAATATCACTTAACCGTCGCTAGAAAGTTAGTTTCCTTTATTGGCCATCTTGATAATAGCAGCCTTAATCTTTTCAACATCTGGAAGAACCGCTTGTTCCAAGACACGCGCATAAGGTACAGGCACATCTTCGCTTGCCAAACGTACAATTGGGTGGTCAAGGTAATCAAATGCTTCACTTTCAGTAACCATAGCAGCAATCTCACCGATGAATCCACCAGTCTTATATGCATCATTGACCAACATCAGTTTACCAGTCTTCTTAACTGACTCGAAAATCAATTCCTTATCAAGTGGGATAAGCGTACGTGGGTCAACGACCTCAACGTTAATACCTTGTTCAGCCACTTCTTCAGCCGCCTTAAGAACACGTTCCAACATACGACCATACGTGACAATAGTAAGGTCAGTTCCTTCGCGTTTGATTTCACCTTTTCCAAGTGGAATGTAGAAATCAGGGTCTTGTGTAACTTCTTCTTTCTTACCGTAAAGAGCTTTTGGTTCCATGAAAATAACAATGTTATTGTCCTGAATTGAAGATTTCAAAAGACCTTTAGCGTCGTTAGCATTACCTGGAGCAACGACTTTAATCCCTGGAATGTGAGTCAACCATGACTCAAGAGATTGTGAGTGCTGTGCCGCAGAACCAATCCCTGAACCAGAAGCTACACGGAAAGTTACAGGAGTCTTCAAACCACCACCAAACATGTAGTTGTTTTTTGCACCATTATTAACGATAGCATCAAGGGCAATCGTGATGAAGTCCATGAAAGTCAAGTCAACGATTGGACGAAGACCTGTGATGGCAGATCCAACAGCTGCACCAGCGATAGCTGCCTCTGAAATTGGTGTATCTTTAACACGTTTTTCACCAAATTCTGCCAACATACCAACTGATGTACCGAAGTCACCACCATAGATACCAACATCTTCACCCATAAGGAAGATGTTTTCGTCTTTACGCATCTCCTCGCTCATAGCAAGGTTTACTGCCTCACGCAAGGCCATCAATTTTGTTTCACTCATACTTGTATTACTCATCCTTTCTCTTTAGTCTACCCATACATCTTCAAAGGCAACTGAAAGTTCTGGATCTGGGCTATTTTGGGCGAACTCATAAGCTGCATCAACCTCTGCCTTGACTTGGCTTTGGATAGCATCTAACTCTTCAGCGCTTGCGATATTTTCAGAAACGAGATAGTCACGGTATTTAATAATTGGGTCGTTATTGTTCTTCCACTCGTCAACTTCTTCCTTAGTACGGTAAACACCTGCATCAGCAGTTGAGTGACCAAACCAACGGTAAGATTCTACCTCAACGATAGCGGGACCGTTGCCACCACGGACATGCTCAACAGCCTTGCCCATTGTTTCGTATACAGCCAAAACATCGTTACCATCTTCACAGTAGAAACCAGGAATACCATAAGCTTCCGCACGTGTATAAAGGTGAGGTGTGTTGGTAGCTTTATGAATATCCATTGAGATACCATAACGGTTATTGATAATGAAGAAGATAACAGGCAACTTCCAAGTAGCAGCCATATTGACTGACTCGTGGAATGAACCTTCGTTAGTTGCACCATCACCTGAAAAAGCCACAACAATATTTCCTGTTTCTTTGTACTGTTGAGTAAGGGCTGCACCTACGGCAAGAGCGTAACCACCACCAACGATACCGTTAGTACCATAGTTACCTTTTTCAAAGTCAGCCAAGTGCATAGAACCACCACGACCCTTAGAAACACCTGTTGCCTTACCAGCAAGCTCTGCCATCATTTTATTCAAATCCATGTCTTGAGCAATAGATTGTCCGTGACCACGGTGATTTGAAAAGAAGATATCGTCATAACTCAAGTGTTGAACAGCTCCAACGTTAGCGGCTTCCTCACCTACTGAAAAGTGAGTCATTCCTTGAACAAAACCACGACGAACCAATTTATTAATACGTGAATCAAATTCACGAATACGTTCCATTTTAGTGAACATCTCAAGATGTGTCTCTTTAGACAGTTTTACCATATCGATCTCCTCTATCGAATTTTTTCTATACGTATAGGATAGGTTAAAAAAACTTAATGAGCAAGAAATATGCTTGAAAAATGAAAAGCCTTACATCCTTATCACTTATAGGCAATTCGTATGCTCTTTTTCAAAGCATTATGATATAATTGTATAGATTTTACCCGAATAGGAGATTTTATTATATTGAGTGATGCCATTGTTCACGGGCTTACGGCATGTATAGCTTTTATACTTCAAATTATTATCTTCAAAATAACCACACAGAGACCGACGCGATATTGGATTCTCTTTTTAACAGGATTAGCCATTCTAACTTTAAGTTTCCTGGGAATTCCATTTCCAAAATCTGGCTTCATTGCCCTTGTATTTCTAGTATCAGCTAAATCTTACAAGAATCTTAGACATACCATTCTAGAGGCATTCTTTATTCCCTTTACCTTTGCTTTAATGGTAAGACTAGTAATTTTTCTGATTATACCAATATTTTTCCCTGCAGTCATGGATTACTATTTTGCTGGTCCTTTTATCCTCTTTCTCGCTTTTTTACTTTGGTTTGCTCAAAACGCACTGCTTCAGGTGGATTATTCTCGTATGAAGCAAATCGATAAAGCTAGACCCTGGTATAAATCTACTTCTGTTGCCCTCTATAGCCTTGCAACCATTTACTTTCTTTCTGAACTTGTTTCAACAAATATTCAATTTACCATTGCCTGTCTTATCGTTACGGCCCTGATACTATCCAAACAAGTTTCCCTCTATCGAAAAGATCTTTTGGCTCAAACCCAAGCAGCACAAAAGGATCATACCAAACTCCTACAAAAATCGAGTCAAAATATCAATAGCTGGTATCAAAAGAAAACTAGTCAAGACCTTTTCATTAAAGATGAGGCTGAGAATCTCTACGATATCATTCGTTTCCAACAATATGAAGAAGCACAAGAGCTTATTGACTACTTGCTTACACCCAATCCATTAGATAAGAAGATTGACCATTTTTACAGAGATAAACTGGAAAACATTAAATTAGCCGATTTGCAAACTCTTTTTGAGGCTAAATTTTTAAAGGCAAAAGAATTGGACGTCTGGGTAAGTATGGAGGTGCCAGAACCAATTACCGTCTATCCTGTCTATCCTTTAGACTGGGTATATGTCTTATCAACTATCTTGGATCATGTCATCGATCAAGCAAAAGATAGCCAAAATAAATACCTCAGTTATGCCTACTTTAAAGACGAAGATAGCCAACACTTTGTCGTTGAAAGTTCAAGCACAAAAGAAGATTCAGCTATTAGCTCTGATTTTTCTGATCCTGAATTGAAACGGGTAACCAGTATTCTTTCAAGATACCCAAATGTCAATATTGTTTCAAATACACGTGCTGGAATCTATCGCCTTCAAATTGAAATTGACATGACTAAAGGAGGTTACCATGATTACTAATATTATCAATCCTCTCTTACAAGCCATTGGTTTTATTACTATCTGGCACCTTTATCAGACCATGTCTAAAGTTAAGCCACTACCAGGGCACCTTTTGCTGCTATTCCTCTCCTATGTGGCTGCGGCGTCTTATTTTAACCTAGTTAAAATCGTTGTGGACCCCCTTTTCTTCCTAGTTGCTGATTTAGCCCTCGTCAAAGAGCGTTCTTTCTATCATCGATTGCTTTACGCTTTTTATCCAACTATACTGTTTGACGTAGCAACTAGACTTCTTTCTATTGTCATTATCCCTCACGTCCTACATATTAAGGGTGATGTTAGTCTTGATACCAATTTACATATTTTAACATACATTCTAGCCCCACTTATTATTTTCCTTACACTCAAAATCTTCGCGATTGATTTAGATCAAATGAGTAAGATTGATGAGTTTTGGGCTAGACGTAACTGGTTGCGTAGCACTACTTTCCTTGCTGTCTATTATGTCTTTTTCACAGTTATTCATGGTATCAACAGTGTCCTTCCAATAGTAAATGATCCTAAAAACTTGTTTGAAATGGTCTTCAGGGTAAGTTCTAATAGTTCGGTTGTCTTGGTACTTTACCTAGCCCTTCTTCTATGGGATTTTTACAATTGGAACAGTGCCGTCCACCAACAATCTGTTCAAAGACTGGACAGAGAACGTCATAAATTGCTGGGCACCATGACCAATTACAATAAATCCTTTATTCAAATCATTACACAGAAACAAAAATCTTTTGATCTTTTCAAGAAAAACCTCAAAGGTGTCTCGCTTGCTTTAGAAGATAAAGATACTGCTAAAGCAACTGGACTACTTGAAATTTATAAAACTGGTGACTCTATCATTGGTAGTCCGGAAACTCAGGAAATGTTGGATCAGCTCAATAATCCAATTTTAGCTAGTTTCCTCTCTAACCGCATTTTAGAAATGCGAGCTGCTCATATTGATATTGCTATAAACATCAGTCCTCAGTTTGGTGAGATTCCCTTGTCGGATTTAGATTTGTATCAACTTCTCCAAGCTTCCGATAAAGCAATCAGTAAACTTCTTCGCCCTGATATCAAAGTTAGTAGCAGTTATCTACAGCTAGATTATTCACAGCTCCTTGTCGTCGAATTACCAGTTTTAACTGACAAAGTGAATAAAGATAAGGAATTAAATGAATTAGTTAAGACTCTGCCAAATGTCGACTACCGAATCGGCATACATTCAGGTTACCTGACACAAATTATTGAAATCTTTGAGCCCGGTTATTAAGATTATACAAAAAAGAGCCAATGGCTCTTTTTTTGGGTGTGCATACAAGAGAAAGCGATTGTTTTGGAACCATTAGAAAAAGCACTGCTCTAAAACAATATAGAGTAGTCTATGACAAGGTGTGATAGCATTTCTACCTTTTAGATATGCTGCTTACAGTGGCAATACTTAAAAAATAATCAACTAATTAGCAAATCTAAAAAGAGACCTCAACAAATCGATTGATATTGTCGTATCATCATTTGACTTAAATTTGTAGGATCACCCCCGCGTGTGCGGGAAAAACAATGGTAGTGTTAATCCGGACGGTACCTTCTCAGGATCACCCCCGCATGTGCGGGAAAAACTCTTTCTCCACCTCGTAGCCAAACTGATGCATGGGATCACCCCCGCGTGTGCGGGAAAAACTTAGCAACCAATGACCTTACCCAATCCTGACCAGGATCACCCCCGCGTGTGCGGGAAAAACTATTCTAATGTGCGAACAGAACGTATTAGGGTAGGATCACCCCCGCGTGTGCGGGAAAAACAACGTATCAATCTATTAAACTGATACGCTTTAGGGATCACCCCCGCGTGTGCGGGAAAAACTCATAGTTTGGGTAAGCTGCAATCCATAGACTGGGATCACCCCCGCGTGTGCGGGAAAAACAACCCACTTTTGCCAGCGTTTCAAGCTTTTCCAGGATCACCCCCGCGTGTGCGGGAAAAACCTTATTGCGACCTATCTTGCCCTTAGTTCTATAGGATCACCCCCGCGTGTGCGGGAAAAACAACGGAAACGAGCGACAATTCACCGCTAGCCTAGGATCACCCCCGCGTGTGCGGGAAAAACGGATAAGTCTGACATTGATATTTGATAAGATTGGGATCACCCCCGCGTGTGCGGGAAAAACCCGATGATGACAAACGGGCTATCCGTGGCATCAGGATCACCCCCGCGTGTGCGGGAAAAACATTGCCGTTCGATGGTATGGCACAAGATAATTAGGATCACCCCCGCGTGTGCGGGAAAAACTTAGGCAAGAGACGTATGAGGTTCTTGATAGTAGGATCACCCCCGCGTGTGCGGGAAAAACCTTCACCAGCTTGTGGTTTACCTTCGACTGACAGGATCACCCCCGCGTGTGCGGGAAAAACTATTATTCGTAGTAATTTA
>ERZ772909.1687-NODE-1687-length-11865-cov-3.874598_pt1 | contig 11865 bp, 11 predicted proteins | sample MGYA00511137_ERZ772909 | MGnify/ENA primary metagenome ERZ772909 (study PRJEB29015, sample SAMEA2738095) | human oral metagenome | biome: human oral; feature: human-associated habitat; material: saliva | place: China | collected 2270 ... | reverse complement strand
TTCCCTTGCATCTTTCATAAGTTTTATTAAAAAATGTAAATTATGATATGTTGCAAGTCTTTGTCCTAAAATTTCTTCAGCTTTAAATAAATGTCTTATATATGCTCTCGTATAATTTTTACATACATAACAATCACATTCATCCAAAGGTCTATCATCTCTATAATATGACTGATTTTTAATAACAAGTCTTCCATATTTTGTAAAAACTGTTCCGTGTCTTCCTATTCTCGTTGGATGAACACAGTCCATCATATCTATTCCACTTTCTACTGCTTCAAGCATATCAAGTGGCTCTCCTACTCCCATCAAATATCTTGGTTTATTTTCTGGTAATTTCGGCGTACTATAATGTAAAATTCTATACATATCCTCTCTTGGCTCTCCAACTGCCAATCCACCTACTGCATATCCTGAAAAATCATCATCATATTGTGATAATTCTTCAAAACTTTTATCTCTTAAATCTTCATAAATTCCACCTTGAACAATAGCAAAAAGTCCTTGTCTATCTTTATTCTTATTTGCATCAACACATCTTTTTGCCCATCTTGTCGTTCTTTCTATCGACGGAATTAAATACTCTCTTGATGACATGCCCGGAGGACATTCATCTAACACCATCATTATATCACTTCCAAGATTATTTTGGATTTCTATTGATTTTTCTGGTGATAAAAAATGTTTTGAACCGTCTAAATGTGATCTAAAATGTACTCCTTCTTCTTTTATTTTTCTTAATTCCCCTAAACTAAACACTTGGAATCCTCCGCTATCTGTAAGTATCGGTTTATCCCAATTCATAAATTTATGCAAACCTCCAAAATCATTTACTAATTTATCTCCCGGTCTTAAATACAAATGATACGTATTTCCTAAAATGATTTGTGAATGAATTGTCTCCAACTCTTCTTTTGTCATAGCTTTTACCGTTGCTTGCGTTCCTACCGGCATAAATACGGGTGTTTCAATTTTCCCATGCGGTGTTTCAATTACCCCTGCTCTTGCATTTCCATCTTTTGCCTCTAATGTATACTTTATTGGTTTTTCCATATTTCCTTTTCCTTCTTATTTTTTTCTCATTACATCTACAATATCTTTCATTGATTTTAAATTATTAGAAAGTTTATCAAAATCTTCTCTTTGTTTAATCATTATTCCAAAATGTAATAAATTATATTGATTTCCACTCTCTTTTATGAAATTATTGTTTACTGTCACTAATTCCATTTTATATTCGTTCAATATTCTTATTATATCTAATAATAAACCTTGTCTATCTATTGCTTTTACACTAAAATTATATAAATATTTTGTATTTCCTGTATTTACTGCCTCTTCATCCCAGTAAACTTCAATTTCTCTATCTGGTTCATTTTTAATTAACGACGATAAATTTACACAATCTAATCTATGAATTACAATTCCTCTTCCACGTGAAACATATCCTTTTATATTATCTCCTGGAAGTGGATTACAACATTTTGCAAAACGATACATTGTATTTTCAGTCCCAGATATTTTTACTCCACCTTCACTTTTATCTTTTTTTCTATTTCCTTTTTCAGTTTCTTTTTCTAAAACATCTTTTAAATCTATTTCCTCTTTAACCTCAAACTTTTTAATAAATCCATCTAAAGATAAATCGCCAACTGCAAATTTATAATACATCATTTCAACCGTAGATATATTAAATTTTTTCATATATAAGTATACTCTTTCATCTTCAACAATTTCTTTAAGTTTTAACCCTATTTTTTCAAATTCTTTTTCTAAAATTTGTTCCCCTTCTTTTGTTTTTTCTTCAAACTCTCTATCTTTAAACCATTTTCTAATTTTTGCTTTTGAACTACTATTACTTACTAAATTCAACCATTCTTTTCCCGGTCCTTTTGTACTTTTTGAAGTCATTATTTCAATTTTATCTCCATTTTCCAAAATTTGACCTAATTGAACAATTTTTTCATTTACTTTCGCACCTATAGTTCTATAACCTATTTGTGTATGAACTTGAAACGCAAAGTCTAAAGCTGTTGAACCATGTGATAACTCTATTACATCTCCTTTTGGTGTAAACACAAATATCGTTTGATTTAATAAATCTCCTGTCACTTGTTGTACAAAGTTTTCAGATTTTTCGGTACTTGTTTCTATTATTTTTTTTACTGCAGCATAATATTCCTCATTTTTAGCTTTAGATTTTTTCTCTTTATATTTCCAATGTGCTGCGACCCCTTCTTCTGCAATTCTATGCATTTCAAATGTTCTTATTTGAATTTCAACATTTTGACCATCATGTCCCTTTACTGTAGTGTGAATTGATTGATAGCCGTTTGATTTTGGGACTGCAATATAATCTTTAAATCTTCCTGAAACAGGAACAAATAAATTATGAATAAGACCTAAAACATTATAACATTCTACTTCTTTTTCAACCATTATTCTTATTGCAATCAAATCATTTAAATCTGTAAATTTTTTTTCTTTTTCTATCATTTTTTTATAAATACTATACAAATGTTTCGGTCGGCCATTAACTTCACCCTTTATCCCCTGTTTTTTCAATTCGTCTTCTATTTTAACTATTATACTCTTAGTATATTCTTCTCTTTCTCCTCTTTTAGCATTTACAAGTTCTTTTATTTCAGCATATTCTTTTGGATATAAAAATCTAAAACTTATATCTTCCAATTCCCATTTTATTTTTGCCATCCCAATTCTGTGTGCTATTGGTGCAAATACGTCAAAAGTTTCCTTTGATTTTATTTGTTGTTTTTCATGTGACATATATTTTAATGTTCTCATATTATGAAGTCTATCTGCAAGTTTTATTATAACTACTCTTATATCTTCAGACATTGCAACAACCATTTTTCTAATATTTTCTATTTTTTTCGTATCCGTTTTTGGTAAATTTCTTAACTTTGTTACACCGTCTACTAATCTTTTAACATCTGGTCCAAAAGTATACTCAATATCTGATAAAGTTATAAGAGTATCTTCCACAACATCATGAAGAATTCCTGCAACTATTGTATCTGTGTCCATTTTCATATCAACTAATATTTCTGCTACCTCAACTGGGTGTAAAATGTAGTCTTCTCCACTTTTTCTTTTTTGACCTTCATGTGATTCATATGCCAAAATAAATGCTTGAGAAACTTTATCTATATCGACCTCAAGATTATTTTCTTTTATTCTTTTTTTTAATCTTTCTAATAATTCCATTACAATTTACCTCCTATTCAGCAGATTTTTCTGATTAATTCTATCTATTCTTATATTATAGCATATTTATCTATATTTTTTTACTACTTAACCAAAAAAATAGGAGATTTTTTAATCTCCCTTATTTTAAATCTAATCTATCTTTTCTTTTTATATTTTAATATTTTAATTGAGAGTAAACATTATGTCCTTTTAATATCTCTCTTCCTTTTAAATCTTCTAATTCTATCATAAATGCCAATTCATAAACTTCTGCTCCAAGTTTTTCTACTAATTGCACCATAGCTCCTGCCGTTCCACCTGTAGCTAATAAATCGTCAACTATTAATACTTTTGCACCTTTCTCAAAAGCATCTTTATGAACTTCTATACTATTTTTACCATACTCTAATTCATATTCTACTTTTTCAGTTTCAGCTGGTAATTTACCAGGTTTTCTAGCGGGTACAAATCCAGCTCCTATATTATAAGCTATTGCAGCTCCAAAAATAAATCCTCTAGCGTCAGCTCCTAAAACATAGTCAATCCCTTTATCTTTATATCTTTCAGAAAAATCTTTTATTACGATTTCTAATCCTTCTCTATCTTTTAATGCCGTCGTAATATCTCTAAAGATAATTCCTTTCTCTGGAAAATCAGGTATTGTTCTAATTAACCCTTCTACTTTTTTTTGATCTTGTGATGTCATTTTTCCTCCTATTTGTCCCATAATAATCCTAAATATGGTACTATTTCTTTTTGATCTAATAATTGTTTTATTTGTTCTTTTATGTTTGGATATATTTTTATATTTTCTATCTCTTCTTTTGACACAAATCTTAAATCATTTAAGTTTGATTCATCTCCTAAAATCATTTCTGCTTTAGAATTTTCATCTTTTTTCACTTTAAAGTATAAATTTATAACATGTTTTTCTTTATCTGGTGCAATTGTTTCAGATAAAAATAAAAATTTAGTGACAATTATATCCAAATTTGTTTCTTCTTTATATTCTCGTATAAGTGCTTCAGCTGTACTTTCACCCCAATCAACTCCACCTCCGGGAATTAACCAGTATTTTTTATCATTTTTTTTATGTTCAATTAAAAGTATTTTATTATTTTCGATAAGTATTCCTGCAACTCTAACCCTTGGTCTAATTTCCATCTCCATTCTCTTGCTCCTTATCTTTCTCCATTATTATAACTCTTATTTTTTCTATCCTTTTATTATCGACTTCCATTACTTTTAAAATAAAATTAGTTCCTCGAACTTGATCTCCTTCTTCTGCAACTTTCCCCAATTCATCTTGTATATATCCGGAAATCGTATCATATTCTTCAGACAATGGAATATCTATTTCAAATTCATCATTCACTTCCTCAATAGATATGTCGCTTCTTATATCGTACACTTTTTCTCCAATTTGCTGAATTACCTCATCTTCTTGGTCAAACTCATCTTGAATTTCTCCCACAATTTCTTCAATGACATCTTCTATTGTTACAATACCTTCTGTTCCACCATATTCATCTACAATTATTGCTATATGAGTTCGTTTTCTTTTAAAATCTTCCAATACTTCAACTAATGTTTTAGTTGTTGGTATAAAGAATGCTTTTTTTGTTAATTCTTTTAACCTCACTTTTCCATCTTTTTGTCTATCATACTTTAATAACTCTTTTGTATGTAATATCCCTATAATTTTATCAATTGTTTTGTCATATATCGGTATTCTTGAAAATCCTTGTTCTATTATTTCGTCCCAAACTTCTTCTAATGTTTTTTCCATTTCTAAAGCAAACACTGTAATTCTTGGAGTTAAAATTTCTCCAACAGTAGTATCTGTAAATTCAAATATACTGTGAATCATTTCTTCTTCTCCCTCTTCAATAGTTCCTTTTTCTATACCTTCTTTTACTATATTTTTTACATCTTCTTCCGTTATATTTTGTACTTTTTCTTGTATTTTAGTTTTATTTTTTAAATAAAATAATTTTAAAACTATAAATACAATTACTATAAATATTATTTGCCACATAAATATTATTAAAAAAATCTGCCACTCTTCCAAATATTTTACACCTACCTACTCAATTACCACTAATACTTGCCCTTTTTTTATTGCGTCTCCATTTTTAGCCATTATTTTTTTTACTTTTCCGGCAACAGGAGATTTGATTTCATTCATTAATTTCATCGCTTCAACAATACATAACGTTTGCCCTTCATTTACACTATCTCCTTCTTTAATAAAAGGATCTAATTCTGGTGAAGGTGACGCATAATAAGTTCCTACCATCGGCGATTCAACTTTTACTCCTTTAATTTCTGCTTCTTCTTTTGTTTCCTGTGGAACATTCACAACATTTTCCTGTACTTCTGTTATTTCTTGATTTTGACTTAATTTTTGTGGTGTTGGCGTTCCTCCTAAAATTACAGCTCTTTTTTCTTTACTTTTTTTATTTATTTCTATTTCAAAATTATTATCTTCGTATTTAACACTTTCAATTTTGTTTGTATTCATACTTGATGCTAATTCTTTTATAAATTTAATTTTATCTTTCACTTAACATTCTCCTCTTTTTAAATTAAATTCAAATTTTTTTTATACGCTTTTAATGTATTTATTATTAAACTTGCAATAGTCATAGGTCCTACTCCTCCGGGAACTGGTGTTATAAGACTTGCCTTCTCGATCACTTCATCATAATCTACATCTCCACACAATTTTCCATCCACTCTATTTATTCCTACATCTATCACAATCGCACCCGCTTTTACATCTTTCGCTTTTACTAATTTTGGTACTCCTGCTGCAACAATAACTATATCAGCTCTTTGTATTTTATCACTCAAATCTTTAGTTTTTGAATTACATACTTTTACTGTTGCTCCTTTTTCTATAAGTATTAATGCCATTGGTTTTCCGACAATGTTACTTCTTCCCACGATAACAACATCTTTTCCTACTACATCCACTTTATATTCTTCTAATAATTGCATTATCCCGTATGGAGTACACGGCAAAAATCCTGTATCATCTCCTAACATCATTTTTCCAACATTTAACGAATGAAATCCATCTACATCCTTTTCTGGCGAAATCGTATTAATTACTTTCATTTCATTAATATGATTTGGTAAAGGTAATTGCACTAAAATCCCATCTATTTTTTCATTTTCATTTAATTTTTGTACTTCTTTTACCAATTCATCTTCAGATATACTCGCCGGCAATTCAATTGTTTCTGAGTAAAATCCTACATTCTCACATGCTTTTGTTTTATTTCTAACATACACTTGTGATGCTGGATTATCTCCAACAATTATTACTGCAAGCCCTGCGGTCTTCCCCGTTTTATGTTTTAATTGTTCATGCTCTTCTTTTATACGCTGTTGTACTTTTTTTGAAAAGCCTTTCCCATCTATTATTTTCACTCTTCCTCCCAATTAATATTGTTACTATTGATTCTCCAAAAATTTAATTCTTGTAATTTTGCTGAAATATCTACATTTACTACTGTTATCTCTTTAGGTAATTCTAATTTATATGTTGTCATATTTAATATTGCTGTTATCCCAATTTCTACTAACTGTTCTGCTGCAATTTGTGCATTTTCTTTTACAACAGACAAAATAGCTGTTTCAATTTTCTCCGGATATTCTTTAATAAAATTATTTATATTTTCAATATCTTTTATCTCTATTTTTAATTGATCCGAAGCGATTTGTCCTATTTTTTCAGGATCTTTATCAAATATTCCTATAATATTAAATCCTTTTCCTAAAACTTTTATATTTTTTGTAAGCATTTCACCCATTTTTCCATGTCCCACAATTATAACATTCGTATTTTCATTTATTCCTAAAAGATTTTCTATAATTTCTATAAGATTATCAATATCATATCCTTTTCCTCTTACTCCAAATTCTCCAAAGGTAGATAAATCTTTTCTAACTTGTGCTGATGTTGTATTCATTATTTTTGAAAGTTTAATTGAATTTATATTTTTTTCATATTTTCTAACTTCTTTTAATATTGACAAATATTCTGTTAATCTTTGCACAACTCTTTTTGAGATTTCCATTTTTTTCATTTTAAAATCTTCTTTCTTTAAATAATATTTTATATACAAATTACTTAATCATTTACTCTTATTATACCATATTTTTATTAATATTTTCAATATTTCTCATTATTTATTTTAATTTTTGTAAATTATAACTTAATTTTCTCATAATTTATACATTTTAGATACTTCATTAAATTTTATTTTCACTAATTATAATGTAAAATAAAAAATAGAAGTTTTTTCCTCACTCCTATCTTAATTAGATTTTATTCACTTTTTCTCTCATAGTTCCTTTCATTTTTTTATTTTTATTATTTTCATTAATACTTATTCTCTACATCTGTCACTATCCCTTTTGTAATATTCACATCTTGTAATAATCTATTTAATAAATCCATAATAATCACCTCCTATCTTTAATTATTCCTTTTTCCTATATATCAAACGCATCGTTTAATAAGCCTCCTACTACTTGTCCTAATAAATGTCCTAACATTCTATTCACCTCCTTTTTTATTCTTTTTTATTTTTCCTATATATCAAATGTATCATGTAATAAGTCTCCCACTACTTGTCCTAATAAATGTCCTAACATTCTATTCACCTCCTATCCTAATGTTATAAATAATATAAAAATTATTTTGCTACGTATTCAGTTCGTAGTCGATACTTTTTTTAAAAAAATTTATCTTTTATTTATGCTTCTTTTAAAGCTTTATAATAAATTCTACTTACTAATATACTATCTACTAATTGTAACATTATAATCACCTTCCATTTTCCTTTTTTTATTACAAACTAATTATAACACGTATTCAATCCGTAGTAAATAGTTTTTTAAAAAAAATTATACATTGTAATTTTTATAATTTTTTGAAACATATTTATTTTTTTATAATCCTTTGTTTTTGAGGTCGTCTATATCGTAATCACATAAGCTCTCCTATTTGGTCGTGGGAGTTTTAGTCCCCTTTGTTTTTGGGGTTATCTATATCCTAATAACGACCCTTACAAAGTAGTAAAATGGTTTTAGTCCCCTTTGTTTTTGGGGTTATCTATATCCCATCCCAAATTGGGATGAGATTTTATTAATACATTTTTATTTTTATAATTTTCTCTTAACTTGATATAGAAAACCCTTAATCTACTTACATTATAACATTTTTTCATAAAAAATCAATATTCTAAAATACGATTTTCTTTTCTTAATATTTTCTCCCCAAAAGTTAATTCTCCTGATAAAACTTTGATTTTATTAAATTGTTCATCGGTTAATATCAAACTTCTAATAGATGAACTTTTTGGAGCTAACATTGATAATTGCTTTTCTAATATGTTAATTTTATCTTTTGTCCTTGTACTTACAATATAAACTGATTTTTGTATTTGATAATACCCCCTTTTTATTATTTCTTTTCTAAAATTTGAATATTCTCTCTTATCTTTTGTTGTTTTCATTGGAAAATCATACATCAATATTCCAACATAACTAATACTCATACAGTTCAATCCTCAATTCCGGTATTTCTATCTCTACATTTTCATCAAGAAAATAATTTCTAATATTATCTAAATAATAGTCAATCACTTGTGATAAATCATATTTTTTATTTTTCCAATAAACTTTTTGACTAAGAACTAACAATAATTTTTGTCTCAATTCTTTACTCAATTCTATCTCTTCTTTTTGATTGAAATATACAATATAATCTATCATCGGTCTAAATATTTCTATAATATCATCCGCAAAGTTATAATTGTTAAATTGGGAACAATGATGTATTCCTAAACTTGGATGAAAACCTTTTGCAACAATTTTCATTGAAATTATACTCCTTAAAATTACATACCCATAATTTAAAGCTGAATTTACTCCATCATCATTAAATCTTTTAAACTTTTCTCCAAATAATTCTTGAAAATACATTCTTGCCGCAATCGCTTTTTGATGCTCTGCATCCTTATTTTCCTCAAATATATTCTTACCATAAAGTTCTAATTTTGAAATAATATTTTCTGATTTTTCTAAAAATTTTAGTAATTCTCTTTGATGTTTAATTTTTTGAATTACTATCTTTGACCAAAATTTTTCTTTTTTTAAATCCCCCCACTTTATTTGTTCATTTATTCTCATCGTAACTTGATAATGATTATATAATCCCAAAAATTGAAGCACAGGTTGATATCTTTCATTACATATTATTAAAGGAATATTTTTCTCACTAAGTCTCACCTGTAATACTGCTGATATTCGGCATCTACAATTTTCAATCACTATCGCTAACACATCATTTAATGCTATTTTACTAACTTTTTTATCATTATTTCTTTCATCAATCATTATCAACTGATTATTTGAAATTGATAATTCATTTACATTTGTAATATGAATAATATTCATTCTCTCTATTTCCCATTATTCTTTTTTAGGTTATTCTGGTTTTTTATATTCCAACATAACTTTTACAAGTTTACACAATTCTTCTGAATTTTTTTTCGTTATTAATTTTTTATCTTTTTTAAATTTAGCATTTTTCAAATGTTCTATTTTTACAGATTCTACTTTTTTAACTTCTATTGTTTCCACTATCTCATTATTATTTTGATTTATCTCCTCTGGATGAGAAATTTTAAACTCTACTTCAAAACCATATTCTTTTAATATATCTGTTACTGATTTCATTACCGCATTTTTAAGTTTTCTGTCATAACTTAATAACGCTCTTAATCTTTCTAGCATTTCTAAAATAGATAGTTCTGCATATGGAATATAATTAAAATGTGCTATATAATTTCTTATATACATTCCTTTTTTATTCTTTCTCTCACTTTCCGTAGGTTTTTTTAAAGATTTATTTATTTCTTTTAATGGTTTTATAAAATTTTTATAATTATCTATTATCCTTCCTGTAAACATTTCACTAATTTCAGTACTTTTTTCTGGGTATTCCCCTCTTAACTTAAACTGTAAATCTCTTTCCCAAATAGAAGTATACCCTGCCATTCTATGCAATATTCTAAACATTATACTTTGCAATAAATTCAAATCATTAAATTCTAATTTATTTTTCATTTGTGTATACTCTTCTATTTTTCTTATAGCATTATCATAATCTTCTAAATCTTTTTTATTTATCATTTTTGGATTTTTATTATATTTTTTATGTATATTTTCCTGTATTCTATAAAAACCTTTTTCCTCTAGTTCATTTTGTAAATTTTCATATTTTTTTATTTCTTCTTCTTTTATTTTTGCATTTCCTTTACCAACTATTTCTGCAATTAAATCTAAAACACTATATTTTTTCAAATTATAAAACGATCTATATTTTATAACATTTTGTCGATCTGCATATATATCACTAAAATCATTTAATTGCGTAATTTTTTTTATTGGTGTTGCTGTATTCAAGAATTTTCCTACTTCATCTGCTTCCAATTCAAAATTAGTTTGTACTTTATTATTATCTAAACTAACTAAATTAATAATTTCTAACTCTTCTTCATAAATATTATTTTTATTCATACTTTCATATTTTTCAAGATTTCCTCTTAAACTTGTCAATTCTTTATGATTAAGTAATTTTAATAATAAATAGAAAATACTCATTCTGTCACTATAATTTATTTCATCTACTTTTATTTTTTTTACAAATTCATATATATCTGTTGGCAGTTCCGATAAATCACTTCCCATTTTCTCCCATTTTTTTAAGTTTTCATCATAAAAACTTTTTTTAGTTGTGATTACTTCATCTTTATCTAATTTCAATAAATTCAATACTCTTAATGTATTTGAATTTTGTAAATAATTAACAAATCCTTTTAAAAATATTTTTTGTACAAAATCAACATACACATCTTTACTTTCTTCTACTTTTTCTTTATCATAATTTATTTTATGCAAACTTTGTAATTTTTTAAGATATTTTGTTGGAGTGTCAGCACTTAACGTTTTAAATTTTTCTAATTTATAGAATTTTGTTTTTTCATTTGTTCCAGCTGTTTTATTTATTTCTATTATTTCTTCTGCTATTTTTACAAAATTTTCATTATCATTAACAAATTTCTCAACAAATTCTCCATAATATATATTTTTTAATAAATATAGTTGAGAATCTTTAGCTTCTTTTCTTTTTGGAACAATAATATTTTGTCCTAATTTTAAAGCATTATCTCCTTTTAGATTTTCAATTCTATTATATAGTTTTGAAAATTCTGGAACAAACGGAATATTCTTATTCGTAAATTTTATTTTTACATTTTCTAAATATTTTTTTATTTCATCTTGTGAATATTTTGAATTAGCCAATAATAAATCTGGTCTTTGGGCAAATTTAAAGTCAATCTTTCTTAAAGGTAAAACTAATATTTTAAACAATTAAGGTAGACGCACTACTGATTTCCACAAAAAGACTAGCTAATGAAGATTTTATGCAAAATATTTTAGAGCCAATTTCAGGAAATATTGGATTGTTTGTTATTGATGAAGCACATTGTATTAGCGACTGGGGTCACGATTTCAGACCAGACTATAAAAGAATTGTAAATATACTAAAACAAAATTTATTAAAATACACCT
>ERZ772909.1684-NODE-1684-length-11880-cov-3.711882_pt1 | contig 11880 bp, 11 predicted proteins | sample MGYA00511137_ERZ772909 | MGnify/ENA primary metagenome ERZ772909 (study PRJEB29015, sample SAMEA2738095) | human oral metagenome | biome: human oral; feature: human-associated habitat; material: saliva | place: China | collected 2270 ... | reverse complement strand
GGGTTTCGGGCGTCATCATGGCTTTGTCCTTTAATGGCGCGTATTTTAGCTGAAAGGCCGTCTGAAAATGTTTTTTCAGACGGCCTCAATGCACGAACCCGCAGTTTCGGGCTGCGGGTTCGTGCGTTGGTTCGGTTTTTGAGTATCGATGAAAAGGCCTATATCGTATATGAAGTCTCCATGAAACGGATTGATTGGGATAACTGAAATGCAGGTGTTTAATGACCCGACCGCTTAGTCGGTATGGGTATTATAGAGTAATGATAATAATTATCAAGACTTATTTTAAGAATATTTTTGATATATGCATAATAATATGATTTTAAAAAGAATAAAATTTAATGAAATAAAATGGGAGCAGTATCCGCGTATCGGAAAAAAGCCGTTTCGCGTATAATCCGTCCCTTTCGTACCGCAAACCGTTATCAAAAAATGCACAACGATATTTCACAAACCGTCCGCCGCGACCTGCTCGCCGCCAACGGCCTGTCGCCCGAAGACCTTTCCCGCAGCCTGTCCGCCATCGGCACGCACCACGTCGATTATGCCGACATCTACTGCCAACGCACCGCCTTCGAAAGCTGGCATTTGGAGGAAGGCATGGTCAAATCGGGCAGTTTCCAAATCGACCAGGGCGTGGGCGTGCGCGCGGTGTCGGGCGAGAAAACCGCCTTTGCCTACGCCGACAGCCTGAACGCCGACAGCATCCGCCGTTCCGCCGAAACCGTGCGCGTCATCGGCGCGGCCGGACGTGAGGCGCACATCAGAACGCCGTCTGAAAAATACGGCAAAGCGGTGCATCAAACCGCCAATCCGATACACAGCCTGGATTCCGCCGCCAAAGTCGCCCTGCTTCACCGCGTGGAAGAGTTGGCCAAGGCGGCCGATCCGCGCATCGTGCAGGTGATGGCGGGGCTGACCTGCGAATACGACCTGATTTACATCGCCCGTTTGGACGGCCGCCACGCCGCCGACATCCGCCCATTGGTGCGCCTGAGCATTACCGTCATCGCCAAACAGGGGGAGCGGCGCGAGATGGGCAGTGCGGGCGGCGGAGGACGTTTCGACCTGTCTTATTTCAGCGACAAATTAGTCACGGAATATGTAAACGCTGCCGTGCAGCAGGCACTGACCAATCTCGAAGCGCGCCCCGCGCCGGCAGGGCTGATGAAAGTCGTTTTGGGCAGCGGCTGGCCGGGCGTATTGCTGCACGAAGCCGTCGGGCACGGCTTGGAAGGCGATTTCAACCGCAAGCAAACCAGCGCGTTTTCCGGAAAAATCGGACAGCGGGTGGCCGCCAAAGGCGTGACCGTCGTTGACCAGGGCGACATCGCCGACCGTCGCGGTTCGCTCAATATCGACGACGAAGGCAACGAAACCGGCCGTACCGTACTCATCGAAGACGGCATTTTGGTCGGCTATATGCAGGACGAAACCAACGCCCGACTGATGGGCGTGCAATCCACCGGCAACGGCCGCCGCGAAAGCTACGCCTCCGCCCCTATGCCGCGCATGACCAATACCTTCATGGAAAACGGCGGCTACGAACCCGACGAAATCATCGCGTCCATCGACAAAGGCATTTACGCCGTCAATTTCGGCGGCGGACAGGTGGACATTACCAGCGGCAAATTCGTGTTCAGCGCGTCGGAAGCGTGGTGGGTGGAAAACGGCAAACTGCAATATCCCGTCAAAGGCGCGACCATAGTCGGCAACGGCCCGGAAGTGTTGAAACACGTTTCCATGATAGGCAACGACAGCGCGCTGGACAAAGGCGTGGGCGTGTGCGGCAAAGACGGGCAGAGCGTGCCGGTCGGCGTCGGCCAGCCTACTTTGCGGATTGATGCCGGTCTGACTATGGGCGGCAGCGAGGCTTAGGCTAAGGGTCGGTGAAAATCTAAAGAGGCCGTCTGAAAAACAGTTTTCAGACGGCCTCTTGTTTTGTGCCAGTGCAACGGCACGGACTTTAAAACCAAGCGGAAACGGTGGCGAACAGCCAGGAAAGGCCGCTCCAAGTCCATTTGGCCAACGCTATGGTTCCCCAAGTCATCAAAACCAACATGACGAGGCCGAAGAAATCGGGCAGGTGCAGATAAAGCCAAGCGGCGGCAGGTTTGCGCCAAAAGGCGGATTGTGCCTGTTTCTTTTCCAGCCCCGCGTGCATGAACGGGCGTTCCAGATGCAGGCTGGTGTCGATGCCGTATTCGCTGCGGACATGCTCGTTGACGATTTTCATTGTGCGGAAGGTCGGTTGCAAAAAGATGTCGATCAGCGTGGCCGACAACCGGAATCATGCCCAGCAGCATATCGGCCAAAGCAAGATAAACCGCCGGCCGCATTTTTTCTTCCGGTACGCCCAGTTCCCTGCCCATACGGAAGGCTTTGAGTGTCAGCAGCAGGCCGGCGATGTGCCGACAAATGGGATAAGCGACAAAAGCGCGTCTATGCCGATACCTCGTTTCATAAACGGGATGCAGAACAGGCTGTCCATGGTGTTGGCGTATTTGGCCGGATGTCGTTCGCGGCGGATGATTTCCTGCCGATCAAACGGGGCGGGAGTGTTGTTCATGATGTATTCCTTATGTGATGCGGTGTGTCGTGCGGCAGGGCAGTGAGGCCGTGTATTTTATTTCATCGTGCGGATTTTGAGGTGCGGTGGCATTTGGGATGTGAAACGTCCGTTGCGTGCTTTTCCGGTACGGCCGCAAGCGGTTTTCAAGATGCCGTCAGTTTGGCGTTGCCGGACGGAAAGGGTGGGGCAGGGCCGGGGACGGATTGAGGCCGTCTGAAAGGTATTTCTATTTTTCAGACGGCCTTTTTTATGCTTTGCCGTGCAGGATGGCGGCAAATTTTTCGGGCAGTCTGCGGACGCGTTGCGCGGTGTAGTCGAAAGCGGCCAGATGGCATTGGACGGTGGCAATCAGTGTTTGGTCGCGCAGGCGGAGCAGGGCGGCATCGCAGCGGAAACCGCCCGCACTGATTTCGGCCGTGCCGAGGCCGATTTGCAGTTGGTCGCCGTGCATGGCCTGTGCCCGATATTGGATGGAGGCACCGGTCATGATCAGGCCACAGCCGCCGATGTCGAGTTCGCTGTATCCATGTTCCGCCAGCCAGCGGATGCGCGCTTCGTGAACCATGCGTAAGACGGCATCGTTGGAGAGATGGTTGCCGTAGTTCAAATCGCCGATTTGCACGCTGAGGCCGGTTTGATAAAGGATGGATTCGGGCGGTGAGATGTTGAGGCGGGGCATGTGGTTTATTTGGAAGGTTGTGAAAGGTTGAGGGGCGGTTGCTTACGGATGGCGTTCTGCCGTTTGGCTTCGGATTTTATTGTCCGGTTGTATTTTGTAGAGAGGCCGTCTAAAAAGAGTCCGCTTTTAAATGGGGCGGAAGCTTTCAGACGGCCTTCGGATGCTTAGAACAGGTTGTCGTCGCTTCCGTTGTCGTTGGCTGTATTGCCGTCGTATTGTGGCCTGCTGTTGGCAGGAGGTACGGAAGTGCTATTCTGTGGAATGTCGGCATCAATTACGATTTTACTGCCTTCGGGCAATATCTGTTCGGTAGGTAGTGTCTGGGATTTTGCAACTACTCTCGGTTTGCTTAGGCTGCCCGAGCCGGAAGTCCATGCCAGCGAGGTCAGATTGCCGCTGATTTTGCCTTTTCCTGCGCCGCAGGTCAGGCAGTTCAGCGTGCCGGTTCGTGCTTTCAATATGGCGTCTATGCGTTTGTCGGATACGGTTTTGCCGTTGGCCTGCGCCCATGCGTTGATGCTTTTGCGTAAGGCGGCCGTATTCAGGTTTTTCTTGTTATAAGGGTCGCGGTAGGCGGCCAGCCAGAGGTTGCCGGCACCGTCTACATTGAGGGCGGCCATTTGATAAATGACATCGGCCGGCGAGCCTGTGGTAATGGTTTTGGCGAATTGTAGGGCGTCGGGGGACTTCATCCGCACGCAACCGTGGCTGCGTACGCCGGGGACGCTTGCCGGTGCGTTTGTGCCGTGGATACCGAGGCCGAGTTTGGGATCGCCCAGTCGGACAAATACGGGGCCGAGCGGATTCCTCGGGCCGGGCGGAATGGAGGTTACGCCATTTTTCAGTTCTTTTTGAATTGATTTTGGGATGTGCCAAGTAGGGTTGAAGGCTTTGGCACCGATTTTGTGCGAACCGAGGTTGGTTTGCGTCATCGCTTTACCCACTGCGACAGGATAAATTTTTGCCAATTTGCCGTCTGTGTAGAGGAAAAGGCGTTGCTGGGGGATATTGATAACAACGTGATGACCCTGCGAAATAGGGGCGACGTCTGGAACGGAGGTGTTGGCCAAGGCAGGAACGGCCGCCAGTAGAAATAGGCTGAATCCTAATTTTTTCATGATGTTGTTTACTGATAGTATTTGTTAAAGTGCTGCATCATACCGCAACTGTAGGTAATTTGTGGGAAAATGTCGTTTTTTTGTTCGGTTTTGGTGTGCGAGCGTGGCATTATGGCAATAGTGATGAAAAAGCAGGCTGATTCACAAGGTGAAAAGGGTGAGGTGTTTGAGGCCGATGTGGTTGGATTGGATCATGAAGGGCGTGGCATTGTCAGGCGGTCGGGGAAGGCTGTGTTCGTTCACAATGCGCTTCCGGGGGAGCGGGTTGCCTGCCGTATTGTTCAGACGAACAAGCGTTTTGATGTGGCAGATGCTGTGGAAATTCTGCGTCCGTCGGGGTATAGGCAGGATGCGCCATGCCCGGATTATGGGGAGTGTGGCGGCTGCTCCATGCAGCATATTGAATTTTTGGCACAGGTGTCGTTTAAGCAGAGGGTGGTGGAGGAGCAATGTGCGCGGCTCGGCAAGATATCGCCCGATCAGATTTTAGCGCCGATTTACGGTCTGCCGTGGCATTATCGTGAACGCGGCAGGTTGGGCGTTCAAGTAGACGAACAAGGCCGTCTGAAAATAGGATTCCGTTCGAAAAAGAGTAATCGTATTGTTGCTTTGAAACAGTGTGCCGTTTTACCTCAACATCTTTCGGCAGCTTTGCCCAAGCTGCATATGGGTTTGCAGCCATTTTCAGGGAATTTGGAAGGTATAGAGTTTGCTGTGGCGGAAGGGAAAACGGCCCTGTGCCTGATTGTGCTCCGCAGGCCGTCTGAAAAAGAAATGAAATGTTTGCAGGCATTGGTTGAGGCATTCGGGGATGCATGGCTGTGGAGTTGGAGAAGTAAAAACGGGATGCGCCAGGCATTGCGGCCGGAAGAGGGCGGGTTGATTTACAAGCTTCCCGATTTTAATTTGAAAATGTCGTTTGAAGTAGGCGGATTCACTCAGGTCAATGCGAAATTGAATAATTTGATGGTGAAAAGGGCAATGGATTTGCTTCAGCCATCGCCGGGAGAGAGGATTGCCGATTTGTTTTGTGGTTTGGGTAACTTCACTCTGCCGATTGCCCGTAGCGGTGCCCAAGTATTGGGAGTTGAAGGATTGCCCGATTTAGTGAATCGGGCCAAACAGAATGTCGTGGTTAATGATTGTCAAGGATATGTCGATTTCAGTGTGGCGGATTTATTCAAAGTGAATCCCAGCGCATTGGATGATTGGTGTAATGTAGATAAAGTGTTATTGGATCCGCCGCGTGCCGGTGCTCATGCCGTGATTGAAATGCTTACGCAGGCACGGCGGCTGCAACGGATAGTGTATGTTTCATGCAATCCGGCTACTTTTGTAAGGGATGCTGTATTATTGGTTCAAAAAGGATATAGATTCAGATCATTAGGGGTGGTGAATTTATTTTCACAAACTGCGCATATTGAATCAATCGGTTGCTTTGATAGATAAGCGGCGTGTTTAATTAAGTAAAACGTTGAAATAAAGGTTCGGTTTTTTGTAAGTCATGCTATTATGACAAGCTAAGGGATTAACAATCCGTAACAAAAAATATGTAGTTTGTATTTTTAAGGTTGCAAGGGTTGTTTTCGAATATGCCATATGTTGGGAGATATTCTTGGATTACGCGCTTATATTGGGAGTGCTCGCAGTTGTTGTACTAATCTTTATTATGCTGAAACAGCGTAGTAAAGAGAAAGCATCAGTCAAAAATAACCAGTCATCAACTAGGCGGGCGAATAATAACGATAATACTGAGGAACAGGCTGATTCAGATGTTTGGGTCAGTCAGGCGAATACCTCAGTTTCTGATGCAGATCAGAGTTGGGAGTGGGATACCAATAACACTGATTTGTCTACTGCTTCAGTATCTGCTCAGGAAGTGGATCCTCTTACTGAATACCAAGTCTATAAGCAGTTCGGTTATGAGGATAAGGCAGCAGCTTCTTTGGCAAGTTATTTGAACAATCTAAAATCCGATGCACCTGAAAAATTGGTTAGCGAGTTGGCTGGCCTTTGTTTAAATATCGGGGATGTCGACTTGTTGTCTTCAACCTTGGAGCGGCATGCTTCAGTTCTACCGCAAACGGCTTTGGCTGAATATATTAAAGCTGGTTTGGGTCTTGATTCCAACCACTTGGGCTTGCGTGTGTTGGCAGAATCGAAGTTGAATTGGGGTATGCAGGAGGTAGCTCGCCAGATAGGTGAGCAGACAGGCCTTGATGTTTCTGATTCCGATGGCAGTTCATACAATGTGTCCTCAACTGTAGAAGTTACAGTTAATAATGATGGTCGTGAAGTTAAACGCTTAACTAAGCGGAGTCCGTTGATTATTGGTAAGGCTGAAGTTGGTGATATGACCGCGGAGGAAATGAGTGCCGTTATTGGTTTTGTGAAGCCTGAAAAATCAGCAAAATTGATAAAAGACCAAGTTGATTATGAAACTGCCTTACAGCAATACAATAAAGCAATTCAAAAATCAGAAAAGCCTGCAGGGTTGATTATTGATGCCTTAAAATTAGATTATCAAAATTCTGATGTTAATGAATTTGCGGCTCATTTGTGGAAACTGTATTACTCCTTGGGTTCTAACGGACGTCAGGTAAAAGAACGTATGTTAGGTTGGGGTTACAGTTTGGGTCAGCATGAGGTGTTCGATAATTTAGAGAAAGCCCCCACTGAGCAACAAATTCGTGAAATTGGATTGAAGCAAGGATATTTGCAGGCTGCATCACGTCAGGCAAAAATTAAGTATCGAGAATTGGTTCAGAGGAATGATTCTATTCTAAATGAGAGCACTTCTCCTGCTGAGCTGGCATTGAAAGAAGTTGAGTCTTTGTTAATGTATGGTCAGCTTGAACAAGCAATATCTACATTGGAGCAGGCTGTTCTGCAATACCCTCAAGAATCTCAGTTGTACATAATGTTGTTTGATTTATATGAACGATCAGAGGATTGGGTAAGATTAGAGCAATTCCTAAGATTGCTGCGAGAAAGGGAAGCTAATCTGCCAGAGGAAGTTGTTTTGGCAATTAGTCAGTTACAGCAGCGCATTCATCGTAATTCAAACAAATAAAAGAGTGCAGAATAATGGATAATTTAATACCGAAAGTAAAGACAGTACGGGTTAGTCTGCAGGAAATGGGTGAGCAGCAATATGCTGTTTTTAGAATGGCATTTAAAATGCATAACACAACTAATTATGAAATTGTGGATGCAAGCTCTACTGTTAAACCGGACATGGTATTAGTTGACGTTGATGGTAGCAAGGGGATGTTGGCTTGGCATGAGGCAAAGAAAAATCATCCAGATATACCTGTAGTTGTGTTTTCAGTTAATGAGCCGATTGTAACTGCTCCTTATCTACCTAAACCTGTAAAATTTGACACATTATTTCCGATTCTGAGAAGTTTGGCCCAGGGTGGTAATGTTGTTGAACCCAAACAGCAGGAAGTAATTAATTCGCAGCAGCCAGAAAAAATGTCAGCCCCCTCTGGGCATAATGATAAAAAGACAACAATTCGCCGTTTTAATCCTCAGCGTGGTTTATTAGGTGCATTAAGGGCGTCTAGTGAGCGACAGCAAGATACGGCAGTATTGGTTGATGGTAAACCAGTCCTCATTGTATTCCCTAGTATTCAACGTGTACTCTTAACCGTTAGTGCAGAAGAGCTGGAAAAAATGTGCCGTGATGATCATCTTGCGGTTATTTGTAAAACAGTTCCTGATAATCCTCAGTGGAAAGAAAAGGCTAAAGTTACCATCATGTCTTGTTTGTGGCAGATGGCAATATGGACTGCCCAAGGCAGATTGGTATTTCCGATGACTCCGCAAACAGTATTTACTTTAAAACGTTGGCCTAATTTAACTCGGTTAGCTCCAGTTCCTGAGTCTATGCGACTATCTGCATTTTTGACCAAAACATCAGTTAACTTAAATATTTTATATAAAGTAATGCCACTAGATATGGCAGATATTTTGAATTATTTGGCAGCTACATATGTTACAGGATATTTAGCAACAGATAATGAATTTTCTGTTCAAGGAAATAGAGAATTAACGACTGATACTGTAAATGTTAATACTCATGTTCCTGATAATAAAATGTCTAAAGATGCGCTAACTGCTGTAACACCGTCTCAAAATCAGCCTCGTGGATTGCTCCAGAGATTGATGCGAAAATTATCAGGTGGCAAATAAGGATTAAATATAATGAAGGAAAATAAAATCATATTTACTGGGCCTGTTGGCGTTGGTAAAACTACAGCAATTGCTGCTTTGTCTGATGATCCTCCTGTAAAAACAGATGCACGGGCGTCCGATATGACTTTGGTTCGTAAGGGACATACGACAGTTGCAATGGATTATGGCGTTATCCGGCTAGATGGGGATACTAAAGTTCATTTATATGGCACTCCCGGGCAAGAACGATTTAATTTTATGTGGGAAATTTTAAGCAAAGGAAGCATGGGGTTAATTCTGTTATTGGATAATACTCGGGCTAATCCTTTAAAAGATTTAACTTTTTTTCTGGATGCATTCAAAGATTTATTAAAAACAGCACCATTGGTAGTAGGTGTGACCAAGATGGACGTCCGGTCATTGCCGGGCATCGATGTTTATCAAAAATATTTGGCCCAACATAATTTTAATGTTCCTGTTTTTGAAGTGGATGCGCGCCAAGAAGAAGATGTGAAACAATTGGTTAGTGCGATGTTATTCTCAATTGATCCTGGGTTAGAGGCATAAGATGGATTCAATACTTTCTTTACAATCAAATTTATACCCACATGTGACTCCTGCTGGTGCTTACTATGCTGTATCTAGCAATATTCCAAGCGCCAGTAGAACGTTGTTGCATGGATTATTACGAGCTTCATATAATGAAACAGCCAGTACTGAAAATTTGCTTGCCTGGGCTCAAACAAATGATGCGGATTCAGCATTAAATTTGTTGTATCGGTTACAAAGACTGGAGTTTTTATATGGTGATGAATCTCCATCTGTTAAAGAGTCCAGTATGACAGACGAACAGTTACCTGAATTATTAGCACAATTGTCCAGTACAGGAAGGGCACTATTGGCTGATGGTAATGGACTGTATTTTGCGAATGCGGGCTTTCACCACGAAACAGCTGAAGAAGTGGGTTTAATGTCTAGTGAGGTTGCAGCGTTAGGCGAAAAACATCAGTTATTAGTGAAGAATAACTTAAATATTCATCACAATGCGTGGGGAATTTGTGATCCTTCAGGTCAAACAGAACTTACTTTTTTTCCATTATATGCGGGAAAAGTCAAGTTAGTATTAGTGGTAGCCGGTGTGCCTGATTTAAATAAAGAGGCTTTTGTTTCATTGATTAAAGTGCTTTGTAATCGGTATGCCTAATTTTATAGGACTCGGGATTTATCAAAAATATCAAGCTGGGTAATACAGCGTGAAGAGATGACTGATTGTAACAAGTTTAAATAGCGAATATTTGATAATATATTGATTTTATTGGGTTTAAGATATGCGTGAACAACTTTTAATTTCTGTGTTGAGCGATTTAAATGCGACATCGGCAGATATTATTGCTTCAGCTGTAATATCCAGTGATGGATTACCAATTGCAACTTTAATTCCTCAAGGATTGGATGCTGACCGTGTAGGGGCCATGTCTGCAACTTTATTGGCATTAGGTAGCCATGCTGCACATGAGCTTAATTGTGGTGATTTGGATCAAGTGATGGTTAAAGGCAAAAGTGGTTATATTTTATTGAACCAAGCTGGTGCGGATGCGGTTTTGGCTCTGATTGCTAATGAAAGTGGCAAGTTAGGCTTGATTCTGTTAGATGCCAAACGTGCTGCAAAACATATTGCTGATATCATCTAAAAGATTTTGAAAAGTGGCGAGTTGTACGTTACTTTAAATGAGGTATTAAGGGTCTGGAAAATATTCTTTTCAAAGGAAGGTTTTATTTTCTTATTATAGTGCTGGGTAGTAAACTTGAATTAGACGGTTTAGTCATTTAGAATCGCCCACGTATCTCAAATTTTGTATGGCTTTATTAGATGAGCACGCAATATGCTACAACAGTGGCATATGCGTGTTTTTTTGCGGATAAAATGACAGATAGGATGTTTTATGGAAATTCCAGCTCTTCTTGTGCTTGCGGATGGTAGCTTATTCCGAGGGAAGTCAATCGGTTATAAGGGTGTTACGTCTGGGGAGGTTGTATTTAATACATCAATGACTGGATATCAGGAGATATTGACGGATCCGTCATATTGCCGGCAGATTGTAACTTTGACTTATCCCCACATTGGAAATACAGGAGTTAATCCTGAAGATGTCGAGGGTAAACAAGTGTATGCGGCGGGATTGATTATTCGTGATTTGCCTCTTTTGGAAAGCAGTTTTCGTTCAAAAGAGAGTTTGCAAGAGTATTTAACTCGGAATAAGACGGTTGCGATTGCAGATATTGATACCCGCCGTTTAACTCAAATATTAAGAATCAAAGGTGCGCAAGCTGGTGCGATTTTGACAGGTGAAGATGCTACGGAAGAGAAAGCAAGAGAGTTAATCAATGCTTTCGGTAGCATGGTAGGTAAAGATTTGGCTAAAGAAGTAAGCTGTACGCAACCTTATGAGTGGACGGAAGGTGAGTGGGTGCTTGGTCAGGGTTTTGTAACTCCTGAGTATCAGCCCTATCATGTCGTGGCTTATGATTATGGTGTAAAAACCAATATTTTGCGTATGCTTGCAGCTAGGGGGTGTCGATTGACAGTCGTGCCGGCACAGACTCCGGCAGAAGAAGTCTTGGCGATGAATCCCGATGGTATTTTCTTATCAAATGGTCCCGGGGATCCGCAAAGCTGCGATTATGCGATTACAGCTGTCCGGAAGCTTTTGGATAGTAAAAAACCGTTATTTGGTATCTGCCTGGGGCATCAGTTACTTGGTTTGGCGTTAGGAGGGAAAACCCGCAAGATGCCGTTCGGGCATCATGGAGCCAATCATCCTGTACAGGATTTATTGACCGGAAAAGTAATGATTACCAGCCAAAATCATGGTTTTGAGGTGGATGCAGAGACTCTTCCTGATACAGTAACAATTACCCACCGTTCCTTATTTGATGGTTCTTTGCAGGGAATTGAGTTGAAGGGGCAGCCGGTATTTAGTTTTCAAGGACACCCTGAAGCAAGTCCCGGACCGCATGATGTCGCTTATCTATTTGATAAGTTTATAAATAGCATGCAGAAGACTGCTTAAAAAGATTTTCAGACGGCCAAGATTGATTTTATTTTTGGCCGTCTGAAAGAATCATGAATAGATGTAATTGTTGTTAAGACGCTGTGCTTCTTCGTTTTCAGCTTATGCTGTCGGCTATTTGGTATTGAAATTAGCCGAATTTTATTACAGTGATGCATCCATCATCCCCAATAGAAAAAAGCAGCTTTTAAAGCTGCTTTTTTCTATTGGATTTGGTCGGAATGAGAGGATTCGAACCTCCGACCCCTTCGTCCCGAACGA
>ERZ772909.1683-NODE-1683-length-11884-cov-6.341280_pt1 | contig 11884 bp, 10 predicted proteins | sample MGYA00511137_ERZ772909 | MGnify/ENA primary metagenome ERZ772909 (study PRJEB29015, sample SAMEA2738095) | human oral metagenome | biome: human oral; feature: human-associated habitat; material: saliva | place: China | collected 2270 ... | reverse complement strand
GGTTTTCGAATACAAAATTATACCGAATTTATGTATCGGATTATTTAGAAACAAAGTCTATTGCACGATCTCGTAAAAAGAAAATTATTATTTATATTTACATTTTAATGGGGATTTCTATTTATTTTGCCCCAATTATTTATGTAAAAATCGGTCTAGGTTTATTAACGGTATTTATTACGTATTATCTATTTAAAGTTATTCCGGATAAATAAGCGCATAAAAAACGCATCTCGTCTTATGAATGAGATGCGTTTTTTAATGATTGAATAATGGGTTGATGTTTATAGGAGTAATATAATTGAATCGTCATAGGAACCCAAATGAGAGGTTCACAGAAAATAACCCCAATATATCCAGTAGATGGAATAATAAAGATGACGAATAAAATTTTCCCAAATAATTCAATGAAACTTGAAATTAATGGCGTAATTTTTTGTCCTAATCCTTGTAAACTATTTCGAAGAACTAGTAAAACGGCTAATACTGGATAAAATGATGAACTAATACGATTATAAAGAGATGCATTCGAGATTAGTTCAGGGTCAGTCGAGCCAGAAATTAATTCGTTTAAGGTTGGACTGGCAAAAAATAATGTAATGGCAATAAATATCGTCCAAGCAATAGCGACCATACTTCCTACATAAATTCCACGTTGAATTCTATGTGGGCGATTAGCTCCTAAATTTTGAGAAGTAAAGGTCGTTAAAGATGATGCAATCGCTGAAACAGGTAGCATTGAAAATGACATAATTCTTCTAGCAGAAGTTTGCGCACTAATGATGGTTGCTCCTAGTGCATTAATCGAAGTTTGTAAGGTAACTGTTCCGATAGAAACAATCGAAGTCATTAGTCCCATTGCTAGACCTTGTCCTAATAAGTCAAGATACAGTTCTTTATCCCATGTAAAATGTTTCCGTTGTGGTAATAAGAAATTGGCTCTTTTTCGAATATAAAAATAACATAGAATAGCAGAAAGTCCCTGAGAAATAATAGTAGCTAAACCTGCTGATTGCACCCCTAAGTGTAATTGAGTAATAAAAAAAAGGTCTAATACAATATTTACAATAGCAGAAAATATTAAAAAATATAATGCAGCTTGACTATCCCCAACTGCACGGAGTAATCCAGCGCAGAGATTATAAGCAAATGTCACTCCAACGCATAAGACAATCATATGAATATACTGATAAGATAAATCAATAATTTCAGAAGGAGTCCCTAAAAATTTTAATAAAGGATACATCCCAAAATGTCCAACGGTGGAAACAATCAAACTTAAGCCAAGACCAATCATAATTGTTGACGCAACAGCGTGTTTTAATTGGTCCATATCCTTAGCGCCGAAACATCGAGCGATAATGACTCCCATCCCATTTCCTACTCCAAGAGCAAAACCAATTACAAGTTCAAATATAGCTGCAGTGGCTCCGACTCCAGCAAGAGCATTAGGGCCAAGATAACGACCAACAATCATAATATCTGCAGTATTATATAATTGTTGAAAAATATTTGAAATTAAGATGGGAATTGCAAAGGCGATAATTGAACGTAAAATAGGACCATCTAATAAATTAACAGACGTTTTTTTAAACATAATAAAGCAGTACAAAATAGAAAATTAGTTTTCTATTTGTTTAGCATCTTCCTCCTTTTTTGAAATAAAATTTTCAAGTGTTTGTTTTAATTGATTATTTAATGTAATGATTTCTTTTGCTTTTTCAAAATCAAATCCTTCGATATCCGTGAAACAAATTTTTAAATGTTCTTCTACTTGTTCGTGTAATCTCTTCCCATTAGCACTTAAACGAATGACGAGTTGACGTTTATCGGCTGCGGGATGTCTACGAAGAATAAGCTTTTTCTCTTCTAATCGTTTTAATAGAGGGGTAAGAGTATTACTTTCTAGTCCAACTCTTTGACCAATCTCACCTAAAGAAAGTCTTTCATCTTCCCATAAAGTTTCTAAAACAATATATTGTGTGTAAGTTAATTGAAAAGGTGCTAAAGCGTGTTGATAAAACTTATTCACGAGTTTTTGTGTAGAATAAATAGAATAGCATAATCTGTCAGATAGTGGGATATTAGTTTTCATAGGAATTCTCCAATCGTATATGAATTGGTATTATTTTATCAAAAAAAAGCACTATTTGACAATGGATATTCCTATAAAAAATAAGAAAGCAAGCTTTGGATGGCTCGCTTTCTTTTTATAATCGAATAATAGAATGTTCTACAAATGTTCGATAATACATCATTTGTTTCAAAAAAATCTCCTTATTAAGCTCAATTCCTGCACGAGCAGAAGATTACTCAGCTTCCTATTGTCTTTACGTGGTAGAATTGTTTACAATGTCCACATTTATTAGCCTTAAATTGCAATTATTACAACAATATGGGAGATTTATTTAAACGTCAGCAAGGAGGAAGATTTTGATGTTCATCTAGTTGTTTAACAATTAGATGTTTTTTTAATTTCTTTTGAAATACTAGAAGGATTCTTCTAAATTATCGACTAATAGTCGGAAAAAACTTGACAGTCAGTAAGAAACGTTTTAGAATAAAACCGACCGTTAGTCAAAAAAGGAGACAGAAATGAAAAAAGGTGAAAAAAGAAAACAGGAACTTCTAAATCTTGCCTATCATATGTTCATAGAAAAAGGATATGAGAATACAAGTATTGATGAGATTGTGGCTAAGGCAGGTATAGCAAAAGGAACTTACTATTATTATTTTGAAAGTAAAGAGGCAACACTGGAAGCAGTTATTGAAATGATGATAAAAAAGAATAGTACAGCAGCCAAAGAGATTCTTACGGCAGAGCTTTCAATACCGGAAAAGTTGGTTTCGGTTGTGGATGCCTTTCGTCCTGATAAAGAGGAATCGGTCATCACTAATGTTTTGGAAAGAAAAGAAAATATTATTATGCATGATAAAATTTGCAAGAAAATTGTAGAGGTGGCAGTACCGATTCTTGCAGAGATTGTTAAAGAAGGTATAGCACAGGGGATATTTTTGTGTACACATATTGAAGAGCGAGTGAAGATGCTCCTTGTTATGAGTCAACATATGTTTGATTATGGTTTTTTTGGTGAAAGAGATGTAGAGGTATACATTGATATGCTGGAAAAGTCTCTAGGGGCAAAATCAGGAACCATGCATTTTATCAGCAAGGTCTTAGTAGAGGGGGCAAAGGAATGAATAAGGAACAGTCAATGTATCAAAAAAAAATGAATTTATTTTTACGGGTATTGTTTATCTTTCTTATCATAGCGATATCAGGAGCGGCAATACTACAGATTTTTGCTCCGGAATATATGGGAAGGAACTCCGCATATGGCATTTCTATAGGCTGGCAAAGAGAAATCGGATTTTGGAATATTGCCGTTTTGGTTATATTGATTACGGCATATAGGAATTACAATTGGACCTATTTAAAGTCCATTTTACTTGCTCTGATCCTAGGAGGAATCGGCATTGGCGGCAATCATTTTGTCAATTATCTAAAGATGCATCAAATGGTAAATTTAATCGGTGCTGTGGAAAATTATCTTCTGGTTCTTGCTTGGATTATCGGATGGAGAATAGAAGAGAGAATGAAGGAATTTTGAAAATACGCATAGTAGGACTTTTCGTCATACGGGCTTTTGTTTCAAAAAGTAGGGCATCAAGTCGAATATTTGCTGTGAGCAGAGAAAAAAATTGAAGGTACCGGAAAGTTTAAATATTAGTTTATTAGATGGACGCTATAACAAAAAAGGTGAAGAAAAACAGGAATCAATATATTGATAGGAGTTTTAATTCTAGTTGCAATATTTGTAGTTCCGAGTATTACTTGGCTTGTTCTTTTGTTAGCTTATATCATTTTAGTAGCATTATATGGTAGTTTAACTAGTGATAAAATGATTCTCTTAAAACAAGGTGGATTAGCCATTTTAACATTGATAACATTATTATTTTAGGTAATAAAAAAGCATGAAAGCTGTAATGAACTTTCATGCTTTTTTTATAATCGAACAATAGAATGTTCTACAAATGTTCGATAACACATCATTTGTTTATCATTATAAGAGTCAATGACTTTTAATAACATTTCAAAGGCACTTCTACCAAGTTCTAACGTATGAATGTTAACATAGGCAGTCATTGGAAGTAGAGGTGGGTTTGAATCGAATGTAATAACAGGAAGAGAAATTTTCTGTTCATTTAAATATCTGAGTGCTCCTTCAGTTATTAAGGCATCGGTTGTTACGACACCATCAATCAATTCTCGTTCGATAATTGATTTCATTGTTTGATATCCACGTTCTCTTGTAAATTCCCCAACATGTGAGATTAACCCTTCTTTAAAAGGAATATGATACTGTTCTAAAGCTCGTTGATAACCAATTAAACGATCTTGGGAAACGAATAATTGATGACGACCACTAACGAATGCGATAGAAGAGCAACCTTCTTGAATCATATATTCAGTAGCATCAAATCCAGCTTTTTCGTTATTATTATCCACAAATGAAATAAATGGAGATAAAGATTTTCCAATAACAACACTAGGAAATTCTTGTTCGATTGCTAATTCCACTAATGGATCATCCGTTTCCCCATAAAGAAAGATAATCCCATCAACACGTCTTCCTAAAATAGTGTCTTTTAAAATACGTAAACGTTGCTCGTCATCTTTTCCTGTACAGAGCTGAATTAAATAATGATAATCAGCAGCAATTTGAGAAATCCCTCGAATAACTTCAGGGAAGAAAGAGTTTTGATAAAATGCATCCGTATCTTTTGGAAGAACGACTCCAATGACATTTGTCTTGTTACTAGCTAAGCTTCTAGCATTAAAATTGGGATGATAATTAAGAGTTTCCATTGCTTGGCGAACTCTTTTTTTAGTTGCCTGGCTAATACTTGGTTTATCTTGAATCACTCGTGTAACCGTTGAGGGTGATACTTCTGCTAGCCGAGCAACATCCTTAATGGTGACAGCCATTTATGTTCCTCCTTTTTAAAATTTAACAATAAAAAATCTGGGCAGGAAAACATTGTTAACCAGCCCAGAGTAAAAATCATCTTAAGATTTGATAGCTCCGTCAACCATACCTTTCATGATATGTTTTTGAGCAATTAAGAATAGGATGATGACTGGTAACATAATTAATAGAGTTGATGTTAAAATCATATCCCATTGTTTTGTAAATGATCCTGCGAAGTTAGATACTGCAATTGGAAGTGTTTGAATCGCATTTCCTTTACCTAATAATAATAGTGGTAATAAGAAGTCGTTCCAAATCCAAATACCATTTAAGATTAAAATCGTTACATAGATTGGTTTTAAAATTGGTAATACAACATAGAAGAATGTTTGCATTTTATTACACCCATCTAATTCAGCAGCTTCTTCAATTTCAAGTGGAACACCTTTAATGAAGCCGTGGAACATGAATACAGATAGAGACATTCCAAATCCAGTATAAGCAAAGATGATACCTGGGTAAGTACGTAATAAGCTGAATCCAAATAATGGATTTGTAATTGCGTCACTTAAAATTTTGAACCAAGTTACTAATGGATACATAACTACTTGGAAAGGAATTACCATTGATGCTACAAAGATGAAGAATACTACAGTTGATAATTTAGAACGGTAACGAACTAATCCCCAAGCAGCTAATGCAGAGAATAATGTAATCGTTACTAATGAAATCACTGTAATAATTGTTGAAGCAAAGAATGATGATGGGTATTTAATGGAAGGGTTATTCCAAATTGTTACCGCATTTGTCCATAGTTGACCGAAACTTGCAGGCCATGATAATGGACTAGCTAAGATTTCAGCAGAGCTTTTAGCTGAGTTGATCACTAATAAAAAGATTGGACTTAAGAATAATAGGAATAAAACAACTCCAAAAATTTCTAAAAGTAATAAGCCGAGTTTTTGCTTTTTCATTATAAGTCAATCTCCTTCCGTTTAGTGATTGTTGTTTGAACAACACTAATCACTACTAAGATGAAGAATAAAATAACTGCACGAGCTTGACCTTGTGCCATTAAGTTATCTCCTGAAGCAGTGTTATAAATGTTCATTGTAATAAACTCTGTACTTTGGATAGCTTTATCATGCCATAATAGAGATGGTCCACCACCAGTAAGTGAGAAGTTTACATCGAAAATTTTAAATGAGTTTGTAATGGTTAAGAATAGTGATACCGTAAACGCAGGCATTACCATTGGGATAATAATATGTCTTAATCTTTGTAAAGCATTTGCTCCATCAAGAGAAGCAGATTCTACTAAACTTGAAGGTACATTTTGTAATGCTGCAAAGTAAATCATCATAATATAACCTGCATATTGCCAAGTGTTCGTAATAATTAAAGCCAATACAGCTAATTTAACATCACCTAAAAATAGGTTTTCAACTAAGAATTGACTTCCGATTGCTGAACCTAAAGCAGGGAATACAGAGTTATAAATGAATTGCCAGATATACCCTAATACAAGCCCCCCGATAAGGTTAGGAATAAAGAATCCAGCTCTGAAAATTTCACTTAATTTAATTTTACTAGATACTAGTAAAGCTAAACCAAATGATACGAAGTTTACAACGACTACGTTAAATAATGCGAAAATAACAGTAATCATTAATGAATATTGGAAACGAGTATCAGCAAAGCTGGTTGTAAAGTTTTTTAATCCAACAAAGTTAATATTAGTTTGAGTAACACTCTTCCAGTCTGTTAGAGAATAGTAGAAACCTAAGAAGAAAGGTACAATAATTACGAGTGCGAAAATGATAAATGCCGGTAGCACAAGCCAGTAAAACGTACGTCTTGCGCGATCGTCACGACTAAGAGCTTTTTTATTCTTAGACATGTTAGGGTTCCTCCTTTTATGTATTGCTGAGGTATTAATAACAGCAAACCCACAACGACCGTTGTAAGTAGTTGTGGGCCTGTGTTACATACTTAATTGTTATTTTTGAAGTAAGCTTGGTACTTCTTTGATTTGATTTGTGATCAATTCTTGGAATTTAGCTTTGTCGATTGAACCTTGAGCGTATTGTCCGTAGATTGGTCCTAATTTACCCATTAAGAAGTTATCAGGCATGAAGTATGGGTTATCAAATGAATATACTGGTTTTTTAGCAGCAACCCATTCAGCTAAGAATTTAGATAATGGAGCGCTAGGCATTTCTTTAGAAGTAGAGAATGCTGAAATCATGTTAGCTTTGTTTACTGTGTAATCTTGACCTTCTTTAGTATCAACTAAGTCAGAGAAGAATTTGTTGATTGAATCTAAAGCTTTAGTGTCTTTGTTAACTACATAGTAAGATGGAGCACCGATGAATAATCCATCAGCATTTTTGTCTTTACCTAAAGTTTGATAAGGGATGAATCCCATTTCGAATTTAGCATTTAATTGTTTTAAGTTAGGATCTTTCCAGTTACCTTGGTGTAAGAATGCTGCTTTACCACTAGCAAATGCAGAGTCCATATCTTCTTGTGTACCAACTGTTAATAATTTTTTCTCAGTATGGTTGAATAATAATTCAACCCAGTCAGCATAGTTAGATAAACGAGCTTTATCAGTTTCACCTTTAATTACTTGTTGAGTAATTGTACGGTCACCATTTGGTAAACCTGAACTTAAGTAAGCAGCGAAGTCGTGGATACCCATGATCCAAGTTTCACCTTCTTTAGTAGCTGTTGCTACTACTGTAGATAAACCTAATTCATCTTTTTTGCTTTCTAATGTATCCATTGCTTTTTGAACTGCATCAAATGAAGTTAATGAAGCAGGGTCGATACCAGCTTTAGATAATACTTCTTTGTTGTAAGCTAAACCGTAACCTTCAACAGCAACTGGGAATCCGTAAACGTCGTTTCCTTGTTTGAATTCGAATTCTGTTTTATCAATCCAGTCACCTTTAAGTGGTTGTAAGTTATCTTTCCATAAGTCGTATCCAGCTTGTCCTTCGATTACGAATACGTCTGGAGCAGTTCCAGCTGTAAATTCAGTTTTTAATTGGTCTGCAATTTTACATGAACCAGAACATGTTTTAATGTTTACTGTAACTCCGTTTTTGTCGCCCCATTCTTTAGCGTATGCTGTTAAAGCGTCTTGAATTTCACTCTTGTTACTATATAAAGTGAATTCTTTTTTACTTTCAGAAGAGCCTCCTTTTGTAGAGTCTGTTGATTTGCTGCCGCAAGCTGCTAATGATAAACCAGCTAAGCCGACAACGAATGATTTTTTAAGCCATTTGTTTGCCATTATTTTTTCCTCCCTTGAGATATATTCAGTTAACGCAAACGATTTCTTAACTGGCTTTAGTATACCTCTTTTGGAAATCGTTTGCAAGACTTTTTTTGTAAAAAAATAAAAAAAATTTAGCGTTTACATTTTTGAGGTGGAAAATTACTTCAAAAAAATCAAACTATATATAGAAGAGATTTTTCCTTTTAATGACAATTATTTTAAGGCTTTTATAAAAAAATAAATTTCTACTTGCATTTTTAAATTTTTTCTACTAGTATTAAAGCAAACGATTGCGTAATTGAAAAACTACGTATCTAAAAGTTGATAAAGAAAAGAGGAGTAATACTTATGACAGAAAGACAATCTGGTGTGTTAATGCATATTTCTTCCTTACCAGGAAAATATGGAATTGGTTCATTTGGGAAATCTGCGTATGATTTTGTAGATTTTCTAGTACGTAGTAAACAAACTTATTGGCAAATTTTGCCTCTAGGACCAACAAGTTATGGTGATTCGCCATATCAATCATTTTCAGCATTCGCTGGAAACACACATTTTTTAGATTTTGATCAATTTGTTCAAGAAGGTCTATTAACGACTGAAGAATTAGCGGGTAATTGGGGAGAAGATGCAACAACTGTTGATTATGCGTTAATTTATGAAAGAAGAAGACCTATTTTAGAAAAAGTAGTTCAACGTTTCTTAGAAAAAGAAGATTTATCAGATTACCATCGTTTTGTGGAAGAAAAAGCAGAGTGGTTAGAACCATTTGCTGAATATATGGCGATTAAAGAAAGTTTCGATATGAAGAGTTGGTCTAATTGGGCTGATGAAGAAATTAAACGTCGTCATCCAGAAGCTTTAGCAAACTACCGTGAAAAATTAGCAGACAAATTAGAATATCATCGTGTTACTCAATATTTATTTGATAAACAATGGAAAGCATTAAAACACTATGCGAATGAACGTCATATTCAAATTATTGGGGATATGCCAATTTATGTTGCAGAAGATAGCGTTGAAATGTGGGCAACACCTCACTACTTCAAAACAGATGAAGTTGGAAATGCGGCTTGTGTAGCAGGATGTCCTCCAGATGGCTTCTCACCATTAGGACAATTATGGGGAAATCCAATTTATAATTGGAGAGCGATGAAATTAGATGGCTTTACTTGGTGGATTAAACGATTGAAAGCAAGCTTTGAATTGTTTGATGTTGTCAGAATTGACCATTTCCGTGGATTTGCTGCTTATTGGGAAATCCCAGCAGGCGCAACAGATGCTACTGGTGGTCAATGGGTAAAAGGTCCAGGTTATGATTTATTTGAAGCAGTGAAAAATGAACTTGGAGATTTACCAATTATTGCGGAAGACTTAGGTTTTATGGATGATGCGGTCATCGAATTACGTGAAGCTACAGGATTCCCTGGAATGAAAATTGTTGAGTTTGGCTTTATGGGTGCAAGTCCAAGTAGCACAGACTTACCACATTATTATCCAGTAAATTCTGTCTCTTATACAGGAACTCATGACAATGATACTGTATTAGGATGGTATAATTCTGCGTCCGATGAAGAACGTAATTTTTGTAATCGTTATTTAAATCGCGCAGAAGAACCAATTAGCTATGCAATGTTAAGAAGTTTATATGGTTCTGTAAGTAAAATGACTATTGCCACAATGCAAGATTTATTACAATTGGATACAACAGCTCGTATGAATATTCCAAGCACTCTTGGTGGAAATTGGGTGTGGAGAATGCAAGAGGGAGATGTTACATCAGAAGTAGAAAACTTCCTTTTAGAAATTACAGAATTATATGATCGTTCAAACGAACAGTTGTAGGGTTAACAAGTAGAAGGAGATAAAAATGCAAACATTAAAACAATATGTAGAAAGTAATTATCATAAATCATTAGGAGAATGTTCGAAAGAAGAAGTATATGTAGCTTTATTACATTATACAAAAGAAAAAAGTGAAGCATTACCAGTAAATGAAGGAAAGAAAAAAGTATATTACATTTCTGCAGAATTTTTAATTGGTAAATTGCTTTCAAATAATTTAATTAACTTAGGAATTTATGATGAAGTAAAAGAAGAATTAGAAGTTGAAGGTCATACTTTAGCAGAAATCGAAGAAATTGAATTAGAACCATCATTAGGAAACGGCGGATTAGGTCGTTTAGCAGCATGTTTCTTAGATTCTATCGCAACTCTTGGTTTACCAGGGGATGGAGTTGGTTTAAATTATCACTTTGGATTATTTGAACAAAAATTCAAAGATAATCAACAAAATGCAGTGCCAAATAACTGGTTAACTCCAGATAGTTGGTTAGTTCCAACTTCAGTTTCATATGAAGTACCATTTGCGAACTTTACATTGAAATCAAAAATGTTCAATATCGATGTTTTAGGTTATGAACAATCTCATAAAAACCAATTACATTTATTTGATGTAGATACAATTGATGAATCATTAGTTCATGACGACTCAATCGCATTTGATAAAACAAGAATTGCTGAAAACTTAACATTATTCTTATATCCAGATGATAGTGATGAGCAAGGGGAATTATTACGTATTTACCAACAATATTTCATGGTAAGTAATGGAGCTCAATTATTATTAGATGAAGCAGTAGCTAAAGGTAGTAACTTACATGACTTAGCAGAATATGCAACAGTTCAAATTAATGATACTCACCCATCAATGGTAATTCCTGAATTAATTCGTTTATTAGGCGAACGTGGAATTGAGTTTGATGAAGCAGTAGAAATTGTACGCTCAATGACAGCTTATACAAACCACACAATTTTAGCAGAAGCATTAGAAAAATGGCCTTTACATTACTTAGAACAAGTAGTACCACATTTAGTTCCGATTATTAAAGAATTAGATGCACGTGTAAGAGCGCAATTTGATGATGCAAGTGTAGCTATTATTGACGAACATAACCGTGTTCATATGGCTAATATGGATATCCACTATGGATATAGCGTAAATGGTGTGGCAGCGTTGCATACAGAAATTTTAAAACAAAGTGAATTGAAGAATTTCTATGAAATTTATCCAGAGAAATTCAACAACAAGACAAACGGTATTACTTTCCGTCGTTGGTTAATGCATGCTAACCCAGAATTAGCAAAATTATTAGATCGTACAATTGGAAAAGAATATCGTCATGATGCAACTAAATTAGAAGCGTTAAAAGCTCATACACATGATTTAGAATTCCAAGAAACATTAAAAGGCATTAAACGTAACAATAAATTACGTTTGAAACACTTCTTACAAGAACACCAAGGTGTAACAGTAAAAGAAGATTCAATTTTTGACGTTCAAATTAAACGTATGCATGAATATAAACGTCAACAAATGAATGCATTATATGTAATTTACAAATATTTAGACATTAAAAATGGAAACATTCCTGCCAAACCAATCACAATTATCTTTGGAGGAAAAGCTGCTCCTGCTTATGTGATTGCGCAAGATATTATTCATTTAATCTTATGCTTATCTGAATTAATTGCCAATGACCCAGAAGTAAGCCCACACTTACAAGTTGTAATGGTAGAAAACTACAACGTTACTGCAGCAACTCACTTAATTCCTGCAGCAGAT
>ERZ772909.1680-NODE-1680-length-11890-cov-12.117786_pt1 | contig 11890 bp, 5 predicted proteins | sample MGYA00511137_ERZ772909 | MGnify/ENA primary metagenome ERZ772909 (study PRJEB29015, sample SAMEA2738095) | human oral metagenome | biome: human oral; feature: human-associated habitat; material: saliva | place: China | collected 2270 ... | reverse complement strand
TTGGAGCTTCAGTTGTTGTTGGAGCTTCAGTTGTTGTTGGAGCTTCAGTTGTTGTAGTCGTTGTTGTTGTGGTTGTAGTAGTCGTCGTTGTTGTGGTTGTTGTATTACCACCACCATCACCTGAACCAGTTTCTAAACGAGCTTGTTCAGTAAGAGTACGCTCTTTAGGGAAATTAGTAGCTTTCCACTTCAATGTGTTGTCTACTTTAGTTCCTTTTGGAAAATCTTGAGTAAGTTCAGTTGAGTATTCAATCCAGACTGACTCTTTGCCAATATTCCCAAGGTTGAAGTTAAATCCTGTGATTTGACCTGCTGCATTTTTCGTGAATACAGCTTTCTTAGTGATATCTTCAGTTGGTTTCAACTTGTACAATTCGTCTACATTTAAAATTTTGCTTGGTTGAGTTGGGTAACGTACAGCACGGAATGTACTTTCTACAAGCACTTGTCCATGATCGCTGAAGTCATCAGTGATAACCAAGTTATCCAAGTTATCTTGAACAGCGTTCAAAAGGATACGCCATTTGATACGTTTAGGATTTGCTTTATCTTGATAACCAACTTTGTATTCATGGTCACCTGGAACACCTACGAATTTCTCATAGGTTACATGGTAAGTTTTGTCCCCAAACTTAAAAGTATACTTACCAGAATCTTTCCAAGTGTTTGCATTTGGACGAACTGAGTATTGCAAAGACATAACTTTGTTTAGGGGATTTTTAGAGAAGTAGTCAGTGAAAGTAATTTTTACTTTTCCTGTGGCTGGGTCAGTTACAGCATTTCCGACCACTTGACCGCTACTATGAAGGATTGGAAATTCAAGTTTAGTAGTTAGTTCCAATTCTTTTGGAAGGTCCAAAGTCAGTGTATCCCCAGCATTAATCTTTTGAGAGTCTGGGAAAGTAAGTGAATTTGTTGCTTCTAAGACACGACCAGTCGTGATCTTAGTATCTGCAGTTAATGGCTTTCCATCAACTTTAACTTCTGTTTTCAAAGTATAGTTGGTAACATCAGTAGCAAAGACTGTCGTAAGCGTCGCTAATGAAAGAACCAAAATACTTACAAACGCTAGAATACGCGTTACGCTAAGCTGTGATTTCTTCATCACATAATCTCCTTTTTAAAATTTATCAGATACATAATAGCATTTTTATAATCCTTTTACAAGCCCTTTTTAGTTGTTTTTAAAGAATTTTTGATTTTTTTTGCTAAGAATGTTCGGGTTTTTGTTTTTTTTATTCATTTTTAGACTAATTTTGCCTTTAACAGTCGTCTTTTTTATCTATAAGGCCTACAAATGTTAAGAACAAGATCAAACTTCCAAGTAGACTTACCCACCAATGTGACTGTTCTCCTGTTTCTGGTAACATCTTATCTTCAACTCCTCTATTGGCAGTTTTCTGTGGCTCTTGAGTTGTAACGACTAAAGGTTTTTCTTCTACCTGCTTAGGAGATAGAACCATTGGGGTCCCCTTATCTGCTGGTACTAATGGTCTTTGTTCTGATTTTCTAACCGGCACTTGGCCCTTAGGGATTTGAAGCTGGGGTTTTTGAACTAGTGTTCCGATTTCAATAATCTCGGTTTGGGGGTTATCAAGCACTTCTGAGCGAACTAACTCTTTCTTGATGACAATTCCGTCCTCTAGAGTCAAACGATAGACATACTGGCGTTTGCCTGCTTTCCCTTTTTGTAGCAATCTTGTAGTCCCTTGGGCTAATGCAGCATTTTCAACTGTTTGTTTCTCAAAGGCTACTTCTTCTACCTGAAGACTTTCTTCTGTTGTAACAGTTGGAATTCGTTTTGTTCCTACTAATATAATGGTTGGGACTGCTTCTCTGACAACTTTACTTTCAATTAGTTTTGAAGAACGTTCTTCGTCATTGAAGTATTGTTTCTCGATCGTCTTATGGATTAGACCATCTTGACCTTCTTGAACAACCTTAGTTTCACCTTCTGGCAAATTACCATCGTTACGATACTCAATCGGACTTGTGATTCGCTCCTCTTGGATCTCAAAGACTGTATGCTCAATACCAGATCCCTCAACAACTACCTTATCGATAGGTTGTGTTGTGTTCACAGTTCTGAGATGTTCACGCTTGGTTTCCTTACCATTGACGTAAGTTAGTTGATAGTAGTCTGTTTGAGTTCCTTCTCGGCCCTCAACTTCAACAAGGCTGTAACCAACTGGTTTGGTCTTATCCTTACGGATAATAACATTGTATGGAATTGGACTTGTTGTATTGATTTCCTTAGTTTCAGTGACTTGCGTACCGATGTGGATAATCTCATCTTGGACTTTCTGAACTTCCTTGCTACTAATCAAGTCTGTCTTAATCAAGACTCCGTCTTTGTAGGTTAGTTGGTAAACTTTTTCAATGAGACCATTTCTTCCTACTTGAACTACCTTAGTTTCACCTTTTGGTAAATCTGGATTTTCGATTTTTTGAGTCTTGTAGGCAATCTTCTCAGTTTGAGTATCCTGTTCTACCTTGATAGTTGGTACATGTTTTATTCCTACTAAGATGATCGTTGGAGTTGCTTCTTTAATCAGTTTGCTGTCTACCAATTTCGTAGAACGCAATTCGTCATTGAAGTATCGTTTTTCGATCGTCTTACGAAGGAGCCCTTCTTCTCCAACTTGAGAAATCTTAGTTTCACCTTCTGGAAGAGTGTCATCATTTCGATACTCAGTTGTGCTTGTAATCTTATCTTCTTGAATTTCAAAGAGAGCACGTTCTACTCCGGCGCCTTCGACAATCACCTTGTCAACAGCTTCTTTAACGACTGTTGTTTTGAGATGTTCACGTTTTGTTTCAGTACCATTGATGTAGGTTACTTTATAGAGATCTGACTTCTCACCGTCTTGACCTTCTACCTCAGTCACTCTATAACCGATTGGTTTAGTGATGTCTTTACGAACCTTAACGGCAAATGGAATTGAACTTGTCTCGCTCGCTTCTCTAATTTCTTTGATACGAGTTCCGACTTGGATGATCTCATCCACAGGTTCTGAAGTAATGTTAGATTCTACAAATGAACGAGATGTCTCTTCTCCATTCACTTTCGTTACAGAGTAACGATTTGTTTTTTGACCCTTCTTACCTACCTGGATAACCTTGGTTGTTCCTGCAGGAAGTTGATCCGAAAACTCTTTGAGAGTATTGTAGTCGATGAACTCTGTCTCATCTACAAGCTCAGTGGTTTCAACAATAGGTGTCGCATTGCCGACACGAACGACACGATTGACAGCATCTGTAATCTTGTGCTCGGATACAATAGCACGGCCAATCTCATTACCATTCTTATAGCTTACCAAGAATGTCCGGATAATTCGTCCTGGACTTCCTTCTTCCTCGACAACACTTTCTCCTGCTGGAAGCATCTTGTCAGCGATATAAACCGTCTTGAATGGAACATCAATCTGTTCGTCCACTGTACGTTCTGTCATTTTTGAAGTCCCGATTACAGTGATTTCATCAACTGCTTTTGGATCTTCCACTTTCGAGATTTCTTTACGAGCAACTTCAACATCATCCTCATAGGTGACTTCATAGGTTGTTGTTATTGTCCCTGGTGAACCAACCTGAGTAATCTTGTTGTAACCTTCTGGTTGGGTTTCATCTTTTTCAATGACCTTGTTGAAGTCTTTTTCTTCGACAACAACTACGGATCTCACTGAGACAACCACACCGAGACCTTTAACAATAATCTTGTCCTTCTTCTCTTTAAGGACATTTTCATTGACCAAGCTACGGTCGACAAGCTCATTATTGAGGTAGGTCAGTTTGTATTGATTTTCAATGCGACCTTTCTCACCGTCTTGACGGACTTCTTCGTAACCCTTTGGTTTCGTATAGTCATATTCGATGACTGTTTCAAAGTCTACATCTTTGATTTCAGTAGTGTATTCTACTTTTTCTACTGCACTACCAACTGTGATAATGCGTTTGACTGGTTGGTCAATCACTGTTTCAGACGTCAAAGTCTTACCGGCTTCCTTACCATTCAGTTTTCTGATTTGGTAAGTCTTTTCAACAGAACCATTCTTACCAGCTTGATTTTCAAATCGATAAGTCTTTGGTTTTGTTGGATCCGTTCTGATCTCTGTGTCGTACTCGATAGTTTCTTTCTCAGTAACAGTCTCAAAGGTTTCTGTCGCTGTACCAATCAAGACAATCTCTTTTGTAGGTTCAAGAATTGTTTCTTCAGAAATGATCTGACGTCCTACTACTGTATCACCAACTTTGGTAATCTTGTATACATTAACTTTCTTACCAGCGACACCTTTTTGAACAGTCTCCTTAAATCCGATAGGAAGCTCGTCTGTCTCACGAGTTTCGATGATGTACTCTGTCGTTGTCGTTGTACGAAGTGTTTCAACCGTTTTATCACCAACGATATCTACTGGAGCTAGTGGCTTACCATCTAGAGTGTTACGTCCTAGGAAGACATTCTTACTCTTAGCATTCAAGTTCACCCATTCACCATTGTATAGTCTAAAGAAACCATTTTTGTTTGGAGTGTCTGCAATGAATTTATTGTCTGTAGCTGTTACTTTAACAGTATCGTTGAGACGGTTGATACCAAAGAAAGCTTGCATTATGTCTTTGATAACTGCTCCATCTGATTTACGAGTGACATCGTAACGTTGCCATGGCTCATTGTCTTTATACTTGAAGGTATTGCTATTGACATCAATAGAAGCTGCGTTTGTGCTTTCAATCGCAACCGCATTTTTCCATCTAGACTTAATCTTAGAAACGGTCAATTCATTGTTGTCAATGTTGATGCTTCCTCTAGTCTTGGTAAATGGTACTTTTGTAACCTTGTTTACACGTTTTCCAGTAGTACGGTCAATAACACTTGCTACATAAGTTGTATCATCATTGATGTAAATCGGTAACTGCTTGATGTCATCTACTTCAATCTTGTTTCTTGAAATAGTGATGTCACCTGAACCGCCACCTTCAACACCTCTAGATGCTTGAGCAGTGTTGTTATTGACAGAGATGATATAGTCTGTCGAATCACCAGTGATGGTATTTCCTTCAATGTTTAGACTATAATCATTTGAACTTTCGTTATTTCTAAAGAGGATACCAAAGGTTCCTAGTTGTCCATCTTCAAATGGTTTTGTCAAACCTTCAATAGTGTTATTTGAAATGACATAACGACCTTTTTCGAGAGGTTTAGTCCATTTATGGTTTTTCTCGTTTGTCAGGATAGAGATGGCTGTGTAACCACGGTAACGAGCTGGATCATCATCATCATTTTCCAACTTAGAGTTTGGATCTTGTGTTACCTTGTTGTTACGAATAATGACATCCGTCATCGGATTGGCACGGTTATAAACCTCGATACCATTCAAACGGTCTCCGAGTGAGACGTTGTTTTCGATGAGGATCTTATTCCCATCGTGAATATCCAAGCCTTTACGGTAGTTGTAGTTTGTATAGTTTCCAGTATAGGTAATGCCGTCATTATAAGACCCTGCCATTGAGGCAGCACCATATCCAGTACCACCGTCCAACACATGACCGTTGTATGACAAGATATTATTGTCTACCACAAAATTACGTTGGTAACCGAACATAACACCAGCAACACGGTTGTTATGAAGGAAAGAGTTGGTTACCTTGTTACCGTCCATGATAGGAACATCTGGATCTCCAATAGACTTGACTTCATTTGAAACCTTTTCAGAGATACTGCTATAACGGATTGGTCTACCGCTAGCATCATACTCTTGAGCTGTTGCCTTACTTGAACTAAAGAAGACACCGGCTCTGTTGAATTTCATTGCACGAACATCATTGATCGTAACATTTGAAGAATCGTTTACGTAAATACCGTTTGAACGTCCAAAGTAAGATTTCCCTTTACGGTAAAATTCATTGTCTTTTGTGTAGTCTGATGAATCATAGGCGTGCTCAACAGTTAAGCGACCTACAGTAAAGTCCTTCTGATTTTGAATGAGGATTGCAGACTCGTAACGGTTATCCGTCAAGTTTGTTTCAGGATCGTGCTCTCCATCTTGTTTTTTGTTGAACAAGATTTTTGTATTGTTACGACTTGGACCACTACCGATCAAACCTTTTACATTGGCATAGTTCTCATCGATAACCAAGGTTTTCTTCAAGAGGACATTCCCTGAAACCATTACGGCAGCTCCACCCTCAACCTCATTGGCTGCTTTCAGAGCTTTTTGAAGAGCATCACTTGCTTCAACCTTACCAGTTGTATCTAGTCCGAAGTCCGTAGCTTTTACATACTTACCGTATGTTGCATCTTCATATACGTTTGTGTTGCTAGCCACAGCTCTTCTACGACGAGATCTAGGAGTTGCTGATTCATCTTTAGGAGCTTTCGGTTCCTCTTTAGGAGTCGTTACCCCCTCTTGAGGTGTCTCTGACAACTTTTTCAGTTCTTCTTCAGGTGTTGTTTCAGCTGCTGGTTTTTCTACCTTAGGCTGTTCTGCTTTTTGCTGCTCAGTTGTTGGTTGCCCTTGGACAGGTTGTTCCGCTTTTGGTTGTTTTGCTACTGGTTTTTCTTCAGCAACTTCCTTCTCAGCAGGAGACTTGTCTGCTTCCTTTTCTGCCACTTCCGTTGTAGAAGTAGAGTTTTCCGGCGTTATAACTGCAGATTTACCCTCATCATTTGCCACATCTTTCGAATCGTTGGCAGTTGTTTCACCGCTTTCGTTCAATTTTTCCTTTTTTAAAGGAGCTGTTTCTATTTCATCCTGGTTTTGCACAACAGTATTACTTGTAAAATCAGTTGTGTCTGCTTTAACATGCACTTGACCTAATTGGAATGTCGTTAAAATCCCAATTGTCAATAGTGAATATTTTGTTGATTTCCTAATATTCATTCTCTCCAAACTCTCCTTTAATTATCATCTCAACTAAGATTATAAAAATGCATAAATATCCTTGTTTTTCCTATTTTAGGGTGCAAAATATTTATTCTATAATATACAATAATACAGGGATAGAGATTGAAAGTCAATGCATTTTGAATAATATTTCTATTTATCTTGTTAATATTTTACATAAGAAGACATTTTCTAAAATTTGTGTCTTTTTGGTACTTTTTATTCAAAAAAGCTAGGAATTTTCCCTAGCTTTTTTTGGTTCTTTTAGACTAATTTTTCAAAAACTTCTGAGAAATTTTTGCTAATAGTTTCAAGTGAAACTTCTAGTTCTTCTCGAGTTTGATTGTTCTTGACCTTGACTTGTCCACTTTCGACTTCGCTCTCTCCAAGAGTGATGAGAGTCTTAGCAGCAAAAACATCGGCTGATTTGAACTGAGCTTTGAGCTTGCGATTGAGGTAATCTCGCTCCGCTTTGAAACCTTGCTGACGGAGAGCTTGTACCAACTCCAAAGCCTTCAGATTAGCTCCTTCACCAAGAACAGCAATATAGACGTCTAGAGCATTTTCAATAGGAAGCGCCACGCCTTGTTTTTCAAGGACTAGAAGAAGACGCTCTACACCAAGTCCAAAGCCAAAGCCAGCAGTCTCAGGACCCCCGAAGTAAGCAACCAAGCCATCGTAGCGACCACCTGCACAGACTGTCAAGTCATTGCCCTCAATCTCTGTGATGAACTCGAAAATGGTGTGGTTGTAGTAGTCCAGACCACGCACCATATTGGTATCGATGATATAGTCTACTCCAAGATTTTCCAACATCTGACGCACAGCATCAAAGTGGGCTTGGCTTTCTTCATCAAGGAAGTCCAAGATAGAAGGCGCATTCTCCACTGCCACCTTGTCTTCTTTTTCCTTAGAGTCCAAGACACGGAGAGGATTTTCCTCCAAACGACGTTGGCTATCCTTAGACAAGGTCTCCTTGAGCGGTGTCAAATAGTCAATCAAGGCTTGGCGGTAGGCCGCACGGCTCCCAGGATTTCCAAGAGTATTGAGGTGCAATTTGACACCTTGGATACCGATTTCTTTCAAGAAATGAGCTGCCATCGCGATCGTTTCCACATCGGTAGCTGGATTGCTAGAGCCAAAGCACTCAACACCAATCTGGTGGAACTGACGCAAACGCCCTGCCTGTGGACGCTCATAGCGGAACATAGGGCCCATGTAGTAGAACTTACTTGGCTTTTGCACTTCTGGGGCGAAGAGTTTATTTTCCACATAGGAACGGACAACGGGCGCTGTTCCTTCTGGACGGAGGGTGATATGGCGGTCACCCTTGTCATAGAAATCATACATTTCCTTGGTTACGATATCCGTTGTATCTCCGACAGAGCGACTGATGACCTCGTAATGCTCAAAAATAGGCGTGCGCACTTCTGCATAGTTATAGCGCTTGAAAATCTCACGGGCAAAGCCCTCAACGTACTGCCACTTGGCAGATTCAGCAGGTAAAATATCCTGCGTTCCTTTTGGTTTTTGTAATTTCATAGGGAATCCTCTTTAAACTTAATAGTCTTATTTTACCATAAATAGAGGGATTAAAACAGTGAGAAAAAATTTAGGATTTAGATATCATTTTTGAGATTAATAACTGTCAAAAGAATAGCCAGCAAGGAAAAACCAACAAATAGCATCCAAGTCAACTGTATATTCCATACAGCTATAAGTGAAAAACAAGCTGTTCCCACAGGTATGGATAAGGTAAACAATAAACCTAAAAAATTACTGGTACGAGCTAGAACCTCTGGAGCTAGATTTTTCAGGAGCATGGCACTAATCTTTGGTTGAACTTTACCAGACACATACAGAGTTGAACAGAGAAATAGTAAACCAAGTACGACTTGATTGAATAAATTAGCTAGACCAACTAGACTGAGTCCTACGGTCACCCACATCATCAATCTAGGCAAGGACTGCTTCCCAAAATAATCATTGCCCGTAAGGCTACTGATGATGATTGCTAACAAAGCACAGAATTGACTGATAAATAATGCCTCTGTGTAAGAAAAGTCCAAAAGAGAATGGCTCAAAAAGAAGATGTTATAGATGCTTCCTAAAGCGCCACCCAAGGCATTGATAAGCAAGACAGCAAAGATCATGAATCCAAAGTTTTTCTGTCCACCTTTAAGAAAAACGAGACGTAAATTTCGATAAATCGTTAGGAACTGCTCTTTGATCGGAAGCTTCTCATTTTTTAGAATTTCACCATCAGCAGATGACATTGACAGGCTCAATTTGCTTTTTCCTAAAAAGAGGATAACGGCTGATACTAGGAAAAAACAGGCATTGATTCCCGCAACGAGGGAAAAATTGTTGACAGATAGACCTAAGAGCCAGACTCCAAAAGCTTGACCACCAATAGCTGAAATATAGGTGATGAATTGGGAAAAAGAATAAGCCTCCATCAGATCATCTTCAGCTACTTTTTCCTTAATAAGAGGCATGCGCAAGCCACCTGCAAAATCACTGATGACATCACTAATGACATTGATTAAACACAGGCTAGAAAAGGCAAAGAGACTAGCTTGCTGAACAACTAGGGCTGCTAGAAAAAATAAAACCGCCTGAAACAAACCGCTATAGACCATCCATTTGACCTTGTCCCTCGTGTAATCTGCCCGAATCCCTACAAAAACTGTAAAGAGAGTCGGAATAATCATGACAATATTCGCCATAGCAACAGCAAAAGAGGCTTGTGGCAAGGTCGATGCATAGACGATAAATACCAGGTTGAAAATCGAAGCACCAAAAGCATTGAAGAAGCGTGACAAAGTCAAGAGACGATAAGCTTGATTTCTGAACAATAGTTTCATAGATAATCTCCCTTCTTGTTCGAAGTTTTATGTGAAGTATGACTATAGTATAGCACTTAGAAATTTTAGAGGAAAAACTTTTGAATATATGCAACAAATAAAATGAGCAAAAAGAAACGATAGAATTTCTCCAGTGACACGAGAGAGCCCAACAGTTCTATCGCTTAAAATTTCAAATGATTTTCTTAGTTTGCAGATATTCAACAATCGGTCGTTTTTCTATAGTATTCGGCAGATTTATTACAGCCAAGCATCTCAAAAATACGGACAGCATCTTCCATCTTTTTCTGGCCTTCCTTGACTCTACCTTGCTTGCTATCAAGGAGACCTTCCGCCCACAAATAGACAATTCGGAAATAGGTCTCATTTTCCTTGTAGAAATGCTCTTCGATAACACGTTTAAAATAATGGGCATTGGTAAATTCTTCACACTCAATGCTAGCTAGAAAGCCATTCAATAGTATAGTGTGAAAAAGGTTTCGATTGCCAGACATTTCCATTAGAAAATCAGATTTTCGTACCATCTCTCTAACATACCTAGTGAAAAGAGAAACAGATAGAAATGGTGAACTGACTGAAAATAAATTGAGTTCATAGATTCCCCAAATCTCGGTAGAAAACAAATAATCATGAAGGACTTTCCCTTCCTCTGCTGTTAACTCTACCCTTTCATCCATGCTCTTCATATAAGACTTGATCATAATGGCATTTAGAATATGTTTCTGTTTGTTTTGAGAATGGGCATGCTTTTGATACTCCCTGCGATACAAATCCTCAAGAGGAGCTATGTTCTTTGGATCCAAGACATCTATGATTTCTTTTCTCAACTCAGAATCTGTATCATACTGAAAACCTCTAGCAAGAAAGAGGATTTCCTCCACACTGGCAGATATATTTTCTAGGGCAAATAGAAACTTTTCCACCGAAAGCTCACTCTGACCTGTTTCAAATCGAGACAACATAGACGGCGAAAATTGTCCCCCAGTTGCTTGTCTCAGCGAGATATTTCTTGACTCTCGTAATTGTCTAAAGACTTTTCCAATCTGCTCCATAGGCTTCCTCTTGATTCAGCATTTTCTTTATATTATCATATTTTTTCAGAAAATTCATCAAAAACTTGCCAAATTGTCAGAATTATGAGAAAATAGAGGATATTTATCACGTGGAGGGACTGTAATGAGAGAGGATATCAAAATCAATGACCGTGCTTTGGCCTTGCAAGACCAAATTATCGAAAAACTAGAGAAGGTTTTTGATACAGATGTGGAATTGGATGTTTACAATCTAGGACTGATTTATGAAATCAATCTGGATGAAACGGGTCTCTGCAAGATTGTCATGACCTTCACCGACACTGCCTGCGATTGTGCCGAAAGCCTGCCTATCGAAATCGTTGCAGGTCTGAAACAAATCGAGGGTATCGAAGATGTCAAGGTTGAAGTTACCTGGTCGCCTGCCTGGAAAATCACACGAATCAGTCGCTACGGCCGCATTGCCCTTGGACTGCCACCTCGTTAAGCAGGCAAATCACTTTTGAAGATGAAAAAAAGCAAGCCGAAGTTGGCTTGCTTTTTGATACTCAATGAAAATCAAAGAACAAACTAGGAAACTAGCCGCAGGTTGCTCAAAATACTGTTTTGAGGTTGCAGATGGAAGTTGACGCGGTTTGAAGAGATTTTCGAAGAGTATTAACTCAATATCAAACTGGCTACAATAGGACTGACAAAGACATAGAGAATACCTGTGACACCGATAGCCAAACCACCCATAGCTCCTGCTACAGAGCCGTATCGAAAGGCTGTGCCTGTTCCGACTGCATGGCCTGTTCCTCCAAGGGAAAGACCAACAGCTACTGGATCGTCAATTTTCAACCACTTCAAAAGGGTTGGTCCGATGACACTGGTTAAAATCCCAGTCGCCACTACAACCACCAAGGTCACGGTCGTCAGACCTTGCAATTTTTCTGTGATTCCCACTGCCATGGCGGTTGTTACTGACTTAGGAAAGAGAGAAATGGCTAGGAAAAAGTCCATTCCAAAGATTTTTGCCACAAGGGCTGTGAAAGAGGTATTGACCACTACCGCTAACAAACTACCAAAGAGAATACTCCGAGCATGGTGCTTCATCAAGTGAAAACTCTTATAA
>ERZ772909.1676-NODE-1676-length-11898-cov-4.665710_pt1 | contig 11898 bp, 11 predicted proteins | sample MGYA00511137_ERZ772909 | MGnify/ENA primary metagenome ERZ772909 (study PRJEB29015, sample SAMEA2738095) | human oral metagenome | biome: human oral; feature: human-associated habitat; material: saliva | place: China | collected 2270 ... | reverse complement strand
ATTCTCTATCTGTGCGATACTCTGGTTGATACTCAGCCAAGAGAATCCCTTCATTCGTTTCCGCAATAACTTCATGTATTTTTGAATAATCAACCATTTTCATTTTCCTCTTTTGGGTTAAATTTATATTTTTTCTCAAAACTATTGAATAAATCTATTAAGGTATTTTTTTCTCTTTCTAGCAATTCTCTAAACTCCAAGTCCGATTGACGATTATGAGTGAATAAATCAAACCTTTGAGCATATGGTTCTAAATTTTCTTTGGTAATCTCCTCACCTGCCACCTCTAATCCTAATAAAACATCTTCCCATCTACTATAGCCTAAAAATGTGGCTGTTTTCTCTGACAGATTTCTAAACAAAGCATAATGAAATTTTTCTACTTGTCCACTGTCTACAGCTTTACGTAGCACTTCTCTCACCTTTAGGTGGTATCCGAAGGGAGAATCTTTCTCAACGTCAGTTAAAATATATCTGACTTTGTCCTCCTTATCAACTTCTTTTTTCATAACATAAAAGGACTTTTTTTTATTTGGTATTTTTCTGTCAAACCGTATTTCATTGTACAAAACATTATAAAAAAGTGGTTGGTGAGAAGAAATAATAAACTTTAAATCAGTGTGTTTAGATTTAGCAATAATTTCCTTTAAAAAAATAGCGGAATCAATAGTATTGTTATCATCTAACGAAGAAATTGGATCGTCAATATAAATATACTTAAAGTCCTGAAAATCAGAGTCAATATCTGGATCGCTTAACTCCTCAATAATAAGTTCCAAAAGAGTTAGGAATATAGACCAAACAAATATCCTCTCCTCACCTCTAGAAATTTTGACTGTATCACCATCTAAAGTAAAGCGAATTCCCTTAAAATCACTTATCAATCTTGGAACACGCTGGTCTCCAATAATATCAAAAATTGGGAATCCCGAACTATCATTAGCCTGTCTCTCAATATCTTCAAAATTTGGAACTATGAGGTTATGGACATACTTCTGAAAGTTGATAATGACTTGTTCAAATTGTTGCTGTTCTTCTAAAAACTTACCAAAAAAAGTACGCTTATCATATTTGAGGTAACGATCTTCATCATTTTCTAAATCATTTTCCCAAGTAAAAAGATCTTCTGTAAAAGCGTTAAAATAAAGTATTTTCTTTACTTTTGACTCTCCATCATTTTCCGAGATATTTAATTTATCCTTTAAAATTGTAGATAGCCTCGTTTTCCCTGTAGCATTAAAAGCATAAATTAAATGTACCTTCTTATTACTTGAGATTAGTTCGTCTGCAATATCTTCCAATGTATTAAATACTTTATCATCCGCCATAATTCACTTTTCCTTATTCATTAAAATTGAGTAATTGATTTCTCCAGTATTCATACTGCTTCTGTCTTAGTTCGATTTCTTTTGGAAGACCCTCAGAAAGAGAGCTCGTTAAGGTGTTGAAATTGTCAAGAATGGAGACAATTCTTTTTTGTTCAGTGATAGGTGGAAGAACAATTTTAAATTTTTCCATATCCTTCGAATTGATACGAACAACTTTCGTTCCAGTTACTTTTCTTTCCTTTTGAGATTGAAAATATGTAGACCGGAACCAATAATTTAAGTAACGTGAGTTTTGGCTCGTTTGAATGATATAACTATCTCCAGAAATTCCAATCTCTTCTTTCCCTTCCCAAACAATTGCTTTCCCAACATCTTCAACATTTTCAGATGTTGTTGCCATTACTAAATCATTAGGATAGGCTTTTTTTAGCTTTTTAAACACTATTTCACTAGTTTTGGAGAGAGTTTCAGTGACTGTAAAGTCGTATTTAGTGTAAATTTGTCCGTAGTGAATAACAGACTTCCCGATTTCTGTAAAATCTTTCTTCTGAAGTCCATTTCCTCTTACAAATTCACAAACACTTCCCATCTCCACTCGAATTGGACCAAATACCCACTGTAAAAGTTTGATAATAGCGGAGTTGTCCCACTCCTCTACTCTACTCTCAGTGTACTCGCCTTCGGCGACGAATGTCAAGAGTTTTTCTCTAAAATATTCATACTGTTTTTGACGAAGTTCAATCTCCTTGGGAAGTCCGATGTTAAGGTCATGACAAACCGCATCAAAGTTGTCTAGAACTTGAACAATACGAGATTGGATTTCGAGGGAAGGGACTGGGATTCTTGTTTTTTCTATATTTCCATTATAAAGCCTACTGATTGTCCCACCATCTGAAACATTCCAAGGATTTATCTGATAAAAATAATATAGGTAGCGATTTAGAACCTGACTCTCATCATGATCAAGCCAAACAATGTTAGAATCTTGAAAATAAGAATCCTCACCATTAAAGACAACTGTTCGACCAATAGTCCCAGACGCTGAAATTAAAATATCTCCCAATTTGGGATAAGAAAACCTTAATTTATAGTCCTCGAATAATTCTCTAGAAATATAAGAAGTTGCAACTCTACCAAATGTCCCAATTTTATAAAAAGGAATCTCACCATCATCCGAAGTTTGATTTTTTAAGATTCTCCTACACATCGAAACTTTACCAATATCCCCTAACGTCTTCCACTCAACCTGATAAATCTCGTCCTCAAAAGATAAAAGTTTATCTCGATAAAAAGAATATTGCTTTTTACGTGAGGTCAATTCTGAGGTCAATTCTGTAATATACTCAGTCATTTTATCAAGTATTTGTACTATTTCTTCTTGAATTTTAAAAGGAGGAATTGGGATTTTTATACTTTTTAAATTCTTTTGATTAAGCTTAGGAGGTGTCCCTCTAACAATATCAGAAACATCAGTTTGACTCAATACATAATACACATATTTCAATAAAGCACATCCTGGTACTTCCCCTAAAATATGCGCATGATTATTAACCCAAATTTTACCCGTCACCCAGTGCAATATAGGTGAATTATCATTTTTTATTACACTTCCATCTTCTCCCATTAAAATAAAAGTGCCGTCAAAAATCCAATCTTTGACATAATCTTGAATTCCATTAGCTCCATAATAAGGAATATCACCCGGAATTCTTTGGCTTTTTGTTATTGGGCGCCTTAAACTATCCAAAACCTCAACCACTTCCCCCAACTCTTTCCATTCAACAGAGCAGTTTTGGATTTCTTCTAGGATGTTCATATCATACTCCCTCATTTCTTTAGTACTTCTTCCCACTCCTCCACAAATCCAATATGATGCAGATGAATCACTGCTTGATATCGTTCAATGAGTGCTGACAATTCACATAAAAACCCCTCATTCCATCTTTTCTTATCAGGATAGAGGCTTTTAACTGCGTAAAGTTGCGCCATCAGTCTATTTTTCAATTTACTATTTTCATTCATAAAAGCAGGTAGTTGACCAGGGATCTTTGTAAAGCTTGTGTAGTATAATCGATTATAATGGGCGCAGTAATTTCTTAAAACCACTGCAACTTCTAGATAGGTTCTAACTTGAGTGGATTTTATACCAACATTTTTAGCAATTTCTTGTTGAATATCTATCGGAGAATCTGCAAAAAATTTCGAAGTCATTCCAAAAGTAAAAAATTCTACTAAAACCCAAATAGGAAATTCTCCATCATATTTTCGGTGGTGATGCTTATAAATAGGGCTTTTCTTCCTATGCTCCAACTCCTTTTCAACATTTACTAAAAATTCATTATGTTTATGAAATTTATTAAAAGCAGTCGCTTCTTTATAAGCTAAAGCTCCGTATTTGTTTCCATGATGATAGGCAACTTGAGTCCTAAAATACAACTCAATATCCTCTAAATATTTGAAAATAAGTAAGCGTAACTCTGCATCAAAACAAGCAATCCCATAGATTTTCTCCAAAGAAACCTTGCTGGAGTCATACTTCTGCGTATCTTTATCACGAAAAGGTAAAAAATAAGCAGTTAGCCGATAATAATTAACCTTTTGTAAAATATCAATCGCATACTCATTTGATTTGATATCTTTACAACCGTGCTCAATTAATTTGGCTACCTGCTCATCCCAAGTTTTAAATTCTTTAATTTTCATAATAACTTCCGTATAAAAAAATGTCCGCCTTGTCACATCAAAGAGAGGTGGGCGGTCCTATTAACTCTATTATACCGTTTTTAACAGATAATTCAAGGATTTTTTACTTTTTTTAAAATTATTTTGAATATAGGATATACGATAGCCAATCGACAAAATCATATCAAGATTATAGCATGCGACTTTTTTGATTGATTTTTCCCAGTCATTGCGCCATCATCAAAGATAGCCTTGATATGGTTACTAATATTATTCTTGGAAGTCTGATAGAGCTCATCTAGTTCTTGTTGGTTTAGCCAGACCGTTCCATTATCCAAATGAAGCTCAATAGCGGACTCACCGTCATCAATTCTATAGAGAATCACATCATTAGCCATTGCTTAGTTCTTCTACGATTTTGTCAATTTCTGCACGTAGGTGGTCAATCTTTGCAACGGTCTCTGCAATTTCTTTATTGAGTACATCAATATCAATCTTCTCACGGGTATCTTCTTGTTCGACATAGGTTGATACAGATAAGTTGTAATCTTGCTCTGAACCAATCACTTCATTATCAACGAGAGCTGCTTTATAGTCAACACTTTGATAATTAGAGAATAATTTAACAATATGCTCGATATTGCTATCGGTCAAGACATTATTATTTGTTTCTTTCTTAAATTCTTTACTCGCATCGATAAAGAGAGTTTTATTTTCCAGTTTATTCTTCGCCAGAACTAAAATAGTAGTCGCAATAGAAGTTCCAAAGAAGAGATTATCAGGAAGAGCAATCACTGCTTCAACAAAGTTGTTATCTACTAGATACTGACGAATGGTCTTTTCAGCTCCCCCACGATAGAAAATACCTGGGAAACAAACAATGGCTGCTCGACCTTTATTAGACAAGTGATTTAAGCTATGCATGATAAAGGCAAAGTCAGCTTTTGACTTGGGAGCTAGCTTCCCAGCTGGCGCAAAACGATCATCATTTATCAGAGTTGGGTCCCCATCTCCCACCCATTTGACAGAGTAAGGCGGATTTGAAACGATAGCATCAAAAGGCTTTTCTTCCAAATGCTGAGGATTTAAAAGGGTGTCTCCTCGCTTAATTTCAAAGTTGTTGTAGTTGATATTGTGCAAGAACATATTCATACGAGCTAAGTTATAGTTGGTCATGTTGATTTCCTGACCAAAGAAACCATCCTCCAAAATATGGTCTTCGTATTGTTTTTTCATTTGAAGAAGGAGAGATCCTGAACCACATGTTGGGTCATAGACCTTGTTAATCTTGTCCTTACCAACCATAACTAATCGAGCTAACAATTTAGAAACAGTCTGAGGCGTGAAAAATTCTCCACCACTTTTCCCTGCATTGCTAGCATAGTTGGAAATCAGAAATTCATAGGCATCGCCAAAGGCATCAATGTCATTTTCCTCAAAGTTGCCAAAGTTAATACTATTGATACCATTTAGAATATCAGAAAGTCGTTTATTTTTTTCTGGAACAGTTCCACCAAGGATATTGCTTCGTGTATCCAAGTTATCAAACAAACCTTTGATATCATCCTCTGATTTGAACCCAATCGCTGATTTTTCTATTTCTTGAAAAATGTTAGCCAGTTCAGTATTCAACTCTTGGTTTTGTGAAGCATTTTTTACAACATTTTCAAAAAGTTGGCTTGGAAGGATGAAGAAACCCTTCTCCTCAACTGTTCCAGGACGGAAATCCTCTTCCGCTTCTTCATCCGTCAGGTTAGCATAACGAAATTCTAAATCACCTGCTTCATGCTCTGCTTTATCAAAATACGCTGACATATTTTCTGAGATAAAGCGATAAAAGAGAATTCCAAGTACATATTGTTTAAAGTCCCAGCCGTCAACTGCTCCCCGCACATTGTCAGCTATAGACCAGATTTTCCTATGTAATTCTGCTCGCTGACTAGCTTCCCTATTATGCGTTACCATACTTATCCCTTCGTTTTCAAATTATTATCTATTGTAAAAACATCAGATGCTTTTTTAAGATTGATACAAGATTTTCTCATTTACACCAACTCCGTTCCAGTCGGATCTTGCTTGATTTTACCAGCTTTCATCAGCCCACCCAGAGCTTTTTTGAACTGGCCTTTGGAAATGCCAAAGGTAGCCTTGATGTCGTCTGGTGAAGATTTGTCGTTCAAGGTCATGAAGCCGCCATTGCTCTCTAGATAGGTCAGAATCATCTGGGCATCGTTTTCCAGCATTTCAAAGGAGCGAGGCTTGAGGGAGAGGTTAAGGGTGCGGTCTACTTCACGGAAGCCAATTACTCGTGCGTCCAATACCTGCCCCAGACGTGGCTCTGCATAGCGCTCACTCGGATGAATGAAGCCCAACATATTATTCTCTGGCAGGTAGACAAAGGTACCAGAGAGCTTGAGTCGATAAACGATGGCCGGCCAGTTTTGGTTCTGCATGTTATTGTAGGCTGGACGAGCCAGACGCTGAAAATCCTCCTGATAGGCCAGCTGTCCCCAGATGCGGTCTTTCTTATCCACATCCAGACGAATATAGAGGCGGTCGCCCTTCTTAGGCCAGAGTTCCTTGATCTCTGGCAAGATATCTAATGACACGACGATCTGCTTATCCGGCAAACCAGTATCGACAAAGACGCCCAGATCCTTGCGAACCTCCGTCACTGTTCCCCAGCCAAACTGATCTTGGGTCGCTGTGACTTCAAGAGTCGTCAGGCGAAGCTTCTGCTTCATATCGCTATAAGCAAAGCCCTTGACAGATTGACCTAGCTCATGCGGTCCCTCTTCCTTAGAAAGCGCATAAGTTTGTCCATCTTTCTGGACAAAGTAAAAACGATCGTTTTCATCTGTGATAATCCCCACGATGAAGCTAGCAAGATTTGTGTTCATATAGTCCTACTTCTACCTTGCCTCTTCTAATCGCAAGGATTTTTATGTTAAAACAACTCAGCCAGCCTAGGCCAACTGAGTTTTGATTCTGCTAAAATATTAAACTTCTAAAAGTTCTTTTTCCTTAGTCGCTGTCATATCATCGATATGCTTCACTGCATCATCAGTGACCTTTTGAATATCCTTTTCAAGAATCTTCAATTCATCTTCAGTGATTTCCTTAGCTTTTTCCTGCTTCTTAGCTTCGTCCATCGCGTCGCGGCGGATGTTACGAATCGCAACCTTAGCATTTTCACCGACTTTTTTCACTTCTTTAGCCAATTCACGACGAGTTTCCTCTGTCAGAGCTGGAATAACCAAACGAATGACAGATCCGTCGCTAGATGGTGTGATACCTAAGTCAGAGGCATTGATCGCACGCTCGATATCCTTGATAGAAGACTTGTCAAAAGGTGTCACTAAAAGAACACGCGCTTCTGGAATTGTGATAGAAGAGAGTTGGTTAAGCGGTGTCTCTACTCCATAGTATTCCACATGGATACGATCCAAAAGGCTAGCATTAGCGCGACCTGCACGGATGCTACCAAATTCACGCGCCAAGCTTTTGTGCGACTGGGTCATTCTTTCTTTTGCTTTTTCTACAATTGCATTTGCCATTTTCTTTTCTCCTGATTTTTATAAATTATTTGAGACAGTTGTCCCGATTTGCTCGCCAAAGACTACTCGTTTGATATTGCCAGGTTCATTCATATTGAAGACGACTAGGTCAATATCATTGTCCATAGAAAGGGTAGAAGCAGTCGAGTCCATGATACGCAAACCTTTGTTGATGACGTCACGGTGGGTCAATTCATCAAACTTAACAGCCGTTTTATCCTTGTTTGGATCGGCATTGTAGACCCCATCCACACCATTTTTAGCCATGAGGATAGCATCTGCCTCAATTTCCGCAGCCCGCAGAGCAGCAGTCGTATCTGTTGAGAAATATGGTGAACCAATACCAGCACCGAAAATAACGATTCGACCTTTTTCCAAGTGACGAAGAGCACGTCCACGAATATAAGGCTCAGCTACCTGCTGCATCGCAATTGCGGTTTGAACGCGAGTGTCAACGCCCACTTGTTGCAGAGAATCTGCCATTACAAGTGCATTCATGACTGTCCCCAACATGCCAGTATAGTCCGCTTGAACGCGATCCATGCCTGCTTCTGCTGCCGGCTCGCCTCGCCAAAGATTACCGCCACCGATAACCAAGGCAATTTGAATGCCCAGTTCATGGACTTCCTTGATCTCTTCAGCCATTTTTTGAACAGTGGCGATGTTGATCCCTACACCTTTTTCGCCAGCCAAAGCTTCTCCAGATAGTTTAATCAAAATACGCTTATATTTAGGTTCTACCATTTTTCCACTCCTTGTTTTATCTGTACTATTTTACCATAAATTCCACTTTTTACCTAGCCCTATTATTCAAAATATTAAATTAAAATACAAAAAGAAAACTTCACCAGATGACTCCAGTGAAGTTGTGATTTATTTATATTTTAAAGCACGTTTGAAGGTTTTCCAAGCTCCCAAATCATCCGTCTGCAGGACAAGGCTAGAGTAAATCCGCGCGATGAAAACTGTCATCATAACCGCAAAAGCAACTGTAATTCCTAGAGAAATCCAAGCTTCCAAGCTGGTCGCATAACCATTGATAGCTCGAAATGGCATGAAAAAGGTTGAGATGAAAGGAAGATAAGAACCAACCTTCAAAATCACATTATCTCCTGCTGCCCCCAAAGCTGAAACTCCCATGAAGCTGACTAAAATGAGCATGATAACTGGCGAAAGGACTTTTCCTGTATCTTCTGGTCGAGCCACCATGGAGCCAAGAAAGGCCGACAAGACAACATACATAAAGATGCTAACAGCTACAAAAGCTAGGGTATTCAAAGACACAGCTTCTCCGATATACTGCTGAATGGCCGGATTGCTCTTCAAGACTTGAGATACAAGTGGAATCCTGTCCGCAAAGAGAAAGGCAGCCAGTCCACCAAGCACATAAATACCCAGATGGCTAAGAATCACAGCAAAAATCCCAATCATACGAGCATAGAAATAATCGGTCGCCTTAATACTGGAGAAGATGACTTCCATGATTTTTGTGCCCTTTTCACTGGCCACATCTTGGGCAGTAACGCTGGCATAAGTAATCAAAATCATATAGAGCAGGAAGCCCAGCCCTATTGCAGCAAAGGTCTGAACCATCTTCTTACTTTCTTTATTTTCATCAATTTTCTCTTCAAACTGGACTGTCCGTGCAAGAATCTGACTCTGCTCATCTGACAAATCGGCCTGAGCCAAGTTTAAAGCCTGCTGGACCTGAATAAGGGAATTGGACAGAGCCATTTTCGTTGCAGCATTCATACTGGTTTCTGCATAGTAGGTGGCAGAAAGCTGTCCATCTCTTTCCTCAATCGTCAGATAGCCTGCAATTTTCTTATCTTTTACAGCCTGCTTAGCTGCGGCTTCATCTTTGTAATCAAAAGTCAGCTGATCTTCAGCTCTTAACACTTCCCTGACAGAATCAAGCTGGGTCAGAACTGCTACTTTTTGAGAGGAAGCCATGGAGCTTCCCTGCAGATAGCCAATCCCCAAGCTCAGCCCAAGAAAGAGAAAAGGAGACAAGACCATAAAGACAAAACTCCAAGACTTGACATGACGCAGGTAGGTTTCTTTGATAACGATTAACATTTGTTTCATACTTCCACCCCTGATTCTAATTTGAAAATTTCATCAATTGTCGGTGCTTGCTGGTCAAAAGTTGCCACATAGCTTCCCTGAGTCAAGCGATCAAACAATTCAGGACCAGCTGTTTCGTCGTCCAAAATCAATTTCCAGATTCCTTGCTTGGTCTGCGTCGCCTTGACAACATGAGGCAGGGCTTCTAATTCAGCCTGAGACAGGTCACTTGAGACGAAAAGACGAGTCTTGCCATATTGGTTGCGGACTGCCTGTACATCGCCATTGAGAACCACTTGCCCGTCACGAATCATCAGGACATCATCGCACAGCTCTTCCACATTTGTCATGACATGATCCGAGAAGATAATCGTCGCTCCGCGCTTCTTCTCCTCAACAATGACTTCCTTCAGGATTTCAGTATTGACAGGATCCAGACCGCTGAAGGGCTCATCTAAGATGATCAAGTCTGGCTCATGCAAGAGCGTGATAATCAGCTGAACCTTTTGCTGGTTCCCCTTGGACAAACTCTTGATTTTGTCGGTTAATTTGCCCTTGACCTGAAGCTTTTCCATCCACTGGGGCAGTTTTTCTTTGACAACAGCTGTTGGCACTCCCTTTAGATTTGCCAGATAGCGCACTTGCTCAAAGACCGTCAGTTTGGGCATCAGACTTCTTTCCTCTGGCAGATAACCAATCCTGCTATAGGTCTCCTGCTCAATAGCCTGCCCTTCGAAACGAATCTCTCCACTATAGTCTAGGAAGCGCAAAATACTGTGAAAAATCGTTGTTTTCCCAGCACCATTTTTCCCAATCAAACCAAGGATATGCCCCGGCTTGGCTTCAAAATCAATACCGAACAACACTTGCTTTTGCCCAAAACTTTTTTCTAGTTTTTCTACATGAAGCATACGAAACCTCCTATTATGATACTAAGATTATTATACTACTTTGAAAGCAGTTTTTCATCTTTTTGTCCTACTATACAAGAAATTTTCTCTCTATTTTTCATAAATAGAATAAGAAACCCGCTCCAGCTAATACCACAAAAAATGAGGCTCGAAAACCTCATTCATTCAATGTATTTTATTCATCGCTCTTTATTGACCACCCAGTTGAGAAGCTTGGTCAGAAGAACCCAAAGAACAATACTGATGGTGACAATGTAAAGCCAGGCATTCTTGTCCGTTGCCCAAGGCAGGGGGACATTCATACCAAAGAAGCCGGTGATAACGGCTAAAACTGCTAGAAGAACTGAAATAATGGTCAAGACAGTCAAATTATCATTCAGATTGTTGTTCAGGATATTATTATAGGAGCCCGAAAGCTGGCTAAGAACCTGAGCAATCAAATCCGTCATTGAAACCAGCTGACGTGCCTCAATCATGGCATCTTCAAACTGCTCGGTTTCTAGTTCATCAAAGCCACGATAAACAGCATGTCTCTTGATGTGCTCCAGCAGTATAGTATTTTGCTTGGATGCCGCCACCAGATAGACCATGGAGGTTTCCAAGTCGGAGAGGGCAAACAAGTGCTTTTTAGTCGTTTTCTGACGCAAAAGTCGGTTAATCTCATCCTTGCGCTTGTCCATCTGCTCAATGACCGGATAGTAGGAATTGGAAATCAACTCCAGACTAGCAAAAAGAAACTTATAGACCGACACAGGCTCATGATTCTCCGTGTAAGCCTTCATTATATCGACCACATAGGCATTGTCTTGATTGCTGATGGTAATGAGACGATCCTGTTGTACCACGAAAGTCATCGGAATGGTCTCATAGTAGTCCTTCTCTGTCGCTAAATTCAGGACATTATAGATGAAAAGAACTGTCCCATTCTCGCGATTGTAGTCCATGTGAGCCCGCTCGTTTTTATCCAGCGCATACTCGATGGTTTCAAGGTCGATATTGTAATCCTGATAAATCTGTCCATTCTTTTTAACATCATCTGAGTCAATGTTGATCCAGACAGATTGGTCTTTTAGTTTTCTTTCCAGAAACATAGAACTCCTTTCTGGGGTCTAGAATGATTGTCTAATAGCTCACGCCTAATGTCCACACTTAGCCTCATAGCCAAAGCTCCTATATCCTGACAATAACCAAGCAAATCGATATTATTTTCTAAACATAAGTGTAAGGCAGGTAGCTAGGCCTCTCACTACCCGTTACGACGGAAAGTTTTACGAATCGATAATATTCGTAAAACTTTCCTAGTGGAGCGCCTAGCCAAGTTCCATAGAAACTTGGCGTTAGTTACTTAGATTG
>ERZ772909.1672-NODE-1672-length-11917-cov-9.680661_pt1 | contig 11917 bp, 14 predicted proteins | sample MGYA00511137_ERZ772909 | MGnify/ENA primary metagenome ERZ772909 (study PRJEB29015, sample SAMEA2738095) | human oral metagenome | biome: human oral; feature: human-associated habitat; material: saliva | place: China | collected 2270 ... | reverse complement strand
AGGTGCAGATTTTATTATGGGTAAACACTACACAATCGAATTTAAATTACAGGTTCTCCAACCTATTCTGAATTGAAAAATAAGTATCAGAGAAACGGCCCGTTTTTATAACATTCCCTCAGACGCATTAGTTGGAACTTGGTTAAAACGCGTTGAAAAAAATGGCATAAATGGACTAATTCTTCGTAATTTTACATTCAAACCTAGGCTGACAATATCAAATGGTGGCTTATCGTCGAATCTTGGCTGAACATTGCATCATTCAAAGTATGTCGAGAAAAGGAAATTGCTTGGACAATGCCGCCATGGAAAGTTTCTTTGGGCGATTAAAAACGGAATGCTTTTACAAGCGGGAATTTAAAACAAAAGAAGAGATAGTTTAAGCGGTAAGGGATTATTTGGACTATTATAACCGCCATCGAATCCAACTGAAATTAAAAGGACTGAGTCCGATACAATACCGAAAACAGTCCTTTAAATAACACTCTAACTTTTTGGGGTCAGATCACTTTTTTTATTGAAGCGTGAAACTAATTGGCACATTTAACCCTGAAGGGAATCCTGAAGGTCTTGCACCGACAGGTCTTGCACTATTAACTGCTTCTAATGCTGCATTATCTAGGCTTTCATCACCTGATGATTGAGTCACACGAGCACCACTTAATGAGCCATCAGGACCTACATTGAAGGATACGCTGACCTTACCTTGCTTACGCATCATCTTTGCGCGAGTAGGGTAACGTTTATGACGTTCAATTTCACGACGAATTGCGGAGCGATAGGCTGCCATTTCGCTCGTGTCTGTTCCACTACCTGCTACTTGTGCATTGCTATTGGTGGCGCCAGTTGTGGTCGCTTTAGCATTCACGTTTGCACTTGAATCAATATTTTTATCACCTTTTGGTAGATCTTTATTGATTGGTTTTTCCTGTGGTTTAACGTCTTTTTTCGGTTTATCCTTTGGCTTTTCTTTAGGTTTTTCTTTTGGTTTTGGCTTTTCTTTTTCCGGTTCTTTGATTTTTTGTGGTTCAGGTTTTACCGTTGGATCTTCCACAACCTCTTGTTTTTCTGGTTCTGGCTCTTTTTGTACATTTTCTGGCTCAGGAGCTGGTTCTTCCATCACCATGCCTTGCACCATTTCCATGGAAATACTTGTGGATATGTCGCCTGGTGCGCTATTGGCGCTATCACTTGGCTTATTCCAACTCCATAAGATTAACCCTACAACAATGCTGTGAACGATCAAAGAAATAAGCAAACCTAATAGCGAACGTTTTGTTTGCTGCATAATTATTCCTTAAGGCGTCGTTGGCACAGATTGAGCGGGTGCAGATTCTTGAGGATTTTTACCCGCACTTTTACCCTTATCTTTCATAGAAACAATAGCTACATTTTTGATCTCATTTTTAGAGAGCATATCTGTAATAGTCACAAAGTCTTGGAAAGAGGCTTCAGCATCAATTTTTAATGTGACTTTCTGATCTTTATTCCATTGGGCAATTTCTGCTTCTAGGGCTTCTTGCGTAATAGGTCTATCATTGAAATAGAGTTGTTTATCCGCTGTCACAGTCAATAATTTAGCAAGCTCATCAGCTTTAAATGCAACGGCTGTACTGGCTTTAGGTACGTTAACTTGAATTTTACCTTGAGAGATAAAAGACGCCGTGATAAGTACCACAGCAAGTAACACCAACATAATATCAATGAAAGGGATAATGTTGATTTCATCGAATTTTTTCACGGACTATTCCTTATCTTTTTGTTCGTTTAACACTTTCCATTTCAAACGATTAACTTCAACTTTACGACCTAAACCGTTATAAAACACCATCGATGGAATAGCCACAAGAATACCTAATGCTGTCGCTTTTAATGCTAAAGATAAGTGCATCATAATCACGCCAGTATCGATTTCGCCACCGCCATGACCGATTTGATAAAACGTTAATAAAATCCCGATAACTGTACCAAGCAAACCAACATATGGTGCATTTGCGCCAATAGTAGAAATCACGGTCATATTGCGATTTAAATCGATATCTAATGCGTGAATAGTGGAATAATGTGCGACGTTTACCTTTCTTAAGAAAAGATAACGTTCAATTACCATGGCTAGCATAATAATGCTCATCAGTAATAATAAACCGATGATAAAGTAGTCACTGTACTGTTGTAAAAAATCAAAAAGCTGCATCATTTTTTTCTGTCCTTATTATTTGAGAAATATCTTGGGAATATAATTGAGAATGAATTTCAATCAAGGATAAATTCTAGCAAAGGCGGAATAACGCGTAAATATCGAACTGAAAAAATAATGAATTTTTACCGCACTTTATATAGAAAAGTGCGGTAATTTTTGAAGGGTTATAGGGTTCGAAGATAATCAACGATAACTTGATGATGTTCTGTTGTTTTGAATTTATCAAATACGTGAATAATTTTTCCGTTTTCATCAATTAAAAAACTAATTCGGTGAATACCATCGTAAGTTTTACCCATGAATTTTTTCTCACCCCATACGCCAAATTGTTCTGCAATTTTGTGATCAGGATCGGAAAGTAGTGTGAAATTAAGGGCTTTTTTCTCAATAAATTGAGCTAATTTTTTCGGTGTATCGGGGCTAATGCCAAGTACAACTAAACCTAATTCATCTAATTCTGATTTACTATCACGCAATCCACATGCTTGCGTTGTGCAGCCAGGCGTGAGTGCTTTCGGGTAAAAATAGACTAACACTTTTTTACCGAGAAAGTCATTTAAAGAAACGGGTTGTTCTTGCTGATTTAATAACGTAAAAATGGGCGCTTGGCTACCAACGGATAATGGATTCATAAAAAGCTCCTTTGATGAAAAAATATTTGCAAATTCAAGTCATTTTAGCGACTATAACGAGCTATACCAAATAATAAAATTAAAAAACCAACGGAGGTTCTATGTCAGCACAAAATCCTTTATTTTCAGGCAGTATTGTTGCACTTGTTACACCTATGAATAATTACGGCGAAGTAGATTTCGCTTGTTTAGAAAAATTGGTGGAATATCACATTGAGGCAGGCTCTAACGCGCTTGTTTCTGTGGGTACAACGGGTGAATCAGCAACATTAAGTATTGAAGAAAATGTAAAGGTTATTGAGAAGACGGTTGAATTTGCCAAAGGTCGTATTCCTGTGATTGCTGGCGCAGGCGCAAATGCGACGAGCGAAGCAATTACAATGACAAAATTATTACGCGATAGTGGCGTTGCGGGTTGTCTATCCGTTGTACCTTACTACAATAAACCAACCCAAGAAGGAATCTTCCAGCATTTTAAAGCCATTGCTGAATGTACAGATTTACCGCAAATTCTTTATAACGTACCAGGTCGTACCGGTAGCGATATGAAGCCAGAAACTGTTGCTCGTTTAGCAAAAATCAACAACATTGTTGGTATTAAAGAAGCAACTGGAGATATCAGTCGTGTCACCAAAATTAAAGAGCTCGCAGGCAAGGATTTCATCGTTTTAAGTGGTGATGATGCAACGAGTTTGGATGCAATGAAACTCGGCGCAGAGGGCGTGATTTCTGTAACGAATAACTTAGCGCCAAAAGATATGGCTGATATGTGTCGCTATGCCCTTGCGGGGGATTTTGCTAAAGCAGAAGAAATTAATGCTCGCTTAATGCGTTTACACCATGATCTATTTATTGAATCAAACCCAATCCCTGTGAAATGGGCGGCTTATCGTTTAGGTTTAATTAAGTCAGCACATTTACGCTTGCCATTGACGGTGTTAAGCGAAGAGGTTCAACCAAAAGTAGAAGAAGCACTGAAAATCGCAGGATTATTATAAAAATCAGGGGTAAGTCATTACCCCTAAACTTTTTGCATTATAGGCTGTCGAAGTGCGGTCAAAATTCATAAAGTTTTCAATTTAGTTAAGGTTCAAATATGAAAAAAATAATGTTGAGTTTAGCAGCGGTTATCGTATTGGCTGGTTGTTCGTCTGATCCTGAAGCATTAAAGACTGCTAATGATTCTTTCCAAAAATCAGAGGCTTCTATCCCTGGATTTTCACCGTTGGCGAGCGGTGGTGTAATGCTACCAAAAGCAGACGATACTTATGCGTTGCCTAATATTGCTGTGAAAAAGGGAGAAAATATTGATATTCGTCCTCCATCAACACCATTAGCGATTATTGAAAATTCATTAACACAATTCGATGGTGAACGTGCATTAATCGTGTATCCAGAACAGCAAGCAAGTGTGTATAACCTCCAACAAGTTGAACGCTTATTAAAAGAAGACGGTATTTCATCAACGACGAATGGTGCGATTTTAACGACGGACTGGGCGCCAACAGGAAGAATTGGTGATAAATCGGGCACTGAGATCAAATATCAAGTAGAACAAGTTATGGCTCAGGATGCGAGTGCACTAGCAGTATCTGTTTTGCAAATGCGTCGTGATGGCGTGATTTTCACTCCAAGTGTATCTGATAAGCAACGTTATACGTCTGAACGATTAAATCGCATTGTGTCAGCATTAACTTCTGCTTACAACAAACAGCAACAAGATTTATCTAGCGCTTCTGTGGAAGCGGTAGCTTCGCAAATTATTCAGGATTTGAATGGTCAAACTGCATTAGCGATGAATATTAATTTTGGTCAAGCATGGGAAAAATTAGGTGGAGCTTTACCTAAAGTGGGTTTTGCGATCAAATCTGAAACTGCTGGTAAAGGTTATCGTGAATTAAAATATTCAGCATTAAAAAAAGAAGATTGGTTGCGCATGGGTACTGAACTTCCAGAACTCGAAAACGGTACTTACCAAATGCAAATATCTGATCATGGCAGACAAAGCTCTGTTGTCATTTCTGATGAAAAAGGCAAGGCATTGTCTGGCGATTCAGCCGCGAGAATTTACCAAGCAATTAGTAACTTGATTGCAAGATAAATATAAGCTCAGTATTGCAATAGCCCACAAGGATAGTGTGATCAAATCAAGGACTGGATTCTGTAATCCACAGGGCTTAGTCCTTTGAGTTTACACTGAATACACTCATGATTGTAACAATGAATATACTCATGAATCGTTTTTTCGAGTTGCTCAAAAGTATCAAACAGCATCCAATTTTAAACGCTTATCACACCATCTAATCGCCATTTCAGAAAATGGTAATTTTATTTTCTTTGACTGGGTTAAGCAAATATTGGCTATAAACTTGAGGAACAATATGTCAAAAGACTAAACCTCGATATTCTTGAGCTATTTCACGCGCATGAACTAATGAAAGGGCGAGATATTCGCCTAAACTCATTTTTCTTTTTCTATTATCGAATTTATAGAAAAAATACCAAATTTTAGAGCAGCTAGAATTAATTTTGATTCCTAGCCCTGATTCTTTTCCATCATGTTTTGTATATTCTTTTTCCTTTGCTTTAAATGATAGGATCTTTGAGTCTGTAAGAGGTTTGATTATTTTCATAATGAAATGCCTTTGTATGATTAAAAACTAAACGTTTTAACCCCCACCTAAGATCCCAAAAATCAACGGGGGGGTAAAAACGGAAACAAAGACAAACGTAGACCAACGAAAGAAACAGATTAGATATAACTAAATCATTGTTTTTAAGTTGTTTTTTGACAAGATAGACGTTATTTGACAAGGTTCGTGGCGGTGAGAAAGGGATTCGAACCCTTGATGCAGTTTCCCACATACACGCTTTCCAGGCGTGCTCCTTCAACCACTCGGACATCTCACCGTAAAAGGTGCGCAAACTATAAAGATTTGCTCCAGTTTAGTCAAGTTTTTTGCGCTAGAACATAAAAAACTTTTAAAAGTTTCGCTAGAATAACCGCACTTTATTTATCGTTTGTAGTTTTTTTATGCATATTAAAGCGTTATTTTCTAAAAATGTTTTTTTAGCCGTAAAACCCTTTAGCGCACTGAAAGATTCCTTTCGTTTAGGTTATTCGAAAAAATCGCTGATTCGCGACATTATTTCAGGATTGACCGTTGGTGTGATTGCAATTCCGCTTTCCATGGCTTTGGCTATTGCGAGTGGTGTACCGCCGCAACATGGTCTTTACACGGCAATTATTGCGGGTATCGTTATCGCGCTGACTGGAGGTTCTCGCTTTAATATATCTGGGCCTACAGCCGCTTTTGTTGTGATTCTTTACCCTGTTACTCAACAATTTGGGCTAAGTGGTCTTTTGATGGCAACATTGCTTTCGGGGCTGATTTTGGTTTTGATGGCGTTATTTCGTCTAGGGCGTTTAATTGAATATATTCCTTTGCCCGTCACCTTAGGTTTTACTTGTGGGATTGGCATTACTATTGGTACTTTGCAGATTAAGGATTTTTTGGGGCTTTCCATAGAAAAAATGCCGTCGCATTATCTTGAAAAAATCCAAACAATTTTTACCGCACTTCCTACGATAAATTGGGCGAATGCAGCGGTTGGAGTGGTAACACTATTAGTCCTGACTCAATGGCATAAATTGCGTTTGGCAGTGCCAGGGCATTTACCTGCTGTGATTATTGGTACAATTTTAGCTCTAGCATTACAGCATTTGGGTTTTGAGGTGGCGACGATTGGATCTGCATTCCAATATACTTTGCCTGATGGTTCCATTGGTCATGGAATTCCTAATGTATTGCCAGATTTCTCACTGCCGTGGAATATTCCTGATGCGCAAGGTCAATTAATCCATTGGGATTTTAATAGCTTGCAAGCTTTATTACCCGCTGCTTTTTCAATGGCGGTATTGGGCGCAATAGAATCACTTCTTTGTGCAGTGATTTTAGATAATATGACAGATACTAAACATCACTCTAATAACGAGTTATTAGCGCAAGGCTTGGGGAATATCATTTCTCCGTTTTTTGGCGGGATTACCGCAACAGCTGCGATTGCTCGTTCTGCGGCTAATGTGAAATCAGGGGCAGTATCGCCAATATCAAGTGTTGTGCACGCAATACTTGTTTTGTTCGCTTTACTTTTATTTTCGCAAGCCCTTTCTTATTTGCCTTTGTCATCGATGGCTGCCTTGTTGTTGGTGGTGGCCTGGAATATGGCAAGTGTGCACGATATTATTCACCTTGCTCGCCGTTCAGGCAAAAATGAAATGGCGGTGTTGCTGACTTGTCTTATTTTGACCGTATTATTTGATATGGTGATTGCGATTAGTGTTGGGGTGTTGCTTGCAAGTCTTTTGTTTATTCGGACGATTGCTGAGATGACAAAAGCAATTGAACACAATGCGCCTGAAGATTTGGATGATGTTTTGGTTTACCGAATTAGCGGTCCGCTTTTCTTTGCTGCTGCGGATAAATTATTTGCGGATTTGCATGATAGAACGGTTCATACCGATCATGAAATCCGACATATTGTGCTGCAATGTGATGCAGTGACAGTGCTTGATGCTGGTGGCATTCATGCGCTTACTCGATTTGTTCAACATATGTTGCCCCATCAACAACTTTACTTGTGTAATATGCAGTTTCAGCCGTTGAGAATGTTAGTTAAATCTAATTCTTCACCAGATATTCAAAAAATTAATTTTGCGGCAGATTTAAACGAAACTTTCCATAAAATTCGTGACTTTGAAAAAACTACCCAATAATGAAAACTAAAGCGTGCTAGAATAGTGCGCTTTTTTATTACATCGTTCTAAACCATATCAAGGAATAATTATGCGTCCAAATAATCGAGAAAATAATCAACCCCGCCAAATTAAAATTACCCGTAACTACACAAAGCATGCTGAAGGTTCTGTGCTTGTTGAATTTGGTGATACCAAAGTGCTTTGTACTGCAACAGTGGAAGATGCTGTACCACGTTTCTTAAAAGGACAAGGGCAAGGCTGGGTCACGGCTGAATACGGAATGTTGCCACGTTCAACACATAGTCGTATGCAACGTGAGGCGGCTAAAGGTAAACAAGGTGGACGCACAATGGAAATTCAACGCTTAATTGCCCGCTCTTTGCGCGCGATGGTGGATCTCAAAGCACTTGGTGAACGTGCGATTACTTTAGATTGTGATGTTATTCAAGCAGATGGCGGCACACGAACTGCATCCATTACTGGTGCAGCAGTCGCATTATGTGATGCGATCAATGGTTTAATTGAGAATGGCACGTTAAAAACTAACCCAATTAAAGGGCTAGTTTCGGCAATTTCTGTGGGGATTGTTGATGGTCAAGCTGTTTGTGATTTGGAATATGTGGAAGATTCTGCAGCGGAAACCGATATGAATGTTGTGATGATGGAAGATGGTCGAATGATTGAGGTGCAAGGCACCGCAGAAGGCGAGCCATTTAGCCATGAAGAATTATTAACATTATTAGATTTAGCGAAACAAGGTTGTAATCAAATTTTTGTCGCTCAACGCGAAGCGCTAGGCTTATAAACACAGTTTATAGGGGTTAAAAAATGGAACAATATAAATGCGATTTTATCGAATTTGCTTTAAGCCGAAATGTATTGAAATTCGGTGAGTTTACTTTGAAATCGGGGCGTAAAAGTCCGTATTTCTTCAATGCGGGTTTGTTCAATACGGGGGCAGATTTAGCACGTTTAGGCGAGTTTTATGCTGTGGCAATTCAGGCAAGTGCGGTGGATTTTGATGTTGTTTTTGGCCCTGCTTACAAAGGTATTCCAATTGGCACCTCAGTTTCGGTGGCGCTATTTAATCGTTATGGTATTGATAAACCCGTCTGTTTTAATCGCAAAGAAGTGAAAGATCACGGAGAGGGCGGCAATTTAATTGGTAGCCCATTGCAAGGAAAAATTTTGCTTGTGGATGACGTGATTACGGCTGGTACTGCAATTCGTGAATCTATGGAATTAATCAGTGCAAATAAGGCAGAGCTTGTGGCAGTATTAATCGCCTTAAACCGTAAGGAACGAGGAAAAGGCGAGCTTTCTGCAATTCAAGAAGTAGAACGTGATTATCAATGCCAAGTGCTATCCATCATTGATTTAGATGATTTGATGCAATTTATCGAACAAAATCCTAGATACAGTAGCCATTTGCCAGAAATGCGTGCTTATCGTGCCGAATTTGGCGTATAAAACTTGAGAAATAAATTTTTGTCATCATTATAAATAACATTATAAAAATAACCGCACTTTGACTTAACAGGGGAAAGAATGGGATTTATTGGAAAAATTATAGGCGTATTTTTAGGTTGGAAAGTTGGTGGATTTTTTGGTGCGATTGCTGGGCTCATTTTAGGTTCTATTGCAGATAAAAAATTGTATGAACTTGGTTCGGTAAGTTCTAGTTTCTTTAAAAAGAAAACAACGCGTCAAGACTTGTTTATGCAAACCACCTTTGCGGTGTTAGGGCATTTAAGCAAATCGAAAGGGCGTGTAACAGAAGAAGATATTCAATTAGCTAATCAATTAATGATTCAGCTTAAACTGGATGATGCGGGGCGTAAATTAGCGCAAGATGCGTTTCGTCGTGGTAAAGAATCTGATTTCCCAATTCGCCAAGTTATCCGTGAATTTCGCATTGGTTGTGGGCAACGTGCTGATTTATTGCGAATGTTCTTACAAGTGCAAGTTCAAGCGGCTTTTGCCGATTCAGAACTTCACGAAAATGAGAAAGAAGTGCTTTATGTGATTGCTGAAGAACTTGGTCTTTCTCGTATGCAATTTGAACAAATGATTGCAATGGAAATGGCTGCTCGAGCTTTTACTCAAGGCGGTTTCTATCAGCAATATCAACAAGGCGCCTATCAAGGTGGCTACCAATATCAGCAACAAAATAGTGGTGGTTACCAACATGCTTCTGGCCCAACTTTAAATGATGCCTATAAAGTATTGGGTGTGACTGAGTCCGACGAGCAAAACACGGTTAAGCGTGCTTATCGTCGTTTAATGAATGAACACCATCCAGATAAACTCGTGGCGAAAGGTTTACCGCCAGAAATGATGGAAATGGCAAAAGAAAAAACTCAACAGATTCAAGCTGCTTACGATTTAATTTGTAAAGCAAAAGGCTGGAAATAGTGCGTGTTATTCTTGCGCCTATGCAAGGGGTTCTTGATCCCTTTGTACGCCAACTTCTCACTGAAGTGAATGACTACGATTTATGTATAACAGAATTTGTTCGCGTAGTTGATCAACTTCTCCCTGAAAAAGTATTTTATCGTTTATGCCCTGAATTAAAAAATCAGGGCTTTACTTCTTATGGCACGCCTGTGCGAGTGCAGTTGCTAGGCCAGCATCCAGAATGCCTTGCTGAAAATGCTATTCGTGCGATAGAACTTGGTTCTCATGGCATTGATTTAAATTGTGGTTGCCCCTCTAAAACGGTGAATGGCAGCAATGGCGGTGCGACATTATTGAAACAGCCTGAATTGATTTATCGTGCCACTCAAGCCTTACGCAGATCTGTGCCAAGCGAATTCCCAGTTAGTGTAAAAGTGCGGTTAGGCTGGGATGATATTTCTCAAGCTTTTGAAATCGCTGATGCTGTGGAGCAAGGCGGCGCAACCGAAATTACAGTTCATGGGCGCACAAAAGCCGATGGTTATCGTGCTGATCGAATTAATTGGAAAAAAATTGGCGAAGTCCGAGAGCGTTTATCCATTCCTGTTATTGCTAACGGAGAAATTTGGCATTGGCAAGATGGGCAAGATTGCTTATCCCAAACAGGTTGTCAGGATTTAATGGTAGGACGAGGCGCGTTGAATATTCCGAATTTAAGTCATGTTCTAAAATCAAATGCAGAAAAAATGCCTTGGTGCGAGATTCAAAAAATCTTGCAAAAATATGCTAATGTCGAAAATGAATATGACAGCGGTTTTTACCATGTGGCACGAATTAAACAATGGTTACGTTATTTGAATAAGGAATATGATGAGGCGAACCAAGTGTTTGATAAGATTAAGACTTGCCAAACTGATGAAGATTTGAAATTACGTTTAAATGATAAATAACAAACCGCACGTAAAACGTGCGGTTTGTAGGCTACCCCTCACAAGCCCCTCAAGGGCTTGTGAGAACTGGCAATCGCGTCTAATTATTTCCTTGATTACTCTTTAAAGGGGTCAACATGTTCTTTCGTTGATAAATTATCTTGAACCATATCTTATTTTTCTTAATTTCTTGTATAATCCTCTACCACTTTTGTATTTAACCCTACTGTGCTTACAAAAAATCCTTTCGCACAGAAATGCCTATTTCCATATCTATATTTTAGGGGCTGACGTAGATTAGCAAGTGTGCTAATCTATAAAAATGAAGATAACTCATTGTAAATTAAAGAAATCCATACAAAATAAGCTCCTTGAGTTTTTTGCATTAGAAGTTACAGTCCGAGCAGTGGCTAATTTACTCGGTATCCAAGCCAATTCAGCGATTTTGTTTTACCGAAAAATTCGTGAAGTCATTAGCTATCATTTAGCCCTTGAAGCCGATGAGATTTTTGATGGTCAAATTGAGCTTGATGAAAGCTATTTTGGCGGTCATCGTAAAGAAAAACGAGGTCAAGGCGCAGCAGAAAAAGTTGTCGTATTCGGTTTGTTAAAGTGACAAGGAAAAGTATTTACGGTGGAGGTAGAAAATACCAAAACAGAGACATTAATGCCTGTTATTGTGAGGAAAATCAAGCCAAACAGTGGTTATACCGATACTTATCGAAGCTATGATGACCTTGATGTGAGCAAATTTCACCACAAACGAATCAATCATTCCGAACTATTTGCGGTGAAACAAAACCACATAAATGGAATAGAAAATTTCTGGAGTCAGGCGAAGAGAATACTCCGAAAATATAATGGAATCGACCGAAAAAACTTTCCTTTATTCTTGAAGGAATGTGAATTTCGGTTTGATCTGCACCCCAAAAGTTGGACTAACCAAACCAACAATTGAGGTGCAGATTTTTTATGGGTAAACACTACACAATCGAATTTA
>ERZ772909.1668-NODE-1668-length-11939-cov-2.948923_pt1 | contig 11939 bp, 13 predicted proteins | sample MGYA00511137_ERZ772909 | MGnify/ENA primary metagenome ERZ772909 (study PRJEB29015, sample SAMEA2738095) | human oral metagenome | biome: human oral; feature: human-associated habitat; material: saliva | place: China | collected 2270 ... | reverse complement strand
ATTTAGAGCTTGCCTAAAATGCCAAAGTCACTCTCACAACCCATCAAATTCTTTTTTTAGTTCGTCCCTTAGCTCTTCGGCTCTATCTTCGCCGTTTTTGAAATTTGCCTTTACAAAGCCATCGATCTCGTCTAAAATTTCAACAAGTTCGCTCTCCCAGTTTGCATTTTCTTGTTTCAAAAGTGCTTCTAGCTTATCTCTTGTCTGCTCGAGCTGATCCAGTGCTTTGTCCTTGTCGCTAGCCTCGTTTAGCGCATCTTCAAAAAGTATGTCTTGCCTTAAAGCATTTATCTTTTTTTGTATGACATTGCAAAATTTAGGGTATTTCTCAGCGTTGCTTAAATTTTCTAAAACCTCTTGCGCAGCCTTTTGATAAGCTGGCACCGCCCCCTCATCGTCAAGCTTTTTGGTTAGTTTTTGTATCTGAAAATATAAAATAAGCGCCGCAAAAAACGCAAGCAGCAAATAAATCGTAACGCTATTCATTTTTACTCCTTTTTCTAAATTTATCCACGCTAATTATCGCTAAAGCCAGCCATATCATACAAAATGAGACGACTTTGTAGCCATCTAAAATTTCGCCATAAATAAAGACCGCGCAAAGGATCGCGATGGTTGGCGAGATGTATTGCAAGTAGCCAATCGTCGTTAAATTTATCCTTGTAGCAGCTGCGTTAAAAGCGACAAGTGGCACGATGGTTACGATGCTTGAAGCGATCATTAAAAGTGAGTCTTCGTTTAGTCCAAAGTGGCTTTGCGAGTGAAAAACCAGCCATAAAACGTAGCCAAGCGCAAATGGAAACATAAAAAATGTTTCGATAAAAAGCCCATTAAATGCGCTAATCTTCGCCATCTTTCTAACCATCGCGTAAAATCCAAACGAAAGTGGCAAGATGATAGAGACAAGTGGCAGACCGCCTTTGGCATAAATTTGCACGCAGACGGCTGCGATGACGATGCAAACGGCTATGGCGCTAGCTTTGCTCAGGCGCTCTTTAAAGATGATGACGCCAAGGAGCATGCTTATCAAGGGATTTATAAAATATCCCAAACTCGTGTCTAAAATTTTGCCGCTACCCACCGCATAGACATAAACGCCCCAGTTTATAGTGATAAAAATACCGCTTAAAAATAGAGCTTTTAGCGAGCGGATATCCTTAAGAAGCGCAAAAATTTCGCCCATTTTGCCATTAATGCAAAGCACTGCCGCCATCAAGAAAAATGACCAGATGATCCTGTGGGCTAAAATTTCATAAGCATCGACATCTTTGCTAAATAGGTTGAAATAAACCGCCAAAAATCCCCACATAAAAAAGGCGCTAAGCGCGAGAATAACGCCTTTTTGGCTCTCATTTAGTCTTGGTATTTTTGTCGCCTTTTATAGAATTTATACTATCTATCATCAAAAGCGTGACAGAGATGGCTAGGCAGATCATCAAAAAGTATGAGCTTTTCTCCAGTCTCTCGCCGATGGCAAATGAGACAAAAAGCATCATTATAGGCTCAAAATATGTAAGCAAACCTAGTACATTTATCGGCACGAGCGTGCTTGAGAGGATCTGGGCGATGAGGGCTATGCCGCTGATAGCACCAAGCAAGATGAGCAGATAGTAGATGTTTGGATTTTGGCTCATTACGTAGTCCATATCGGCTGTGAGCGCAAAATAAAATGAGAATAAAAACATAAAAATTATCTCGATAACAAAGCTTGAGAAATTTGCAAGGTTGTAGTACTTTCTAATGGTAAAATAGACTGGATAAAGGCAAAAAACTACAGCGCTCTCCCACGAGATGCCGCCACTTATAACTGCTGTGCTAAAGACGCCAAGGGCAGCGAAAAATATCGATGCTAGCTTTGTTTTTGAGAGGTGCTCTTTGAAAAATATCCGTCCAAAAAGGACCATGACTATTGGCATGATGAGGTAGCCTATCGAGACTTTTAGCGCTGCGCCGTTACTTGGAGCCCAGAGATAGAGCCACATCTGAAATGAGACGATGAGCGAGGTAGCAAGCAAAACTAGTAAAATTTTAGGTTTTAGCTTTATTTTTAGAAGTAAAAATTTGAAATTTCGCTGCTGTTTTAACAAAAAAATGGCGGCGATGACAAAAGGCATGGCAAAGATCATGCGGTATCCAATAAGAGCTTGCGTGCTGATGGGGTTCATGAGCACTGACATGTAGTAGATGCAGTTAAATAAAACTGATGCCAAAAGTGAATAAAAAATGCCTTTTATCATGAAAAAAATCTTCTCTTTTTTTGGGTAAATTTAAAGTAGCGATTGTATGCAAAATATCTTTAATAACCCATTAATGGCTTTTATTTTTTAAGTTTTGCGTGATATAATCAGCGCTAAATTAAGGTAAAAGATAGGAAAATGTATGACTTGGAACAGAGATAGCTGGAGAGAATTTAACATCTTACAACAACCAACTTATCCAAATTTAAAAGAGCTAAAAGAGGTTGAAGAAAAACTAAAAGCACTTCCGCCTTTGGTATTTGCTGGCGAGGCTAGAAGTCTTAAAAATGAGCTTGCAAAAGTTTGCAACGGAGAGGCCTTTTTGCTTCAAGGTGGCGACTGCGCTGAGAGCTTTGCAAATTTTAGCGCAAACAACATCAGAGATATGTTTAAGGTTTTGCTTCAAATGGCGATAGTTTTAACCTTTGGCGGTGGCTGTCCAGTGGTCAAAGTAGGCCGCGTAGCAGGGCAGTTTGCAAAGCCTAGAAGTAGCGATTATGAAGAGGTAAATGGCGTTAAGTTGCCAAGCTATAGAGGCGACATCATAAATGGCTTTGAATTTGACGAGCAGGCAAGAGTTTCCGACCCAAAACGCATGATCGAGGCTTACTATCAAAGTGCTTCTACGATGAACCTCTTAAGAGCCTTTTCAAGAGGAGGTTTGGCTGACCTTCATCAGGTGCATAAGTGGAATTTAGGCTTTGTTAAAAAGCCAGAGATCGGTGAGAAATACGCAAAACTAGCTGATGATCTAACAAAAACTCTATCTTTCATGGCAGCTTGTGGCATCACTTCGGCAAACACCCCAGCGATAAATCAAACTGCAGTCTATACATCTCACGAGGCGCTACTTTTGCCTTATGAAGAGGCACTAACTAGGGTTGATAGCCTTAGTGGCGAGTGGTATGACTGCTCAGCTCACATGCTTTGGATAGGCGAGAGAACGCGCGGCATAAACGACGCTCACGTGCATTTTTTAAGTGGCGTGAAAAATCCTATCGGCGTAAAGATCGGACCAAGTGCAAAGGCAGAAGATGTCGTAGCGCTTGCAAATAAGCTAAATCCAGAAAATGAAGCTGGCAGGCTAAATGTGATAATCAGAATGGGCGCTGACAAGATCGGCGAAAATTTACCAAAAATTTTAAGAGAGCTAAAGCGCGAGGGGCTAAATATCGTTTATAGCATCGATCCGATGCATGGCAATACCGTTAAGACCTCAAATAACTACAAAACTCGTGAATTTAGTAAAATTTTAAGCGAGGTTAGAAGCTTTTTTGAAATTCATAAAGCTGAGGGCACAAGAGCAGGTGGCGTGCATCTTGAGATGACTGGCAAAGATGTGACAGAGTGCACTGGTGGCGCGCTAAACATCACTGAAAGCTCGCTAAAAGAGAGATACGAGACGCAGTGCGATCCAAGACTAAATGCTGATCAGGCTTTAGAGCTTGCATTTTTGATGGCTGATCTAGTTAAAAAAGCTTAAAATTTATAAAATTTGGAGAAAAATATGGCAAATATTTATGATCTAATAGTAGTTGGCGGCGGACCTTGTGGTATAGCTAGCGTAGTAGAGGCTAAAAGAAATGGCTTAAGTAATGTTTTGCTCCTTGAAAAAGGCGACAACCACAGCCAAACGATCAGAAAATTTTATAAAGACAATAAACGCGTAGATAAAGAGTATAAAGGGCAAGATAGCACGATACATGGGCTAGTTTCGTTTGAAGATGGCACAAAAGAGAGCACGCTTGATTATTTTGACAAGCTACTTGACTCTGAAAATATCGAGGCTTTTTTTAACTCTGAGGTCGAAAGCGTAAAAAAAGAGGGAGAAATTTTTAAAGTAACTACCTCAAAAGCTGTCTATGAAGCCAAAAACGTGATGGTCTCTATCGGCAAAATGGGACGACCAAACAAACCTGACTATAAGATCCCGCCATCACTAAATTCAGTTGTAAATTTTAACCTTGATAACTGCACAAACGGCGAAAAAGTGCTAGTTGTGGGCGGTGGTAACTCCGCGGTTGAGTATGCTATCGAGCTTTGTCAGTATAACAAAACTACGATCGCTTACAGAAAAGATAAATTTAGCCGTGTAAATGAGACAAATTTAAGCGCTCTTTGGGAGCTTGAGAAGCACAATAAGATAAAAGTAAGACTAAATCACGATATAACCGAGATCGATAATGAATCAGGCAAGGTAAGAGTGCATTATGAAAATGGCAAGATCCGTGTCTATGACAGGGTTGTTTATGCGATCGGTGGCTCAAGTCCGGTTGATTTTTTACAAAAATGTCAGATAAAAACTGATGAAAAAGGCACTCCGATAGTTGATAGCAGCTACCAAAGCAGCGTGCCAGGACTTTACGTTGGAGGCGACATCGTTTTAAAAAATGGCGGCTCGATCGTGGTCGCACTAAATCACGCTCATAGCGTCATCAAAGATATCTTAAAAGGCAAGGCACAAGCTTGATAAATAAAATCGCACTAGCTATTGTTTGTCTGATAGCTGGCTTTTCTCTCTCGTTTTTGAAATTTCAAAAAGAGGACGAGGCGCCAAAAGATACTAATCAAACGATTTATTCTATAAATTTTGATGATCTCCCTGAAGAAGAGAAGCAAAGATATGTAAGCAAAGACGATCTTTACGAGTATGGCGGCTACATCACGCCAAAGAGCTACATGCAAAATTTTGTTGATGATAAGGATATAAATTTATCAAACAATGTAAATGAGCTTCAAGAGCAAGTGCGCGAGCTAAGCAAAAAAAATGAAATTTTAGCCGCTGATAATGTCGATATGAGCGAGAAAAATTTAGACTTCATAAGCAAAATTTCAGAGATGAAAAGAAATATCGAAAATGAAAAAAACGAGATAGTAGAAAAAAATCAAAAGGCTCTTGGCGAGCTTGAGGCGCAACACTTTGAAAATATCCAAGCTTTGACAAAGCGCCTAAATGAAGCGCAAGCTGATATGATAGAGAGCTCAAAGGCTTATGAGAAAAAGATAATCGACCTTGAAAATGCGATAAATGACGCTAGAAATGGCGATGAGAGCAAACTAAAAGATGCCAAGGCTGGCTTTAATAAATTTAAAGAGAGTTTTGAGGCAAACTACACTGCTTTAAAAGAGCAAAATAACGAGCTAAATGCGACGCTTGCGCAAAAAGAGGCTCTTATAAAAGAGTATGAAAAAGCTCAAAGTGAAAAAGAGAAAAACGAGAAAAAAGAAATTTTGCTTTTAAAAGAGGAGATCGAGCGAGTTAAAAATGACGCCGACACTCAAAAATTTAGCTACGAAAAAGAGATAAATGCGCTAAATGATGGCTTTGAGACGCAAAAGAGCGTTATGGAGGATGAGCTTTCTAAAAAGGCAAATAAGATAATCGACTTGCAGGAGGCTCTTGAGTCAAACAAGACTGCACTAAAAGATAGAATTTATGAGCTTGAAGAGATCAAGAAAAATTTAAACTCAAAAGATCTAATGGCGCAAAGCTATAATGGCAAAAATTTAGAGCTAAATGCCTCGCTTGCGGCACTTCATAAAAGCTTTGATGATCTAAAGCAAAAGAGTTTAAAAAGCGAGCAAGAGAACAAACTTGCAAATGAAAATATAAGCTCGCTTAAAAAAGAGCTTGAGAGGGCAAATGCTCTAAATAAAAAGCTTGAAAAGCAAAATTTAGACGCAAACTCAACTCTAAATGAGCTAAGTAAAAAGCTAAGTTTAAGCGAAGAGAGCTTTAAAAAGAGCCAAGAGGAGCTAAAAGCGCTTGATACAAAGACAACTAAATTTATAAAAACGCTATTTGATCAAAACCAAACCATCTCTTTGCAGTCGCAGAAACTTGGCTCAAACGAGGGCGAGCTAAAGAATTTAAGCGCAAAGCTTGATCTAAAAGACGCGAAGATAAAAGAGCTTGAAGAAAATGTCACAAAGACAAGCCAGATGCTCCTCGCCAAGCAAAACGAGCTAGAAACTCAAAAAAGAACGCTAAAGATCGATATGCAAAACTATGAAATTTTGCGCCAGCAGATAAATATGCTACAAAAAAAGATAGTCGATACCTCAACATTTTTAACTGATAACAACAAAAGTGGCGGCAAAAATTTACTAAGCTTGCAAAATGAACTAGAAAATGCAAAGCAAAAGCTAAACGAGAGCAACAAGACGATCGAGCGGCTAAATTCAAAGATAAGTGAGCTAAGCTCAACCACTCACAAAGGCGGTAGCGGTAGTGTAAATGCCCAGATCATCGAGCTTCAAAAAGATATCGAGCAAAATTTAAACAGACAAGACGAGCTTGAAAATGAAAATGTAAATTTAAAAAATATCTTGCAAGCTACGACAAAGCCTGAAACCCCAACAAAGCTCGTCCTCATCTCTAGCATCGAGTGCGACGATATGGACGCAAAGGACAAGGTGAGCATAATGTGCAAAAACAGAGTGAGCGAGTTTTTGCAGAGATTTAACTCAAACTATATGTATGAGATCATCCCGATCGTGGATAAGAAAAATTTTGTCATCCCATCAAATGTCGCTCAAAATATCAAAAAAGATGACCTTGGCAAGCTAAATAACTACGTAAATTACGGCGTTGGCAAGGAGCGTGCAAAGGCTGCGGCTGAGCTTATAAAAGAGGAATTTGGCGACTTTGCAAGGATCAGCTTTAGCTCTGAAGTAATCGTAAAAGATGTGACGCGCGGCTTTATCATCAAGGTTTATAGATGATCTTAGCCCAGCTTGAAAATGGCTATCGCTACAACAGCGATACGCTCGTTCTTTATGATTTTATCCGCGCGAATTTTGGCGAAATTTCTGGCAGAGTTTTGGATGTTGGAGCAGGGTGTGGGATACTTGGACTTTTGCTTAAGCGTGACTTTAAAAAGATAGATCTAAGCATGCTTGATCTTTTAGAGCTAAATAGCGAAATTTCTAGCTTTAACGCAAAGAGCAACTGCCTAGAGGCTAGAGCTGTAACGGCTGATTTTGCAAATTTTAAAGATAGTGAGAAATTTGATCTAATCATCTCAAATCCGCCCTTTTATCATGACGGTGTTACAAAAAGCCAAAATGAGCACATAAAAGTTAGCAGATATGCAAGCTCGCTAAATTTAAAGGATTTTATAAGAGGCATAAGCGTAAATTTAAAGCCACATAAAAGGGCATTTTTTTGCTATGCGCCAGATGATCTTAGCGAGATAGCGGCATGCTTAAAAGAGTATAAACTAAATTTGGTGAGCTTAAAATTTGTCCATACCAAAAAGGATAAGCCAGCAAATTTGGCTTTGCTTGAAGTGCGAAACAACTCAAACTCAAAGCTAAAAGTCCTGCCGCCTCTTGTGATGAGCGAAGATGGCGCGCACACGAAAGAGGCAAGCGAGATCTTTAAAAAAGCTGATACAAACAGCGTCTCTTACAAGGAGATAGCGTGAGGGCTGATGGTTTTAGCTATGAGTTTGATCCTAGTTTTTGCGAAAGTTGCGGAGGCAAATGCTGCACTGGCGAGAGCGGCTACATCTGGATAGATGAGGGTGAAATTTTAAAATTTTGCTCCGCTTTTGATATGTCAAAAGATGAGTTTGAGAGCAAATTTCTAATAAAAGTGGGCGTAAGGCGAAGCATCAAAGAAAAGCCTTATGATGACGGTTTTGCTTGCATATTTTTTGATGAGAAGAGCAAAAACTGCTCGGTTTATGAGCTAAGACCTAAGCAGTGCAGGACATTTCCGTTTTGGGATTATTTTAAAAAAAACTTAAAGGAGCTAAGAGCAGAATGCATTGGCGTAAAATTTTAATAATTTTTATAAGCGTATTTTTTAGCACGCATCTGCTTGCAGATGACAACAAAAGTGTAAATTTACGCCTAATGCAAGCTCTCATCTCGCAAGATAGTGGCGATGTAAATGCTAGTATTCAGACCTATCTAGGGCTTTTTAAAGAGACAAATCAAAAGACCTATCTAAAAGAGGCGATCAAGCTAGCCTTTGCTACAAAAAATGAAAATTTAGATAGCCTCATGAGTGATGGCGAGAAGAGCTTAAAAGATGATAGCGATTTTATCAGGATCAAGGTTGCAAATTTAGTCAATCTCTCTAAGCTAAACGAGGCAAAAGAGCTGATGCAAGAGCTTGCCACAAAAGAGCCAAACGCTCAAAATTTGCTCATGCTTGGCACTATTTGTATGATGCAAAATGATACGGTAACGGCGCTAAAATACTTTGAAGAGGCGTACTCACTAAAGCCTGAAGAGGAGAATTTGCTCCGCATCGTTGATATCCTTTTAAACCGCATGGATAATGTAAATGATGCGACAAAATACCTCGAGAAATTCCGCGAGGAGCAGGGCTGCACTCAAAAGACATGTGAGCTTTTAGCTGAAATTTACTCTCAGCAAAGAAATTTCCCAAAGGTGATCGAGCTTTTTGAAGAGATCTACGACATCACTCACGACACCTCTTATCTTGACAAGATCGTACAGTATTTTGTCTATGCCAAAAATTACAAAGCGGCTATTGAAATTTTGAAAAAATATGGCTACAACGACGCCACGCTGATGGACCTTTATGCTGCGACTGGAAATTTTGGCGATGCATACGTTTTGGCGGTTAAAATTTATAACGATAGCAGGGATCTAAATTTCTTAGCAAAGGCCGCCATCTACGAGTATGAGATGAACAAAGATAGCCTAGATGAGAAAAAGATCACTGATATCTTAGATAAATTTGAAGCTAGCGTGCCAAAGCTTAATAACGATATGTTTTTTAACTACTACGGCTACTTGCTCATTGATCACGAGATAGACCCTAGAAAGGGCGTGGAGATGGTGCAAAAAGCACTTGAGATATCACCTGACTCACCTTACTACGAGGACTCGCTAGCGTGGGGGTACTTCAAGCTTGGCGAGTGCAAAAAGGCAAAGGGCATAATGAGCCACGCGATGAAAGATGTTGATTTTAGGACTTCAAAAGAGGCAAAGGAGCACTTGCATCTAATCGAGCGCTGCATAATAAATTTAAACAAAAGGCTTAAAAAATGATACTTGATGAGATCATAAAAAAGACAAAAGAGGATCTAAAAAAGCGAAAAGCTGACTATCCGCAGGAGTGGCTGGGCCGCTCACTCGCATACAACCCATACGTGCCAAGAGACGTTTTGGGCGCACTTAGATCAAGTAAAGATGAGCCTATAAAGATCATAGCCGAGATAAAAAAAGCAAGTCCGAGCAAGGGCGTGATAAGAGAGGACTTTGAGCCGATCAAGATCGCTCAGGAGTACGAGCAGTACGCAAATGCCTTTAGTATCCTAACCGAGCCTCACTGGTTTAAGGGCGACATAGAGTACATCACTCAGGTGCGCCGCTACGCTTCAAGGCCGATCCTTAGAAAAGACTTTATCGTTGATAAGTATCAAATTTTAGAAGCACTTGTTTATGGAGCGGACTTTATCCTGCTCATCGCCAAGGCGCTAACACAAGGCGAGCTAAAAGAGCTACTTGAGTACGCGCACCACTTGGGGCTTGAGGTCTTAGTGGAGACCCATGACGCGAGCGATGTGAAAAAGGCAGTCTTTGCAGGAGCAAATATAATAGGGATAAATCATAGAAATTTAGATGATTTTACGATGGATATGAGCCTTTGCGAGAAGCTCGTGCCGCTTTTGCCAAATGGCAAGATAATAGTCGCCGAAAGCGGACTTTACGAGCATGAGCAGCTTCGCGAGCTAAGCAAGATCGGAGTTGATGCCTTCTTGATCGGAGAGCATTTTATGAGGCAAGATGATATAAAAAATGCCGTCAAAAAGATAAAGGAGGGCGAGTGATGCAGCACCTTTGTGCCCCTTGGAGAAGCGAGTATTTCAGCGCAAAAAAAGATAGTTGCGTCTTTTGCGAGATCATAAATTCAAAAGAAGACGACGAGAAAAATGGCGTGCTTTTTCGTGCTAAGCACTGCTTTGGGATCATGAATTTATATCCATATTCGCCAGGTCACTTTATGATCATACCAAATCACCACACCGACAAGATCGAGGAGCTTGACGAGCAGACTTGGTTTGAGATGAGTAAATTTGTAAGGCTTGGGGTTGAAATTTTAAAGCGCGAGCTTCACGCGCAAGGCGTAAATATCGGTATGAATTTAGGCAAGGCAGCAGGCGCTGGCATAGCTGAGCACGTGCATTATCACCTTGTGCCAAGGTGGAGCGGGGATACAAATTTCATCACAACGATCGCCGATGTCAGGGTAAATGGCACGCCGTTTCATCCACTTTATCAAAAGCTAAAAAAGGCTTTTAGTGGCGTTATTTGAGCTTGATATAGAGCAGTGGCTTGAAAAAAGAGGCGAGTTTGAAGTCCTGATAGACGCTAGATCGCCGCACGAATACGTCTACTCGCATATAAAAGATGCTCTAAATTTATACGCACTTGATGACGCTGAGCACAAAGAGGTAGGTACGATCTATAAAAGTGACAGGGCCCTAGCCAAGAGCCTTGGCGCAAAATACATCTGCAAAAATTTACAAAATATCATCGATGAGGTCTATAAAAGGGCTAAGGTTGGCTCAGCAGTTGGGATCTACTGCGCAAAGGGCGGACTTAGATCAAGCTCGGTTGCCTATGTGCTAAGCATGATCGGATATAGAATTTATAGACTAAATGGTGGCTATAAGGCTTATAGAAATCACGTTTTGGAGTTTTTAGAGCGTCCTTTAAGCACGAAATTTATCACTCTTTTTGGCAACACTGGCTGCTATAAAAGTAAGCTAATAAGGGCACTCTCGCCGTCAATCGACCTTGAAGCGATGGCAAATCACTTAGGCTCAGTCTTTGGCGCGATAAACGGCGCGCAGCCTAGCCAAAAAAGCTTTGAGGATGCGCTCTTTGAAAAGCTCATCACGCTAAAAGATCAAATTTGCTTTATCGAGGGCGAGAGCAGAAGGATCGGCTCGCTAACACTTCCAAAAAGCCTTTATGAGGCGATGCGTTGTGGCATCTGCGTCGAGGTTAGTGCAAGTTTAGAAAATAGAATTTCATGCATCACAAGCGACTATAAAAGCGTGGATAAAGCCTTTTTTGATGAGTGCATAAAGAAAATTTCGCCCTTTATCGATAAAGAGGCCAGAGATGAGGCGGTGGCTAAATTTAACGAAAATGACATCGCCAAAGTGGCTGAAATTTTACTCACAAAATACTACGACAAGGTCTATAAGAAAAATGAAAACGTTGATGTTTTTGTAAGCTCTGACGACTTTGAAGAGGCTGTAAAAAAGCTAAATTTGATAAGAGCCGAGGCTAAATTTTAAATCCTTTTGGCGCTTTGTTTGGGGTAAATTTCATTTCTAAATTTAAATTTGCTCTCTTTGGCTAGGTCAAATTTGCTTTTAAATTTAAAATAGATCGTTTTCGCACTAAAAAATGGCTTAGCTTAAGGCTGTTTTTATACTTTTGCATCTTTGCCCTAGTCTTTTCTGCACTAACCATAATTTTATATGGTGAAATGGCTGATATTGAAAATGGACTTTTAATGAGCGTTTTAAGCTTTGGAGGTCTAATTTTTGGCTCTAAAATAATTTGTTTTTCTTTAGTTATAAGAGACACTTATCAACAAAAAATAAATAATTCAATATTTTTGATAGTGTATAAAGGTCACTCTGTCCCAGGCCTATGCGATATCGAGCCTGTGTTATATTTATTTCATTGTGAAAGGTGTAG
>ERZ772909.1665-NODE-1665-length-11954-cov-7.422893_pt1 | contig 11954 bp, 16 predicted proteins | sample MGYA00511137_ERZ772909 | MGnify/ENA primary metagenome ERZ772909 (study PRJEB29015, sample SAMEA2738095) | human oral metagenome | biome: human oral; feature: human-associated habitat; material: saliva | place: China | collected 2270 ... | reverse complement strand
TTCAATTGAAGAAATACTCACCAAAACTTCGCAAACACGTTGTGTTTACAGAAGTTAAATAATACAACATACAGAAAGCCTATGAAATCAACATTTCTAAGGCTTTTTCTTTTAAGTTTAGCAAAATAACTGAATTTTAACTGATTATAATAATCAAGAGATTATTTTAGACAAATCTATCATAGCTTGTTCAATCTTATGTTTTCCTTTTTGCATAACATGAAGATAGATTTTTTCTATTTCTCTACTATCTTCCGAATGTCCCACAAACTCTCGAATAACGTTTAAGCTTACATTCTTATCAGCCATGACTGAAACAAAACTATGTCGGAACATATGGGGAACTATGTGAACAGGCCTACCAAAATCAACTAGGTCATCAATATCCTTATAGGATTTTCCACTTTTCTTATTATACTTAGCAGACTGACTAGTTCCACCTCTTAAGAACATTGAAATTTCTGTATGATACAATGGACTGCCCTGCTGGTTCTTCCCTTTTATGTATACCCTAGTAAAAATATATCCCATATCATGATAAGTCGGATTAAATCTCGCCTGAAACTTATTTCTTTCAATATATTTAAGTAAAATTTGTTCTACTTTTGGTGACATCGGAATAGTTCTAACGCTTTCTTTAGTTTTTAAAATTGCTCTATATCGTTCCTTCTCATCACGCAAGCCTTCTTCTGCCATTTCTTTGTCAGTCTTATTATGGCTTGCCCTCTGCCAATGAACCTTAATGAGTTTATTCTTGAAATCTAGAACATCTTCATTCAAACCTAATGCTTCACTCGGTCTCATACCTGTCAAGTAGATAATTCTGAGTACATCAGCAACTAGTTCATTATTATGTCGCTTAGTCCAGTTTTCAATAATTTTAAATACTTGATTAGCCTCTTCAACTTCAAGATATTTTTCAGCTATATCTTCCCTAAGTTTCGCCTGCTCTTCTGCACTTGTTAGTGTCTTACGCTTAACCCTCTTATTCAAAATAGGGTGTTGCGACGCTGTCAATTCTCCTTGTTCTACCGCCCAATCAAATATCATTTTAAGATAGATATGAATGTTCTTTGAAGTTCCCTCACTTGCATTATTTATAATATCTTGCATTTTTTCCTGTTCCATACAGAACTGTTTAAGGCTCATATTTTCGTTGAAATATGGGGAAATATGCTGGTTATAAACACTAACTCTAGTCTTTAGAGTATTCTTGGCAGGCTTAACACGATTGACCCACCACTTAAAAGCTAAACCGTATAATTCACTGTTTTCATCATACGGTCTAGCTATCTCTTTGAGGCATAAAGTTTTACTAGGCTCTAATTTCTTTGGTTTTTCTCCAGTCAAATCTAATACGGTTTCATCAATCATTTCATTTAATATCTTTGAAACTTTTGTAATCAGCTGACTATTCTTTATATCAGAAATAAGTAACTTCTCATGTCCCTTACTGTCTTTTCCTGTTGGTATTGCCTTAGTCGTATACCACCCTTTATTTTCTCCCCTTGTAAGGTACTTATAACGACTTTTTGTTATCAAAGGATGAGTATATCTCATTGCAAACTTAACAAGCACGTTGCCCTTTTTAGAAGGGTCTGGTTTCCATTGATAAACAGTTAGAACTCGAGTAGTCTTACCTACCTTCATTTTTACCCCCTTATACTAAGCTATAACTGCCTCATTTTCATGGAAAATCTTATAATCAAACCAATCTTTAAATACCTCCGCATGAATAAAGACATTCCCATGAGTTCCACAAATTCCAAAAGAATATGGACTATTTCTCATTTGACGAATGTAGTGATCCAATGTAGGTAATTTCATACCCTTCCAAAGTTCATCTAAAAATTCTTTCTTCCGATACCAATTTTTAGTTAAATCATAGTCTGACTTTGTCTTAAGCTCTATCATTGGAATACTTTCCTTTCTTATGCTATAATCTAGTTAGTTAATTTTTAGAGGCGACTTATTTTCAAGTCGTCTTTTTTTGTCCCCAAAATTGAGAACTATTCTGCTCTCTTACATATTGCTCTATATCCTTTTCATCGTTATCAGTTATCCTCGAAAGCCCCTCTTTAAGTAAGCTTTGAATGTATTCCTCTGCCTTTTGAACATCATAGGCCTGATACTTTGCAATATAGACTTTTGCTAATGTTTTCGCAACTTGTTTCTCTGTCCAAGCCTCAGACTGCCGTAATGTCGTTTTAGCCCTTGTAATACTAAGAACTGTCTGGTTTTCAGTTCCTAGATAATCTATCCACCACTTGACTTTTTTTCTTCTCGAATGATTGCTATCTGTCGCATTTGGACGAACAAAGCGATAATGACCATTGATAGCTTCAAAATAGATTGACGATAAGGGACGTTTTAAAAATAACTGCTCTGCAATTATATTAGCCTTTTCCTGCCAACATCTAAGCTCTGCGCGAATCCAAGACGGAACTTCTACAAGCTCTTGCTTACCAAGTTGCTCCATGCGTTTATTATATATGCACCACTGCTGATTACCTCGTGAACCTATTGCAACTGTTTCTCCTACACGCTCACCAGAATCTAGAACTGATTTCTCATGATATTCAAAGTGTTTTGCTTTCGAGATACATAATCCTTTCTTGCAATAGTCATATATCCGTTGAACATCTAAGCTACCGTCAAATATGTCGTGGGCAATATCTAAACGAGTGAAATTAACATTATACTGGTATAAACGAGTAATTAAGGCAATCCAATTATTTTCGTTACTGTTTAAAAATTCTTCATATTGACGACAACCTTGCCCTTTTAATTCAATAAATACACCCATAGAAAGCCTATCAGCATTAAAATACACCTTAATTTCTGAACAAGAATAATGTTGCTTATACTTATTTATGCCCCAATCATTCAAGGAAAAGTTTTCAAGAGGAATCAGAAGGATGTCTGTCAGAACTCTGTCTGGCGGAACATCCTTAACTGTCACAGCAAAATAATCTATTCTAACAGTATTCATAGGATTATTCTCCTAGAATTTTAATATCCTCACACACAATTTTTACACCCGCCCAATTACTTCTAGCCATGTTCCAAGCTAGTCGAACCTTAGGCCGAATCAATTCAACAGAAACATTCAACAAAGAATCATTTTGAGCAAGTTTTGCAATCTTATCCAGATTTCCGATAATTTCTAGGTTAATCGCTTTTAAGTCATCAGTAGAAATTCCCATTTCAGTTAGAACTTTCACTTTGTCAGCGTCAAGCACAGTAGAAGTAATTTTACTTACTTCATCTGTCTTCACGTTTTCGCCGTTGATTTCTTTGTATTTGTTGCTCACCCTAACTGACAAAATCACTACTTTCTTAGGAATATCAAACTGTGACATTTCAAGGTCAAGCAATCCAATTTTAATGTTTGTATCTGTCATATTGTAAACCATATTTTTTCTCCTTAATTCCGTATCCTACATGAAAACACCTCTCATCCTTACTCTCCCAAGAGTTTGCGACCTCTTGGTACAACTAGCAAGCCGTAACCCCTTACGTACCAAGGGTTTAGAGTACATTTCATGTATGTGTGCACCCCCTATTAGTACTGGGGCTGTTTTTCTGACCTCCTGCAAAGCAGTCGGTTGGCTCTTTCTCCTAGCAAAAAGAGGAACGCTCCGCTCGATTCTGCCCCTCCTGGGCAATCGTCCCTATTTTGCTAGTTCGAAAGACCGTCGTCTGAGTTTGGTAAGATACTCAACGGTTCATTATTTATCCTCATTAATACATCTATTTGCTTTGTTGATAGCTCATCTAGAGCCTTACCATCAACTGTCAGCGCAAACCACACAGTATTTTCGACATCACAATTATTGCAGATTCTTGGGGATAAAATCCTAAAACTACCCATTCTAGGAGGATAATCCCATCCCTCATCAAAAGCTAAATCAGAATCAATAACCTCTATCTTTCCGCATACTTCACAGATATGTTTTAAAATCATATTATTAAATATCTCCTTTTATTCCAGCTCATCAATAATAAACATATGAGTCATATTCATAACATTTCCATTTCCTAGCTTCACAATGATTTCTACTTCACACATTCTTCATCCTTCTTATAATCTTTAGCAGCACATTCCCATACTGGGAGTATTGTCTCAAATACATCTCTGTCAAAAATTGGGGCTTGAAATTCCTTAGGAGGCTCACGCTCTATAGAGTAAAGTCCTACTCCCTTATCTTTCTTAACATTGGGTACATCTGCCGTGCCAAACATCATATTACTACATTCCTTACTCGGGTGACTTCCAAGGAATATAGCATTTACAAGCTGTTCTCTGATATTCGTAGAAAGGCTATCGGAACGAGGCTGTTGCATCACAATACAGACCCCCATAGATAAAGACCTAGATTTTTGAGCAATAATCGATACCATATTTTCAAAATCTGTCTTCTCCCTAGAATTCAAAGACGCGACTAAAGAGGAATACTCCTCAATAACTAGAAGAGCAGGTGGAAGTCCAATATCTACACCTACAGAGTTGAATGCAGAACTCTTATTATAAATATTCATTCTATCTTCCATTTCTTCTAGAAAAAGCCTAACTATTCTAAATGCGTCAGCCTTACTAGCACCATAATTAGTGGAAGGCATTCCACTAACTTTGCACAGCTTATATAACTCTGCTTGTTTAGGATCTATAACAAATATTTTAGCACGTTGCCCATTTACCGTCTTAGATATAAAACGAGTCAACCAAAAATACGTAAAATACGATTTCCCCGCTCCACTAGCTCCACTCACGAGCATAGAGAAGTTATTTCTGAGATTTACTATCAAATCACCATAAACTGGGATTTCTAAACTATCTTCCTTAAAAGAAAGAGATGTAATATGCTGACGTTCAGGCGGTCTATACACAAAAACATATTCTACATATGTTGCATAAACTTCTCTAGACGATAAACTTATTCCTAAAGCGCTACTTAGGAGAACATCTAAATTATCCATCTCTGTTGAGAATTCATCACCAGATTTCAATGCTTGGACTACAATTGAAACGTCATTCAATTGATAATTAAATTTAGCTGAACGAAGAATAGCGCCATCTTTTGTTGATGTAAAAAGAAAGGAGTTTCTACGAATCATAAACAAAAGATTTTCTCTAATGATTAATAGAGGTTCAACACGCTGAGTCCATTCTTTAATTTTATTTCCGATATGATAAGTCGTAATTAGACCAATAAATAATATTACTAACTGAATAAACAACAATTTGAAAAACATAGTACTAGAAAGTAGGGATATTATGCTCAAAAATACTATAGTAAACCATTTGATGTTCCTTAATGTCGAACTAGTAATAATATAATTTTCTGACAAAGAGGCTGTTTGTTTAATTTTTAACATATTATACCTATCTAAATTTTTCTATAAAATCCTTGATGGTAATATATAAATTTCTTAGCTTGATTTTTAAGAAATAAAAGGCAAATGTAAATAAAAATGGGGTGGCTATAATAGTACACATTAAAGAAATCCCTTCGCCAATAGGATGGAAGATAAAAACCGAAAGCCCCATTAGAATTATAAAAACGCAAAAAGATAATCTCATTCGTCTGATATCATTCATTCGTCTCACCTTTTTTGATTTCCAAAACCTCTAATAATTTAGCAAACATCATTGGAAGTTGCAATAAAATTAATATAACCCCCAAGCATAAAGCTATTTTGACTGATTGATAAGGGGAGAATGAACGGAAATCTAGATGCGCAGAAAAGCCTCCTAGCGTTGACACTATGAAATATAGGCTTATAAAAGCATTTTGACAAAAATTTTTAAACATATTTTTTGTTCTCCTTGTTTATAAGTAAAATAACGGAGGAGAGAAAACCTCTCCTACCAAAGTTAATAATATTCGACAATAGTAGTATAGAATGATTCACCACTATAGCTGTAGTTAGCCTCATTCATCAATACCATTCTAGATTTATCAGATACACGATGCTTTTGACGATTTAATACAATAATATTCTCAGCAAATTTTTTCAAAGTTGGTTCATTAATTTTATCAAATGGTAATTTTCTCATAAGTAACTCCCTAGATTCATCGTCTAAAAGAAAGCATGGTGACTCGTCTGGATTAAACCTCTGTACACGTTTCACCCCATGAGAATTAGGAAAGACCATTCCCTCAATATCAACCAGTTCTTTAAATGTTTTCATATTTTCTTTCTCCTTAAATTAAAATTTTAAAATTAAATATAGCTTATTTTTGAAATTATATCTTGCATGGAGAAGCTCGACTGTTACTCATATTCATAACCTCATTTTAAAATTATATTTCTTGTATGTATCAAGTATATTTCATGGTTATATCATATCATGCGGGCAAAAAAAAATCAAGGTTTAAACATTACATCTTTGTTGCATATGTATTACATATTAGATACATGAATATATATTTATTGTTGCAAAAAAAAAAGACGCTCAGTGCGTCAATTAATTATTATTTTCAAAATCTATAATCTCAGACTCCAAACTTTCAAAAAGTTCCTTTATCGCTAGATTAATCACCCAAGTCCTATTCTCTCTTTCAAGCATATTTTTTTCTTTAAAAAATTTAGCTAGTCTTGGTAAATTAATTTCATTCTGTTTATTCAAATAAAAATTTGTTAATTTCGCCATAACATTCCTCCTACATAATATATATCATAAAAACACATACTTTTCAAGTAATTCCTATCTGAAAACTTCTCTCCACACTTTGTACATCTGATATAAAATAATACCTTCGATGAACTATCATAACGAGTAATTTTGTTTAATACCTCTACAAACTAATGTACTCCATAAATTGAAACTACAACGCACTCATCTAATTAAGAAAATATCTAACCTATGATAAAGCAATACTAATAAGTGCTATATTCTGATTTCCAAAGAATATTAATTTATCGTAACTGATTCCTAACTGATTAAATTTCAATAAATTCATATTTCTCTATTTACCATATATTTTATTTTAGATAGAAATGCTATCAAATCAAGGTTTTCAAATATCATTACATACCTTTAAAACAACATCTTCTTCACAGAAGTTAAGTAAGCATTCAATAAGAATTAATACAGAAGAAAAACGCTGCTCAAGCGTTTTTTTCTTTTGTTAATTTCAGTATATTGCAAGGGAAATCATTCGAATAACTACATTTGTTACGCAATCATAACATTTCATAACAAGTAATCCTATTCAAATTCGTCTCACTATCTATTTTTTCTTATCTCTGTGTTATAATAAAATAGATTTTAAATCCATCTATTTTATTATTGAAAATTCTACATTTTTCAATTGAATTTTGATTACAAATATTCGCGTGATTTTCGCGTGATTTTCGCGTGAATATTTTAAAATATATCTTAGAAATACGATGAAATCAAAGATTTTAATTATCTATCAAATTTACTTTTTCGCGTGACAATCATTTAAAAAAATAAATTTAAGCAACATTATATTTTAGAAAGGAAAAATATGGACTTAAAATTTGAAGGGGTTGATTTAGAATACAAAAAATCTAAAAACGATCTTCCAGAGTCTTTCTGGGAAACCTACTCAGCATTTGCAAATACAAATGGCGGGAAAATAATTCTCGGGATAGACGAAAAAAATATTGACCCCTACCAAGGAGTCAATAATCCTCAAAAAATACGAGACAATTTATTCGCTTTAGTCGCAAACAAACAAAAAGTTAGCTGTAACTTACTTACCGATAATGATATTGAATACATTGACATTCCAGGCAAAAGTAAACAACTCATGGTAATCACTGTAAGAGAAGCGAATCCTCACCAAAAACCCGTCCATCTAAAAAATGATTATCGTGAGTCATATAAAAGATTAGGTGAAGGCGATGTTCGACTTGATAAAGAAGAACTTAAATATCTGATGACTAGTTCTCATGATGATATTGATAGTGAGTTGCTTAATAATTTTGACGAAAATGATTTAAATTTAGATACAATAGAACATTACAAGCAATTATTAATTGAACTTACTGGTAATACAAAATATAATAGCATTTCGTTGAGAAATTTTCTAATCGAAATTGGTGTATTTAAAAAAGACAGGATTGATAATACATATAAATTAACCGCAGGAGGACTAATATTTTTTGGAAAGTACAATTCTATCATTTCTCGTTATCCCAAATTTCAATTAGACTATTTTGAAAAAGATACCTCCCTTTCAACTAGGTGGAACGATAGAATTTCAACAGGGGATATGATGTACCCTGATTTAAACATGTTTGATTTTTTCAATTTAGCATATAAGAAATTAACTACTACAACAAATGATAGATTTGAGTTTAATAACGAATCTGCCCACCGTTTACCATTCAAGAAAGACCTATCTGAATCTATACGTGAAGCTTTGGTAAACTGCTTAATGCATGCTTACTATGACTTTGATTCTCCTATAGTTATTACAGCTTATCAAGACTTCTATGAATTTAAAAATCCAGGTAAGATGAAAATTTCTATTCCCGAATTTATACATGGCGGAACTTCCAAAACGCGAAATAGTACAATCTCTTCATTATTCCGTAGAATTGGGATGTCCGAAAAAGCTGGATCAGGTGGACCAAAAATTTTTGATATTTCCGAAAAATATAAACTAAAAATCCCTGAGGTAAGCACTACCTTTGATAGTACTGTTGTTACAATCTGGAAAGTAGACTTATTGTCTTCTTATGCGGATACATCAGATAATGAAAAAATAATACTTGAATATATCATTAAAAATGGTAGCATTACTAAAAATGATGTCCTCGAAAATTCTCTCATGACTGAGTATAAATTTAGAGAAAATTTGAAATCTCTACAAAATAAAAAGTATATTGAAATAGAAGGTAAGGGACGATCTACAAGATATGTTCTCCCTAAAAGCTCAACTGAACAATACCACATCATTAAACAACAAATCAAAAATCTTGGAGATTTCATGACTAAATATTAAATATTTTATTTTCATTCCTAAAAATTTTTGAAATAATATGGTCTTTCTCAAAATTTGCGGAAACCAAAACGCAGGCTCAAGTGTACTGCACCCCAAAAGTTAGACAGAAAAATCTAACTTTTGGGGTGCAGTACACTTTATAGGCGTTATTTTTTCTTGAACAAGCAGATGTAGTTCTGTTTACAATGAATAATATCTGATACAAAGACTTCTTTTCTATCCTCTAAAATATGATAGAAGGCTAGGTAATCGCCTAAAATAATGCATCGAGTTTTGTGGGGTGGGTATATAATACCTCCTAATCTTTCATCAGCATCAAATCCTGCTTCTGGGAAAACTTCAAGCTGCTTCAAACCATAAAGAATATTCTTAACTGTGTTTGCTCCTGCCTGCTCTAAATCTAACTTGATTTTCTCTAAAACTATTAAATTCAAATAAGTTGAGAAAACATAAAGGGTAACAAAAAAGGACTTAAAATGATGAGTTCAGCAGGCAAGAAACTAGCACGTTCAAACGTGCTTTTTTATTACCTAATAATACTATCTGGAATACACACTCAATTATTAGCAATCCCCCTCGGTTTGCAGTATAATGATGGAAAGGTGGGTTTATGAAGGAGGGATTTATATGGATAAATCAAAAAAGACATGGGAAATTGATGGATATTTATGGTTAAATTGCCCTGTTTGCGGAACTGAAGTTATGGACTATGATATTTGTGACGTTTGTCGTTGGCAAAATACTGGTATTATAAATATTGACGGTGGCCCTAACAAGATTACTCTCGCCGAAGCCAAAGAAGCTTACGCAAGGAGAAAAGTCGTAAAAATTATAGAATTTGATACGGTGTTGTTAAAAAACGGTCAAACGGCGACAATTGTCGAAAAGTTAAGCGAAGATACTTTTATTGCTGATATAGGCGATTCACCCAAAGACTGGGATACCATAACAATTACAATCAACGAAATAGAAAAAGTAGTGTATAGAAATAGCTAATATATTTGTATAGTGTTGGGAGTAACCTTAAATGAATAAGACTGGAAAAGAGAACATAATAATGGTTGATGGATGGGAACATGTGAATTGTCCTGTGTACGGAAATTTAGTAGAAACATATGATATTTGCGATGTTTGCCATTGGCAAAATACAGGAGCATTTAATATCGATGGCGGTCCAAATAAAATGACCCTTGCGGAGGCTAAAGAAGCTTATGTTAATGGAATTCCAATAATATAACAGACTATAGTACTACGAAAGGAGAGACTGATGGATCTTAGAAAATTTAATAATAAGGTTGTCAGAATCACCGATATTGATGGCCAAATATTTAAAGGCGTAGCTCTTTACGAGGACAAAGATGTCTATGATGAAGAACTTGATGGATTATCTGTTAATTCTGGAACCAGATGGATTAAACTCTTTGAAGATGAAATCAAGAAAGTTGAAATTACTGATAAAATCGACCAGTACCTCATATAACTGAAATAGCTTTAATCTATCTATAAATCGTCTTGCGAATATCTCACGTCCTACATCATACAATCACTGATCTTCAAGTCTAAGTTATGAATTGCTTTATCAAGTTTTTAATGCTTTTTAGCTTATTTTCTACTTCGTCAGTGGTCAAGCTGCTACTCCTTTATGATATAATTAGTTTAAAGAGAAGTGAGGTAGAAATAATAGTGTCGCTACGCAACTTCATAGTATGAGATGATGGGACAGGCACACCGTCCACTACTCTTAAGTACTTAGATTATTCTAGGTGCTTTTTTATTTTCTCTTGGTTCACTCTTACTTCAAGACTACTCTCATACCACTAAATAAGCAATTAAGAAGCGTTTTATCTCTCTTATCTCCTTGTCATTCTGAAAGCAACTAAGGCAAGTTGTTCCTTTTCTTATCTGCTAATCATTTTATAAACATCAAATTTAAAATGACAGACGTTTAAACTTCTTTTATTTCCTCAATACCCAAACAATAAAACACTATCAACTCATTTAAACACACGTTTCAAACATGCTGGTGTCCCTAATATTGGATTCCACGGTTTTAGACACACACACGCTAGTCTTTTGCTAAACTCTGGAATACCATATAAAGAATTACAACACCGTCTAGGTCATTCTACACTAGCTATGACTATGGACACTTACAGTCATCTCTCCAAAGAAAAAGCAAAAACAGCCGTCTCATTTTATGAGAAAGCTGTAAGTTCTTTGTAAAGGGGGACAAAAAGGGGGACAAACCCAGAAATCAACGTTTTAAGACAAAGCAAAAAGCCCACTGTTGTAGGCTTTCTGTAAGATATTTCTTAAAATTAAAGCATTTTGTTGTAGAATAGATTTTATATAAGTTATACTTCATCATACTTTATAAAAGTTGATTCCATCAAGTTTTTATAATTCCTTCATTAAATAGAGTAAATTAAACTTCACTCAATGGTAGACAAATTAGAGTACAAATTTCAAGATTGATGAGTTCAGCAGGCAAGCAGAAAGTACCGTTAAGGTGCTTATTAGTTTTCCTGACTTAATTCCAATATTTCTATCACCTTTTGAACAATTTCCCTATGCTGTGGATAATTCTGAATTTTTAATAGAAGCTCTGTCATCTCTGTATCTTGTACTACCGAATAAGGTAAGAAAAAATCGCTTAATGGAATATCTAAAGCATCTACAATCTTGATAAAGGTTTCTAAAGATATATTTCTATGTCCGTTCTCTATTTGACTAATATAAGGAACGCTTAAATTTGTTCTTTCTGCTAATTCTTGTTGTGTAATTTTCTTTGAAACTCGTAAATCTCGGATTTGATTACTTATATTTTCTAGTATGTCATTCATCCTCTTAACCTCTGTGTTATATCTACTATCTATCTTATAGATTAAATAATCTGGTTTACACTATCTATAGTTAAATTTTTACAAGAAACTTATTCTATGGTTTAAATTTCTGTGATATAATTATAAC